>Ga0080064_1001700_pt1 | contig 42381 bp, 37 predicted proteins | sample Subgrocontami54m_FD_69260 | JGI IMG/M metagenome (GOLD analysis project Ga0080064, IMG submission 69260) | Subsurface groundwater microbial communities from S. Glens Falls, New York, USA - GMW46 contaminated, 5.4 m (SPADES assembly) (version 2) ...
CGTTTCTACAGCCCGAAGCAGCGGGCTCGCCAAGAGGGCGCGGCTTGGTGGCGAAAACTCTTTTAATCGCCGTTATGGTTTTGGGAACAGCCCTCGGGTGGATCGGCGCGGCGGAAAGCCGGGCCGAAGAGCCGCCCGTGGTGGATCGCTCCGCTCTCTTCCCCTTCGAAGAGGCGGAGGAAGAGGCGGCTGCCGACAGTCTCTGGGCCTACTGGAAGGAGCGGACAAAGATCGGATATGGTTTCGACGTGGAGTACAACGATAACGTCTTTCTGGAAGACAACAAGAAAGAGGACGAGCTGATCGGGACCTTGGAATCCCAGATCTTCTTTGCCGATGAGAAGGGCTCTTTTCAATACGGTCTTAACCAAGAGGTGAATGCCTACCGCCATTTCATAGGCGATCACAACGCGATCGACTGGGACGGCGGGGCCTTCTTGGATTTCGACCCCGGAGGGCTCCTGGAGTACCAGCTGACCTACAAGATGGACGCGAACAACCGGCTCGTCCGGTCGGACGAGACCAGTGACCTGTTCCGCCGGAGCCGAGATTTCCAGCGCATGGTCACGCATGAGGGGGAAACCAAGATCCTTTATTCCCTCAACAGGACGGACAAGTGGATCAACGCCGTCGCTTATTCGGTGCAAGATGACCAGATCCAGGATGATGCCTCCTCGGATCGAAGACTGCTCCGCATGACCTCTGAATTCGCGCGAGAATTCAAGCCGACCTGGACCTTCGCCCCCGGTTACGAATTCCAAAAGATGGATGTCCCCGGGAGCAAAACCAGCGGCTATATTTCCCACCTGGCCCGCTTCGAACTTGCCCATGAGCTCACCGAGGAGTTTGAGCTCAAAGGGACCTTCAAATACGGCACGCAGAATTTCCATCTCGGCCCCACGGATGCCGTCGCCTCGTTTGATGGGGACACCACCTACCCGATCCCGCTGCATCCCCGCTTGAAGCTGATCCTCGGCTACACCACCGGGCAGACCGCCTCCTACGCGGCTACCGCCACCCGGGCGCGTTACCAGTCAGGCAAGCTGGGGTTCGAGTATGAGCTGTCGGCGATCATGACGCTGACCGGCCAAGTCGGCGCCGGCAGATCCGAATCGAGCGGCGGCGCCACTACCGACTCCGCCGCGACCGTTCAACGGACCTTCACCACCGGCTTGGGGCTGAAGTGGCAGATGACCAGCAAAGGCGTGCTGGTCTTGGGCCACAGCTATTCCCGATCGGACACCCGGGACACGACCGTCCACCGGCTTACCTTCGGTTTCGAGTCCGAGCTATGACCTTTCGGCGAGGGATCCTTCTCATGCTCTTTGTCGCGGCCGGGCTGGCCGGATGCGCCGGCGGGTTTAAAGTGCTTTCACCCAAACAGATCTCGGAACATTCCTACCTGCTCCAGCCGGGAGACCAGCTCGAAATCTCCGTGTGGGGACAGACGCAGATCAACCATAAGACCACTCTGGGAGAAGATGGTTTGTTGCTGTTTCCCGGCTTGGAGGAGCTCCCGGCTTCGGGCCGATCCCCCGAGGAGATTGAGAAAGAGATCCAGGCCCAGCTGATGAGGAAATATCTCCCCGCGGAAGTTCCTGAGGGGGAAACGCCGTCGGCTTCCTCCCAGCGGCTCGTCTCTCCCGCCGAACTTCATGATTTCGTTTACCGCCTGCTGCCGGGCGACACCCTCAGCATCTCGGTGTGGAACCATGCGGAGCTGAATAAAGAGGCGACCCTCCGCGAAGACGGGACCTTCCCGTTTCCGCTGATCGGAGAGGTTCGGGCGGCGGGCCAAAGTATTCGGGAAGTGGAGCGGCAAATCGCGCAACAGCTGAACAAAGACTACATCGTTGACCCGGCGGTGACGGCCACCTTCGCCAAGACCAATTTCACCGTGCTCGGGCAAGTGGCCCGGCCGGGGGCGTACCCCACCGACGGGACGCTGGACCTGCTGGCCGCGCTGAGTCTGGCGGGCGGCGTCACCCCCGGAAACTTCAGCGAGATCGAGTTGATCCGTCCCGTGGGGCGGGAAAACTGGATCGTCCGCTTGGAACAAGACCAGGTGTTTGAGGGAAAACAACCGAACCTGCGCGTATTCCCCCACGACACGATCCATGTGAAAACAAACACAAACAACTCCGAGGGATTCCAGGTGAGCGTCCTCCTGACGGGCGCCAAATTCACGGCCATCGGTGAAGTGGGCTCGCCCGGCCAATACCCCGTTGAAGGGCCTCTGGATCTTCTGACCGCGGTCAGCCAGGCGGGAGGGGTCACCAAATTCGGCTCCAGCCGCATCGAGATCATCCGCCAGCGTGGAAACGAGCGCTGGATCATCCGGGCGGATATCGACCGGATCCTTAAAGGAAAACAACCGAACGTGCGGATCCACCCTCATGACCTGCTCAACGTGAAGCGCCGATTTATTTGAACTTGTGGACGCCTGGCGACGCTGGCTCCTACTGCTGCGCGTCCCGCTCTCCCTTTTGGGAGTGGTCCTCTTCTTCGCGCTCTATAACCGTTTCATCCTGGATAAAAATCTCCAGGATCTCCGGACCTCCCTCTCCGTTCTCGACAACGCCACCGGCGCGGGACAAGCGGAGGCGGCCTTGCTCCTGGTCGACCAGGCCTTGACGACGCAGATGGCCCGGGAAGAGACCGACTTGAAAGACGCGGCGACTCTCCAATACGCGCGAGGCGCCTTAGGCAGCGACCAGGCGCAGCGCCCGGTGGAAGATGCCCGCGCGATGCTGGCCACCCTGGAGGAGAACCAGTCCCAGGGCCGCTCTTTAAGCTTGCGAGCCCTCGATGGGATCATGCTGAAAACCCATACTTTTTTCCGGAAGGCCTCGCTGCTTCCGCGTCAGGCGCTTGGGCCCGCCCTCTCCCCGGAAATAGACCCGGCCCGGCTGGAAGAGGCGGCCCGGCTGGAAAACCGGGGCCGGCACGCGGAATCCATTCCCCTCTACGAAGCGCTCTTGAGCGATTATCCCAACTACAGCGGACGCGCTTCCCTCAAGCTGCGGCTGGGCCGCGCGATTCAACGCGCAGGCGATCTTCCCCGGGCCGAACGCTTCTACCGGGAAGCGCTCGCGGAATCCCGGGACCCTGACGAGTCGGAGGCCGCCTCGCGGGCGCTGGAAGAGATCCCCCGGTTGCGCCAGGGGCGCCGGGCGGTTTTGGCTCTGGAAAAGGAGCTCGCCTCCGTTGGGCCGGGGCCGGAGCGCCGGGAAAAAGCGTTCCAACTGGGAACCGCCGCTGTAAAGCTCCAGGATCTGGAAAAAGCCGCCTGGGCGTTCGGGGAGGCCTACCGGGCCGACCCGGAAGGAGAGACGGCGGTTTCGTGCCTGTTCAAAGAGGGGTGGGCCCTTCGCGCGCTCGGGCGCGTGGACGACGCGTTCGACCGGTTCCAAGCCATCCTTCGGTCCAGTCCGAACACGCCGTGGGCGGTGATGGCTTACCTGCAAATGGCGGAGGCCTACAAAGCCCTGGGAGACCCGCAGGCCGCGGCGCAGTTCTATGAAAAAGCGACCGGGGTCAAACTGAAGGACGCGGCCTTCACGGCGATGGCCTACGCGCAGACGGCCTGCACGTACCAGTTTGATCTGAATAATCCCGAAAAAGCGCAGTTTTATTTTCGGGAGTCCGCGCGGCTTTTCCCGGCCAGCCCGTTCAGTTCCGTCGAAAAGAAGATTCAAGAGCAACTCGGGAAGAAGAATTTTCTGCCGTCCTCTTTCGGGCGGCCGGGTCTGCCGGCCGGGCCGGCGCCGCCTTCCGCCCCGGCTCGTCTCCCCAGCTTGGACCCGCTCGCTCCGGGCGGGCCCCTGTTGAAGCTGGTCGAACAATTCCTGCCCCTGTTTGTCGAGACCTTCTCAGACCGGCTGTCCCGCTATATGCAGGTGGCAGGGGAGAAACAGCTGACGCGCCGCTTCACGCAGGAGGAGTTCCGGGCCCTTGTGGTCCGGCGGGTGCAGGACAAGTTCCCCGGCAAGGTCACCGACGTCGCGACCGAGATCCATTCGGACGGCTTCGTGGGCGTCGCCACGCTGCGGGTGGGGGTCTTGAGCTTCGCCGTCCGGGCCAAGGTTGGGATTGTGGTTCGAAACGACCGGCCCCATACCCTCATCCGGGAGATTACCGTGGGCAAGATCCCTCTGCCGGACCCCCTCTTAAAATACCTGGAAGAGCGGGTGAACGAAGCCGTGGACAAGAAAAAGTACCCCTTGAAGGTCACCCAGTACGAGCTGCGGGAAGGCCACGCCCTCATCTCCGTGGAATTGATAGAGTGATCTCCCTTTGGACGCGAGGCCCCAAGCGCCTCTTCGATTTAGGGTTATCGGGAACAGGGCTTTTGCTTTTTTCCCTGCCCATGCTTTGGATCGCGCGGCGCGTCAGGAAAACAAGGGGGGCCGTCCTTTTTCGCCAACCGCGAATCGGGTATGGCGGGAAACCCTTTGTTATTCTAAAATTTAAGACTATGTCGGAACATCAACCGCCCGACCGGTTCGGGCAGTGGCTGAGGGCAACCGCCCTGGATGAGCTGCCCCAATTGATCAACATCTTCCGAGGGGACATGAGTTTCGTGGGCCCCCGGCCGCTCATTTCATCTGAGCTTCAGGGTTTAGACCAGGCCCCGGAATGGAAGCGGCGGCAGTCGGCACGGCCCGGCCTGACCGGGCTGGCCCAGCTCTACAGCGATAAATCCCCCTCCCTCCCGGAGAGGCTGCGCTGGGACCTGGCTTACCTGCGGGATTGCTCCTTCTTGCTGGACATGCGGATCTTGGCAGCTTCCATTCGAATCACGCTGGAAGGCCGCTGGGAAAAAACCGGCCCCAAAGTGTCTGCGGGAGAGGTGTAGGGCGTGGCCGGCCGTTTTGAAGACTGGAAGCCGGAAGATTACCTTCGGATCCTCTGGCTCAACCGATTTCTGATCGCCGCCCTTTCTCTAGCTTTTGGGCTCTACGCGGCCTCCTCCGCGTACCAGATGCCCAACATCTACCGCGCCTCCGCGCGGATCTTGATCAATACGGAATCTCAGCGGGTGGTCCAGTTCCAAGAGATCGGCGGCTCCTCCAACTGGGACCGCTCCTTCCTCCAGACGGAGTATGAGCTCATCGCCAGTCGGGAGGTCGCCACCCGCGTCGTGGATGAGCTCCACCTGGAATCGTTCCCCCCTTTCGCCGGGTCGCAGGACCCGGCCCAAGCGCTTCGAGGAACCATTACGGTGGAACCGGTGCGGGGAACCCGGTTGGTGAACATCTCCTCGAGCGGGACGAACCCGGAGCTCATCACGCGCATCGTCAACTCCGTCGCGGACAATTACGTTCGCGTCAACCTCAGCCGCCGCATCGAGATGACCACCGGAGGCGCCCATTGGCTCAGCGAAGAGGTGGACAAGCTCGAGGAAAAAATGCGTCAAGCCCAGCTGAAGCTGCTGGCGTTCCGGGAGGAGCACGGGTCCGTGGATTTCGGCGAGGAGAACCAAAACTCCGTCATGCAGCGCCTTCAAGCGCTCAACGCCTCCCTGAGCAAGGTCCGGGATGACCGCGTGGATGCCGAACAAAAATACCGTGAGAAGCATCCGGAGCTTCAGGAGCTCCTGGCTAAGGAGAAGGAGCTCCAGCTGGCCCTCTTCGACCAAGAGCAGCGGGCGTTGGAGATCAGCCGTCTCTCCATCCAATACAACACGCTGCTCCGGGAGTCCAAAACCCTCGAGTCCATCCACGCCGTCCTGCTCACCCGCCTCAAAGAACTCAGCGTGCAGGAAGGCCTTCAGAACAACAACGTCTCGGTGGTGGATTACGCCCGCGTCCCTTCCTGGCCCATCGGGCCGGCGCGGCGAAGGCTGGTCTCCTCCGGTTTCTTCCTGGGTCTCTTGCTGGGGGGAGTGCTCAGTTTCGCCCGGGAGTTTTTCACCCAGACCCTGCGAACCCGGCAGGAATTCGAACAGGCGCTCGAAATCCCGTTCCTGGGACACATCCCTAAGATCGGCTCTTTCGGCCGGTCGGTACGGCATGGCGAGGCCCAGAGGATCCTGCTCAACCAGCCCACCTCCCCCGGGGCGGAGGCGCTCCGTTCGATCCGAACCACTTTGGAGTTTATTCTGACGGCGGACGCGCCCCACGCGCTGGTGATCACCAGCACCCTTCCGGAAGAGGGGAAATCGTTCCTGTGCGCCAACCTCGCCATCGGGCTGACGGAACTGAAACGGAAAGTTTTGATCATCGACGCGGATCTCCGCCGGCCGACGATCCACCGTTCTTTTGAGCTCGAGCTGGAGCCGGGCTTGAGCGGTTTCCTCCAGGAGTCGGCCGGCGAGGAGGAGATCATCCGCCCGGCTCCCAACGTGGAGGGGCTTTCCATCGTGACGGCCGGCCTGACCCCCTCCCAACCGGCCGATCTCCTGATGCAGCCCAAGTTCCAGGAATTCCTCCGGAAATGCAAGGAGCAGTTCCAATATATCTTGATCGATACCTGCCCGGTGCTGGTCGCCGCGGACGCGGCTGTTCTGGCCAGCATGGCGGACGGCACGATCTACATCGTTCGAGCCAACCGGACGCATTCCGAAGCCGTGGGGGTCGGGAAACAGCGCCTGCTGGACGTCGGCGCCAAGCTCATCGGGGGCGTCCTCAACGGAGCCACGCTGGAGCTCGAGCGCGGATACCGGTACTACTACTCAAACCGCTACTACCGAAGCGAGAAAAAAAGCCGATCCCGACCGCCGATCACCCCGCTGCCGCCGGCTACGGAACCTTCCCAAGAAGCGTGAGCGCCCGATCCTGGAAGGGGCGTTCCGTCCTGGTGACCGGCATCACCGGTTTCGTCGGCTCATCGCTCGCGGCGCGGCTGGTAAAGCAGGGCGCCCGCGTGGTCGGCATCGCCAAGAGAGATCCTCTTCGGGAATCGCACTTCCGGCGATTGGGTTTGGGGGAACAGGTCGCGTTGGTGCGCGGCCGGCTGGAGAATTTCCACTTGGTTCAGGAGACCATCCGCCGTCATGCCATCGAGGTCGTCTATCACCTCGGCGCGCAGGCATTGGTCGGGGCCGCTTACCAAGCGCCGCTCCCGACGTTCAAAACCAACATCGAAGGAACTTGGAATGTTCTCGAGGCCTGCCGCGACCGGCGGAAAATCCGAGCGGTGCTCATCGCCTCCAGCGACAAGGCGTACGGCACGCACAAAACCTTGCCCTACCGGGAAGCGTTCCCCCTCCAACCTCGTTATCCCTATGATGTCTCCAAGGCCTGCATGGATCTGCTTGCACGCAGTTATTTCTTTACCTACGGTCTTCCCGTCGTGGTGACCCGTTTTTCCAACATCTACGGCCCGGGGGATCTGAACTTCTCCCGGATCGTGCCCGATGTCATCCGAAGCGCCCTGCAGGGGAAAAACCCCATCCTGCGCAGCGACGGAACGCCGGAACGGGATTATCTTTACATCGAGGATGTCGTGGATCTTTATCTTCTGTTGGCCGAGCAGATCCGAAAAACCCAAGGAGAGGCCTTCAACGCCGGCCACAACCGGCCGGTCTCAGTGCGTCGTCTGGCGGAAACGATCCTCCGCTTGGCCGGCAGGCCGGACCTGAAACCTCGGATCACCGGACGCGGAACCCCGCGTGGAGAGATCGACCGGCAATGGCTCGACGGAGGGAAGGTCCGCCGCCTTCTCGGCTGGAGCCCGAAGGTGCCTCTTGAAGAAGGATTGCGGCGGGCGCTTCACTGGTATTCGCAGTACCTGGGGACTCCTCTTGCCGCTACCGCTCGTCTCAGCCATCGTCGTTAATTACAACGGGGCACACCTGCTGCCGGATTGCCTGGACTCGCTGGCAGCCCAAGAGTATCCGGGGCTGGAAGTGCTGGTCGTGGATAATGCCAGCACAGACGACAGCCGCGCTGTGGTCAGCCGTGCTCCCATGGCCCGATGGATCGGCCTACCGGAAAACCGAGGGCTCGGAGCCGGCTACAACGCGGGAGCCCACAAGGCCCGCGGCAGCCTGCTATTTTTCCTGAACAACGACATCTCGCTGGAGCCCGGTTGCGTCCGGAATCTCGTAGCCGCCTTCAAACCCGGCATGCTCGCAGCCGATCCGTTGCAACTGGATTGGGAGGGGGCTCGGATCATCCACGGCGCGCAGAGGTTCCGCTGGGGGTGGCGATACTTTTTGCGCCCGATCCCCTTCATGGATCCCTACCAAGACACGGGAACGCTGCAGGAAACGGCGGCGCCCTGGGGATGCTGCGGCGCGCTGATGTTCGACCGCCATAAATTCGAGGCCTTGGAAGGGTTCGATCCCGCCTTCTTCATCGACTATGAGGATCTGGATCTGTGCTGGCGTGGTTGGCTTCGGGGCTGGGAAACGCTGTTCGTCCCGACAGCCCGCCTGAGGCACCGGGTTGGGGCATCCGGAATCACGGCGCGAAGACAGCTGAGCCAGCATAAGAACGTGCAGAGGGTTGCTCTAAAGTGCATGCCGCCGGGGATCATTGCCGCTGTTTTTCTGTCCGGTTTTTCAAGGGCGGTCGCAACCGCCTGCCGCGGACGCCTGAGCGGAAGCCTGCTCTGGCTGAAGGCGGCGGCCTCAAACCTTCGGGAGCTGCCCAAAATCCTCCGTCAGCGCAGACAAATCCTCCGCGAAGCAGCGACGACCCCCGGCGCCCTGCTAAAGCGCTGGAGAAGGTCTTGGGATGCGCGATAAGGCATCCCTCCTGCTTCAGCTCATCCAACCCCGCGAGCGGGAAATTCTCGATGTCGGCTGCGGAGAGGGGGCGCTCGCGAAAGAATTGACGCTCAGGGGAAAATCTGTGGTGGGAATTGAGCTGGATCCGGGAAAAGCTTCCCTCGCGCGGGAAAACTGCCGCCATGTCATCCAGGGGGACGCGGAAGATTTACAAACCGTTGAGGCCGTACGGGCAGTTCAATCTTCTTTTGACCTGATTCTTTTTTCCGAAATCCTGGAGCACGTCCGCCGGCCGGAAGAGGTTCTTCGCAGCTTCCTGCCTCTGCTTAAGCCCTCAGGGGTAGTCGTAGCGGTGGTTCCCAATGTGGCTTTCTATAAAACCCGACTGACCCTCCTTCGCGGTGAATGGAACTATGCCTCGGAGGGGATCCTGGATCGCACCCACCTGCGTTTCCTGACAAAGAAATCGCTGAAAACCCTTTTCGAAGGGACGGGGCTGACTATCCAAACGCTCATCGCAACTCATTACAGCCGGCGCTTTTCCTTCCTCTACGACGGGCTCTCCGCCTGGTTTCCGGAACTCTTCGGAGAACAGTTCGTTGTCCGCGCCCAATTCCATACCGCCTCCCCATGAAAATCCTTCACCTCAATGATCACTATGCAAGAATGGGCGGGGCGGAGACGATTCTGTTCAACAATCTTCGCGTTTTGGAAGAATCCGGGGTGGAGAATGTCATCGTTCATCAGCATCCCTCAGACGAATCCCCATCCCAGCGGCGCACCTACTGTATCCCGGGTCTGGGAGAAGTAGGGCTGTCGAGAGATTCTCGCATACGGAAAACTCTTGAGGAAATCCTAAAGACCGAGCAACCCGATCTCATCCACCTCTACGACATCGGGAATCCGATGATTGCAACCCTCTGTTGCTCTTTAAAACCGACGATCCAAAGCGTGCTGAACCACAGCTTTTACTGCCCTGGGGGAGACAAATATCTCCCTTTTTTAGGAAAAATCTGTCACAGGCCCTTCGGCCTTGGCTGTTTAGCCTCCGCCTTCTTGACGCATTGCAACAGCATCCGACCTAGCATCCTTTTGTCATCTTACGGTCGAAGCCGTCAAATGATGGGGTTCCATCGCCATTTAATTTTCCTGGCTCCAAGTGATTACCAAGCGAGTTGCCTCGCGCAGAGCGGATGCCCTCCGACAACCGTGAAAGTCCTCCATCCTTTCACACCGTTGCCTGATCTCACCTTACAGGAGTCAGCGCGAAAGACCTCAGAACCTCCCTTATTACTTTTTGTGGGACGGATTGTTCCACAAAAAGGATTGCACATGCTTCTCAGAGCCCTTTCGGCTGTACAGTCCCCCTTTCGATTGGTCGTAGCCGGCGTCGGTCCCGATCTGGGAAGAAACCGGGAGTTAACCGCCAAATTAGGGCTTCAGCATAGGGTGAATTTCGTGGGATGGGTAAATCCCGAGCAGCGCTCGGCTTACTACCGCCAAGCCTCTATCGTCGTCGTTCCCTCCATTTGGCCTGAACCGTTCGGCTTGGTGGGGATCGAAGCGATGAGCTATGCCAAACCGGTAGTTGCCTTCAAAGTCGGCGGAATACCCGAGTGGCTGGAAGATGGCCAGACCGGCTTCTTGATCCCGCCTTACAAACTCACGCGGCTGACGGAAAGGATCGATTTCTTGCTTCGGAATCCCGACGCCGCTAAACAAATGGGTCATAAAGGCCGCCAGAGGGTAGAAGGGAGGTTCAGCCCCTCCCATTACGCGGCTGAACTGGAAAAGATCTACCGGTTAGCAATCCGTCATTGGGAAAGCGGTCCCGAAAAGCCTCCGCCAGAATGACCACCTCATCGGATATCCCCATCCTGCACGGTCAACTCCCCTCGCCCGGTTCGAAAGAATACGTTGAATTCCAGAATTGCGAATCCGGGAAGGCGGACGAGGAGGTCCGCCGGCAATTCGGAAACGGGCCGGATCGGTGGCTGTCCGCCGTGAAGCAACATGAACCGCATTCCATACCCGCGCTCCGTTATTTGGTGAACCACCCGAAGGTTTCCCGATTCGTCCGAGGACGGGTTCTGGATTGCGGGGCCGGGAGCTGCTGGCTCTCCGCAGAGGTCTCCCGCTTGCCGGATTTGGAAGAGGTGACGGCTTTCGACCTGTCGGAGAAATTCCTTCGCGGGGCTGGGTTGGAGCTGTTCCAACAACAGGGGGGCCATACCGAAAAACTTCGATTCGCCTCGGGCAGTTTCAACGGAATGCCTTTCCCGGACGCTTCCTTCGATTGCGCTTTCCTTTTTGCTGTGGTTCATCATAGCCTGGCGCCAATCTCGTTGTTGTCGGAATCGCTTCGGGTCTTAAAGCCCACGGGGGCTCTGTTCGTCCTGGAGTCTCCTCTTCCCGCCTGGCGGCTGGAAGAGGGTCGGCGCTGGTCTCTAGAGATCTCCTCTTCCGCAACGGAGATCGCTCTCACCTATGCGGATCTGCTGTACTATTTCCGCATGGCAAGGGCCGGGAGCATTGCTTGCTACCCGTTGGACTGCGTCACCCGTGGCCGCCGGAGGCTTTGGATGCGCCGAGCGCTGCGCCGATTAGGTTGGGAAAATTTTCTCAAACCGCCCACCACTATTTTCATGCTCAAGAAGGGCTGATGGGAAGACCGGCCGTTTTACTCTGCCTGGTTGTTCTCTTAGGACAGCTGTTGACCGCTTCGGGGACAATCTTCGGATCGGACGGCGCCCGACGATTCCAGGTGACCCAAAGCTTGGTTCATCACGGTTGGGTCGACATCCAAACAGAAGATCTCGCTCCGGTTGGACAAGACGGCAGACGGTACGCTCAATACGCGATCGGGCATTCCCTGGCGATGGCCCCTTTTTATTTACTGGGGATTCAAGCCGCCCGCCTTTTCCCGTCACGCAGAGAGGAGCTCGTCGAATTCTGCGTCTCCTCGGTGAACCTCCTGGCGACGGCGGTCTTGGCGGGGTTGCTATGCCTGTTCGCGCAGGCCTTAGGGTTTCTGCCGGGAACCGGCGTCGCGTTAGGACTGTTGTACGCCTTCGGGACCATGGCGTGGCAGCAATCTAAAGACTCGTTCGAGCACCCACAGATCGCCCTTTATCTCACAACCTTGTTCTTTTTGCTGCATCGCTTCTCACGAACCCGCCGCTTCTCCACCCTTTGGGCGGCAGGGACCGTGCTTGGCTTGGCCCTCCTGACTCGTTATACGTCTTTTCTTGCGTATCCATCGGTTATTGTTTTTTTTGCGGTTCTCGCTTGGCAAAATCCCGTTGGCAGGCGTTTCCTCCCTTGGGTTCGATGGCTAAGCTGTTTCTTCCTTTCCCAGATTCCCTTTGTGGCGTTTGACCTTTGGTTCAATGCAGTTCGGTTCGGCTCCGTTTTTGAAACAGGTCAGCAACAGCTTTTTGGCAACATCTTCAAGGACGGACATCTTCTTGCCGGACTCTGGGGATTAACGTTCCGCTGGGAATACGGTCTGATTCCATTCAATCCGGTCCTGATTCTTTGGCCGATAGGACTCTTCCTGATGGTTCGGGAACAAAAGGCCTTGGTGGGAGCGCTGATCACCCTCGTCGTTTGTTTCCCCGTATTCTACGGATCCACAAAAGCTGTTCTCTGGACGGGAGGGTGGGCCTGGGGCCCGCGCTTCCTGGTGGATCTCCTCCCCTTGCTGGTCCTCACATGCGCCCCGGTCTTGGAGGGAGTCCGGCAGAGATGTACCGGTCGGCGATGGGCGCCTGTTATGTTCCGATTGTTGATCGTCCTCAGCGTCTGCATCCAATTGCAGTCCGTCTTGGTCAATTACAACCGAGGGTTCACCAAGCGGGCCCTTCAAGTTCAGGGCCACTCGTTTCAGGCAAGCGGGTTTCGGGAATCGCCCCTCTTCCTTCAGGCCGAAAACATCGGGGAGATCAGTCATTCTTACCTTCAGGGTCGGTTTCCGGCCTGTCATCAAAGAAGCTCGGTCTTCACCTCCTTGGCTTCACTGGACCGATCGATCTCTTTCGGAAGCTATCAGCTCTGGTGGGTCTACGCGCTGCATTGCGGAGCGCCTGCTCCGGTTATTCTCTTGTATCTCTTATTGACGGGCCTGGCGCTTTTCCTGCTGGCGCGCCGCATCCGAGATTCCTTGCAAGGACCAGCCGGTCCATGAAAGCGGCGCTGATTAACCCGAATCTGCTGGTCCAACCCAAGGACCCCTTGACCACCGGCATCGTCTACATGCCGATCGGCTTGGCTTACGTGGCCACGGCCCTGCGGGCGAAAGGGGAAGAGGTGACGGTCATCGACGCGTTCGGCGCCCGTCCGAAAGAGGTCCGCCGGGAAGACCGTTTTTATTCTTTCGGTCTTGATCCGGAAGAGACCGCGTCCCGCGTGGCACCGGATACCCAGGTGATTTTTCTCTATGCCAACCAACTCACCAACCACCTGGCGGTTCTAAAAATCCTTCGGCACCTGAAAGAGCGTTTCCCGAATATTCCGAAAGTCGTCCTGGAAAACACCCAGGCCGTGACCGCCTACGCGCTGCGGTTTGCGGCCCCTGAGTTCTATTCGGCGGGGGCTGATTTCATTCTCACCGGTGAAGCGGAAGTTCGGGCGGTCCGGCTCTGTCAGGTGCTCGCCCGCGGGGGCGCCGAGCAGGAGCTGCGGCAGATCGACGGGCTGGGATCCCCCGATTTTTACACCCCTCCCGCAGGTTTTCTTTCGGACTTGGACGCGCTTCCTTTTCCTGCATGGGAGTTGTTCCCGCTGGAAAACTATTGGGCTCTCAAACACGCGCACGGACCGTTTGAAAGCCGCCGCTACCTGCCGATCCTGACTTCCCGTGGATGCCCTTACCCGTGCAAGTTCTGCGTGGTTCCCGAAACGAATCAGCGGAAGTGGCGCTCCCGGTCGGCTCAGAGTGTGGCCGACGAATTGGAGTTTTTCTCGCGGCAGCGGTCCGTTTCGGAGTTCCACGTGGAGGATTTGAACCCCACCATCTCGGATGAGCGGACTCGCGCGCTGTGCCAGGAGATCATCCGGCGGCGCTTGCGCCTCTGTTGGAAGATTGTTGCCGGGACCAAGGTGGAGTCTATCCGGAACGAAGAGACGGTGGCTCTCATGGCCCGCGCCGGCTGCCGGTACATCTCCATCTCTCCTGAAACCGGATCGCCGCGCCTGCTAAAACAAATGGAGAAACCCTTTGATCTGGCCCACGCGGTAAGGATAATTAAAGAGATGAATAGGCGCGGGATCCGATCGCAGGCCTGTTTCGTGCTTGGGTTCCCCGGCGAGAACGGCGAGGATCGCTCCATGACGCGGCGTCTGGTTCGGGATCTGACGCGGGTCGGCCTGGATGAAGTTGCCCTCTTTGTGATCACCCCGGTTCCGGGCTCCTCCCTCTATGGAACCCTGCAGGGTTACCAAAACCTGTCCGAGCTGAATTTCTCTCCTTCTTGGCGCTCTGATTACCGCCTGCTGAGCCGTTTTCGTTTGAACCTCTACGCCCGGTTCCTGCTCTGGAAATTCTTCTATCACCCCCTGAAATTCTTCCGGCAGGTGGTGAATTTCCTCTTAAAGAGATTCGAAACAAAGATGGAGATGGCCCCTTACCGCGGACTAAGTGTGCAATGGGCTTCCCTGAAATGCCGGCCGCTGTGAAAAAGGTGGCAGTCGCCATCCCCTGCTACAACGAGTCGGCCACCATTGCCAAGGTGGTATCCGATTTCCGGCGGGCGCTGCCTTCCGCCGGCATCGTGGTGGTCGACAACGGATCGACCGACGGGAGCGCTCAGTTGGCTCAAGGGGCGGGGGCATCGGTCCTGTTGGAAAGCCGGCGCGGCAAGGGCTGGGTCATGCAATCCATCTTTGAGAAGATCAGCGCCGAGATCCTCATCGTGGTGGATGGGGACGACACCTATCCGGCCGAAGAGATCCGCCGGCTGCTCGAACCGGTGGAACAGGGGCAGGCCGACATGACCATCGGAACCCGCTTGCAGAAAGCGGCCCCGGGCGCCATCGGGTCCCTGCACCGGTGGGGGAACCGCCTCATTTTGTGGGTCCTCAATCGAGCGTTCGGCTCCAGTTTCACCGATGTGCTCTCCGGATATCGGGTCTTTTCGGAGCGCTTCCTGCGTCAGGTGCCCATGATCGCGACCGGATTCGAAACCGAGGTGGAGCTGACCATCCAAGCCCTGACCCACGGCATGGTGGTGGTTGAAATCCCCGTCTCGTACCGAGGCCGGCCGGTGGGCAGCCAATCCAAACTGCACCCTTTCCTGGACGGCTACCGGATCTTGCGCACCATCGCCATCCTGCTGCGGGACCACAAACCGCTGGCCGTTTTCGGCACGCTGGGGGCTTTTTGCCTGCTGGCCGGGGCGGCCATGGGCGCTCTCCGGCTGATGGATTACGCCGGGATCCACACGCTTCCGATTGCCATTTTGTCGGGCTTTTTCATCTTGTTCGTGACCGTAGGCGTCATGCTGTTTGGGATCGGCTTGATCCTCAATAGCGTGAACACCGGCCTCAGGAACCTGGCCAGCCTGCTGCGCCGGCCGGGCCTGGAGAAGAAACCGTAAACTACGCCTCCCTGCTGGAATCGGTCGCGTGCAGTTTATGCGGAGCGGACGACTACCGGGTCATTTACCCGGCGCGCTACGAATCCGCAACGGCCAAGGATCTGGCGGACCGGTTCCGCTCTTCCGGCGAAGAGGTTCTGATTGACCGGCTCGTCCAGTGCAAACACTGTGGTTTGAAGTACCTGAACCCGCGCCTGCCTCCCGAGAAAATCCTCGCCGGCTATTCGGCCGGCTCCGATGAAAATTTCATCTCTCAGGCTTCGGCCCGGGAGATGACGTTCGAGCGCTGCCTGCAGGCGATTGAGAAGGTCCGCCCAGGACGCGGCCGCATCCTGGATGTTGGAACGGCGGGCGGCTCTTTCCTGCAGGCGGCGGCGAAACGGGGGTGGGAGGTGGCCGGTTGCGAGCCCAACCAATGGCTGTGCGACTGGGCCCGCGACCATTATGGTCTTTCCATCCAGCCGGGGACCCTTTCGGACCTTCCCCATTCCTGGAAAAACTCTTTTGACGTCGTGACTTTCTGGGACGTGCTCGAGCATGTAAGCGATCCGAAAACAACTCTCCAGGAATGCCGCCTCTTTTTGAAACCCGGCGGCATTCTCGTTGTCAATTATCCGGACATCGACAGCTGGATCAGCCGGTTGATGGGCCGCCGCTGGGTCTTCCTGCTCTCCGTGCACCTGACTTATTTCACCCGGGACACCCTGACCCGGTTTCTTCAAGAAACCGGCTTCGCGCCGCTGCGTTGGCAGCCCCATTTCCAACAGTTGGAATTAGAGTATCTATTTCAAAGGATGAATGCTTACTCCTCTTTTCTTTCCAAGACCGGGTTGGGCTGCGTTCGTTTTCTCGGCCTCGGAAAACTACGGATTCCCTACTGGCTCGGGCAGACTCTCGTCCTGGCAAAACAGGCGTGAGTACCGCCTCATCCAAAACTCCGGTCGTCATTCTGGGGGCGGGGGTCGGTGGGTTGGCGGCCGGCTGGTTCCTCGCCCGCACGGGCCGTTACGATGTGACCGTGCTGGAAAGAGCTCCGGTTATCGGCGGGCACTGCGGCAGCTTTCAACACGACGGGTTCACGCTGGATTACGGCCCCCACAAGATGTATTCCGTCATCCCCGGGATTCTCGACGAGCTGCGGGGTCTCATGCAGGGCCGCTTGCTGACCCATCAGAAGCGCAACAGCGTTTACCTGCGCGGGCACCGGTTGGCTTACCCGCTCCAGATGGGAAACCTAGCAAGCGTCCTGGGGAAAAAAGAGATGCTGCGCCTGGGACTCAGCTATGCCGCAGCGCTCGCCAAAAATGGAATGGCGGGCAGGAAACCCGGTTCCTACGCCGACTACGTGGCGCAGCGCTTCGGACGGGCAACCTACGAGCTGATCTTCGAACCCTTGGCCTGGAAGGTGTGGGGAGATCCGGCGGCTCTTCATCCGGAGATGGCCCGCACCCGAATCCCCTCCTCCGGGGGCTTGGAGCTGATCCTCAAGCTCCTTCGGCTGAAGAGGGAATCGACGGCCACCAACGCGGAGACCTTCTACTATCCTCGAAAGGGATTCGGGGATTTCCCTCAGGCGCTGGCGGAACAGATTGAGCATCACGGGGGCCGGATCATCGTCAACGCGCGGATTGACCGCCTGGTGCTGGAGGGGGACCGGATCGAGGCCGTCCAGTTTCAGGCCGATGGATCGGAGCAAAGGGTTGCTTGCAGCACTTTGGTTTCCTCGTTGCCGTTGACCACCCTGGGAGAATTGCTCTACCAGGAGCGGGACCCGGAGTTCCGTCGAGCGGCCCAAAATCTTCAGTTCCGCCATCTGGTGCTGGTTTACCTTTTCCTCAACCGGCCTGCCGTGCTGGAAGACCATTGGGTCTTTTTTCCGGAGCGGGACCTTCTGTTCAGCCGAGTCTTCGAGCAAAAACGGCTGAGTCCCGACCTGGGCCCCCCAGACCGGACCGCCCTCTGCTGCGATTTCACTTGCGCGGAGGACAGCCCTACGTGGCGTTCCACCGATCAAGAATTGGCTTCCCGCTGCATCGAAGGGCTGGCCCGAATCGGCTTCATCAAAAACACCGAGGTCCAGGGTTGGTTGGTTAAACGATCCAAAAACTTCTACCCGGTCTACGACCTCGCCTACGCTGAAAAGATGCAGACCGTCAGCCGGCTCCTGCGCCGGACCCCGAATCTTCTCACCACGGGGCGGATTGGTATGTACAATTACAATAACTCCGACCACTGTTTGGACATGGGACGTTTCATCGCGCAGGGGCTGGCAAACGGATCTTCCCATTCCCGGATCTGGGAAGAGCTGGAGAAACGGGTGGGAACCTATCGAATCGTTGACTAAGCGGACCCAATGACGAAGCCAAGCGTTCGCCGGCTGGTTGCCGAGAACACTCTGGCCCAGATGACGGCGACGGCGGTCTCGCTGGGGTTTGGGCTGGTGACCGCCGCGATTCTGTCTCGTCACTTGGGAGTAGACCGGTTTGGGAAGTTCCATTACCTGTTCGCCTTCTACTACTTCTTTCTCGCCTTCAACGATTTTGGGATCAACACGGTTGTGATCCGGGAAATCTCAAAAAATAAACACCGCTCCGGAGAGATCCTGGGCTCGGTCTTTCTGTTCAAGTTGGCTCTGTCCCTCTTTTCTCTCTTAGCGGCGTGGGGTGTCGTCCTGCGGATGGGTTTCGAGGGAGATTTCCGGCGCGGGCTCCTGATCTACGGGTTCATCCTTCCGCTGATGGCCTTTCAGCTCCCTGCAGCCGTCTACCAAGTGCATTTGAAGCTGGTCCGCCTATCTGTTTTGTCCCTCATCAATAAAGGGATCGCTTTCATTTTCATCCTGACCGCCGTCTGGCTCGGTTTCGGCATTACCGGCCTGGTGATCGCGCTCATCCTTGCCGAAACGTTTTATTCCCTCTTATTGTTCCGGGACGCCCGGTCGCTGATTGAACCCGTTTGGAAGTGGAACCCACGCGTGTTGGGGGCAATCCTTCGTTCCAGCATACCGATCGGACTGGCCGGCCTTTTGGTGGCCGTCACCAACCGGTCCGGTTTTATCCTGCTGGAACGGCTCAGCGACCTGCATCAGCTGGGCCTCTTCTCCGCAGCCACCAAGGTCACCGCCATCTTGGAAACGCTTCCCTTGACCGTGATGGGAACCCTCTATCCGCTCATGTCCCATTACGCCGCGCGGGATCCCTCGCGGCTAAAATCCTTGTACCAAAAGAGCTTCCTTTCCTTAGCTTCTGCCGGTGTGGCCGTAGCCCTGCTGGTGACTTTTGCTTCGCACCTCCTAGTTCGCTTAATCTTCGGCAGGGCCTACTTGGCTGCAGTTCCCAGCTTGGCGGTGTTGGTCTGGTCAACCGCTTTTGTGTACGCTGCAGTCTGCGGGGGGAGTTTATTGATCAGCTTGGGACATGAGCGGATTAGTCTTTTTATCAATGCCGTGGCGGCAGCCCTCAACGTCTTCCTCAACCTCCAGATGATTCCGCGCTGGGGGGCACGGGGGGCTGCTTGGGCCACTGTGGTCACGTATGGAGTGATCTTGGTCTGCACCGCAATAGCAGCCCAGCGCGTCCTTTCCCCCCGGAGCGCCGCAGGGCATCTTCCAGTCCGCCGGACGAATTGGAGCATTATGCCCCCGCCAGAGCCACCGCTATGACCATGGTACTGAGAATACTCAATCTTGGAGGAGGCAAAGACCGATCTATCCCAAACGCCGTCAACGTCGACATTAGTCCCGATGTTTCCCCCGATATTGTTCACAATCTCAACAGGTTTCCTTGGCCCTTTAAGGAATCTGAATTCGACGCCATTTATTGCAAAGATGTTCTTGAGCATCTCGAAAATCTCGTGGGGGTGATGGAAGAAATCCACCGGGTGTCGAAGCCAGGGGGCAGAGTTTACATTACAACTCCTCATTTCTCCTGCGCGAATTCGTATACAGATCCCACTCACTGCCAGCACTTAGGGTTGCACTCCTTCGACTACTTCACGGGAGATCGTCGGGAGGACTGGTATACCCCTGTGCGATTTAAAAAGATCCGGGCCGATCTCTTTTTCCATCTAAAATGGAAGAACAAATTGGTCTGGCGTCTGGCGAAATGGAGGCCTGATTTCTATGAAGAACATCTGCCGTGGATATTCCCCGCATGGTTTATGTACTTCGAACTGGAAGTCATGAAATGACCGACGATCTAGAAAAAGAACTTGAGGCCTTATCGCAGCAGCTCAAATCCGATCCTCGCCTCAGGACGGAAGCAGCCATGAAACGCCTCTATGAACTCGTTGGAACATCGGCTCGGAATCGTTACGGGCCGGACCAGGAGCACAATCCATGCTCTCTAGCGAGCATCTCGAAGACGGTCCTCAACATGGCGCAAGCCATCCCGCCGAACAGACTACTGGACGTAGGTATGGGAGGGTACCCGCTTGTAGACATCGCGTTAGTCCGGCGAGGGTACTCGGTTGTAGGCTTAGAGTACTCAGTCCCGTTGGTGCTGACAGCGGCGGCCTTTGCCCGACGGAAAAACACTCCTTTTTCCATCACTGCCGGGGATGGCGCCCGACTTCCGTTTCGTGATGGCGTCTTTGACAGTGTTCTCTGTTCGGAGACTGTGGAGCACGTCCGGGACCCTTCAGCCGTCATCCGCGAGATTCACCGGGTTCTTGAGCCTGGAGGCACACTGCTCCTCACCGTCCCTTGCGTGATAGGGGCGTTGGGGTTACGGGGCCGGTTGGCCCATTATCGCAAGCACCGAACCTTTGTCATGCATGAAACCCACTTTCGGGAATATACCTACTTCTCCACTAAGCGCCTGGTCAACCCTTACTTCGTCATCCGAAGGTGGGATCCCGTTCCCTTCACCCTAGAGCCCTTTCGGAAGATGCCCTACGAAAAACTCTTTAGTTGGCTGGTTCTGGTTCCTCCGTTCAAGCACCTGTCCCTTTCCATTGCCCTCCTCCTTGAGAAGAGGCGCCCGCCGCGCACGCCATGAGAGTTGTCCACGTTGCCCCGACATATCTGGGGCGAGATTCTCTGATCGGCGGAGGGGAGCGATACGCTACGGAGCTGGCCAAAGCCATGGCGCAGCAAGTCCCGACGCGTTTGATTTCCTTTGGAGAAAAAACCCGAAGGGAGCAGTGGGGGAACCTGGAAGCGCACATCTACAAACCCCTCTGGCACGCGGGAGGTATCTCTTGGAACCCTGTCTCACTGTCATTCCTCCGGAGCCTAGAGGATGCCGACGTCATCCACTGTCACCAATTTCTCGTTCTTTCGACGAGTTTGAGTGTGCTGTTCGGACACCTTCGACGACGCAGCGTGTTCGTTACAGACCTCGGCGGCGGAGCAGGGAGCTTATCTCGCGTTCTCGGCATCGGGCAAAAGGTCAGCGCTTTTTTGCACATTTCGAGCTACTCTGCCCAGCAGAAACCTTTTCGTTTCTTCCGGAACGAGGTCATCAGCGGGGGGGTTGCCACGAGATTCTTCCAACCCGCCAGCGGTTCGCATGGCCAGAGAGTGCTCTTCGTTGGACGGATCCGGCCGGCCAAAGGGGTGCATCTGCTGATCGAGGCCCTGCCTCCTTCCATTCCGTTGGATGTGGTCGGCCCCGTTCTCGATCAGGAATACTTTCAACGGCTGCAGCAGCTCGCACAGGGCAAGCAGGTGACCTTCCATACCCCCTGCTCGGACGCGGAGTTGGCCGATTACTATGCCAGAGCCACCGCCACGGTGCTCCCCTCCCTGCCGGGGACGGAACTGCTTGGACTTGTGCTGCTGGAATCCATGGCGTGCGCCACCCCTGTCATCTGCACGCGGGTCGGCGGGATGCCGGAAGTGGTTGTGGAGGGTGTCACTGGTTTTGTTGTGCCCCCCAATGACGTCGCCGCCCTCCGAGAAAAGTTGGTGCACTTGCTGGCCCATCCTGATCTGGCCGAAAAGATGGGGCGGTTGGGCAGGGAGAAGATGCTCGAACGCTTTACCTGGGATGCCGTTGTCCAGCGCTGCCTGCAGGCCTACCAGGATAAGCACCCGTGAATTGGCGTCCCTTTTTTCTGGTAATCCTGCTTTTTTCCTGCGTGGATGGCTTTATCGTGAACCTTCTCTATCCGGCTAAATTACCGATGCTCTATCGGGATTTTCTAGTTCTGTTCACCTACCTGCTTTTCTTCTCCCAGGAACCCGCTGGACAGTGGTTTGGCCGAGTTTACAAACGAATGGGGCCTTTCATCTGGGGTTTTGGGCTGTTGTTTTTCGTCATCTGCGTTTTTCAGGTATTCAACCCATTACTGCCTAATATTGCAGTTGGGCTGTTGGGACTGAAGGTCGCCGTTTTCTATTGGCCTCTTCTATTGTTGTCCTATGCCTACCATGAAACCCCACGGCAAGCTCGCCGTTTCCTCTGGTGGATCGTTGCTCTTTCAGTCCCCATCCATCTGTTTGGGATGTACCAGTTTATCAAGGGACCGGAATATCTGGCCGATACCTTCGGACCGGGCTTCGACCGAGCAACCGTGATCGCCTTCTTTGAGGGAGCCGGCTCAGATACCGAAAGCTTCCTGCGGGTTCCTGGAACCTTTGCTTCTTCTGGTCAATACACTAGTTTTGTGATTATCGACATCGCCTATATCTTTGCTTTGTTTTTGAGCTCTCACAAAAAGTGGGAGCGCCTGCTTCTGCGCGCTATCGCTATCCTGAGTTTTGTCGTATTGCTGGCAACGGGATCGCGCGGCGGGATACTCGCTATATCGATAATAACCATTCTTCTGGGCCTATTTTATTCCGGAGCTAGACGTTTTGTCTCCTTGGCCCTGCTCGCGGGGGTTGGGCTGTTTTTGGGGTTTCATTTCATGGGAGAAGGCGTTACGAAACGTTTTGAAACGCTTCGCGATGTTACTATGCTTAGCGAACGAACCATCGATACAGAACCGCTTCAGTTCGCGGATGCTTTTAAAGAAGCCCCCCTTGGAATGGGGGTTGGGAAGGGCAGTATCGCTTCGCGCCATTTGGTGGACATGGACACCTTCGATATTCGACTTATCGAGAATCATCTCACCAAGCTCCAGCTGGAAACCGGCATTTTCGGTGTAGTGACTTTCTACGTTTTCGCCCTGGGCTTGATCCAACGGTTGTTGTTACCTTGGCGCAATCCTTCGAATAAACAGGCGGGTGCACTTTTAGGACCGCTGTCTGCTTATTGTCTTACAACGCTGGTATTATCTTTTGTGGCTGGCAATTTCGATTCCCCTCCCGCCTCTCTTTTTTTCTGGGCAACATTGGGCCTTATCATCAGGGTCTCTGAACAATCACCTGCCACGTGAAAATTCTCCATATTTCCCCCGCCTATTTCAGTGACCAGTCCGTCGTTGCGGGTGCCGAGCGGTACGCTTACGAACTCGCCAAGGCTATGTCAAAAAGGGCGCCCGTTGTTTTTCTAAGTTTCGCCAAGAACTCCTTCACTCAAAACGACGCCGCGCTCAGAGTCGAGCATATTCGCCGGGGCATTCTTGGGCGGAGCCGTCGCGCAAACCCGTTTTCTTTCCGGTTTCTGAAGTGGGTGCTTTGGGCTGACGTCATCCATTGCCACCAAGCCCACATGATGAACACCGAGCTGGCTTTAATCGTCGGGGGCGTGTTCGGGAAAAAAGTTTTCATCACCGATCTAGGCGGTTGCGGCAGTTATTACCTTTCCCGCTATTTACCCATTATGAGGTTAGCTCGTGGATTCCTTTTTATCTCTGAGTTTTCCGAAAGGCGGTGGACACAGGGGCCCTGGAAGGACCGCCCTCGGCGGACTCGGGTCATCTACGGCGGCGTCGATCCTTCGCGGTTCTCTCCAGGGCCGCAACCTAAGCGGTCTCGGATTCTTTATGTCGGACGGATAGTCCCCCACAGGAACATTCACATCCTTCTAGACATTCTTCCCCCTGGCTTTGGTTTAGATGTTGTCGGAATTGTATACGACGGAACTTACTATCGGCAATTAGAAGCATCTGCTAGGGGCAAGGATGTCATTTTCTATCCAAATCTTGACGACGAAACTCTCGTGAAGCTGTATCAAACGGCTTGCGCGACGGTTCTGCCCATCACCACGGATGGCGGATTCACGACGGCGCTGGAATCCCTTTCATGCGGGACACCCATCATCGCGACGGCGGTGGGCTCGCTTCCAGAAATCGTGGAGGATGGCCTTACAGGGTTCTTGGTTCCACCCGGTGATTTCTCCGCTCTTCGCGAGAAAATCACGTACCTCCTGTCCAATCTTCCGATATCTTTAGAAATGGGCCGGCAGGGACGCCAGGCCGTATTAAGGCGCTTTACCTGGGATTTCATATCGGAGAACTGCCTGGAAATCTACAGATCGGGGATTTAGCGTGAAGGTTACTGTCGTAGTCCGGTTTCTCCCACCCGTCATCGATGCGGTGGGCGCGTACGCCTATCACCTTTCCTACGCGCTCGCAAAAAGATCTGTCCAAGTAACCCTGGTGACTTCTGCGGGCCAGAACACTTTAACGGAACATCCCTTGATTCAAGTACGGCCCGCCGTCAGAAACTGGGGCTGGCTGGGAGTAGGGCGCCTGCTGGCCATCATTCACAAAGGACATCCGGATGTTGTCAGTTTTCAATACGTTCCACATCTATACGGTCGTTACGGAATAAATTTCGGCGCGGCGGTTCTCCCTCTTCTCCTTCGGCTAGGCCTTGGAACAACCGTGGTCACCACGTATCACGAATTGCCCGGCCGGCCGCCCTGTAGCGTGAAAGGAATTTTGTATGGGATCGCATCGACCGTCCAAACAGCTCTCATCGTATTTGGGTCGACGAAGGTAGTCGTGCCGGTGGAACGGCAGGGGGAGATCCTCCGCCGCCAGTATCCCTGGGCGGCGCGGCGCATCGTTCGAATTCCCGTTGGAAGCAATATTCCTGTGCACCCTTTGAAAAAAGACGCGCCCGCCCATCATCCTCCCGGCCCTTTCGTGCTCGGAACGTTCGGATCTGGTCATCCCTGGTTGCAATACGAGACCGCATTGCACATCCTGCGGGGACTTTTGGATTCCAATTTCCAAGTCCGGCTTTTCTGTATCGGAAACATTGAGGAGAACAACCCGGGTTACTATCGGCGCCTCAGACAACTCGCGTCTGTCTTGAACTTATCGGGTTTTATCGAATGGACCGGGCCCCTTCCTCCCCTGGAGGTCTCGCGCCGCCTTCAATCCGTGGATGTATTCTTGGCCCTTCACCAAACGGGGATTACGGCCAGGAGCACCGCCGTCGCTGCCGCGATGGCTCACGCGCTGCCCATTGTAACTACAAAAGGTCCTGACGCAGATCAATGGCTGTTGGAAAGCGGGACGTTCATTTTTATCGACACGAATGATCTTTCGGGAGCTGTCGGCGTTGTGGCCGCGTTCTTGAAGGACGCGGCATCCCGAAAGGAATATGGCCGAAGAGCGCTTGCTCTTTACCAGAAACAACTCTCCTGGGAAGAGGTCGGAAAACGATTTCTCAACGAGATTTCATCTTCATGCGAATTCTGTTAATCAGCGGAAAATACCCGCCCTTACCTTGCGGGATTGGGGATCAGACCCAGCGGCTGGCCGCCGCGCTGGTCCGGCGGGGACATCAGGTTTCCATCTTTACTTCTCTAAACGCAACCGCCCGTCCCTTTGCGACCAAAGAGGGGGGAATCCAGGTGTTCCGAGAGGCCGTTTCGTGGAACGAGGAGGACCGCGCGAGAATCCTAAGGACCATCCAACGACAAAACGCTGAGATTGTCCATATCCAATATCACGCCGACGCATTTCGCTGGCATCCCATGGTGACAACGCTTCCGCTAGGTTTGAAAAGGGAGTTTCATGCAAAAAAAATACGGGTTGTTGTGACGCCGCATGATTTCTCCGGTCCCGTCCGGTTCCTGCCCAGTCTCATCCGACGCGCATGGCTTCTACCCTTCTTATTCTTCTCGGACGGGGTTGTCGTCACGACTGAGCGATACGCGTCTCTCTTGCGCAGGTTTCCCCTTTTGCGCAGGGAACTCGCTTGCATTCCACTGGGCTCAAGTGTCGATGTCTATCCCAATGCGGACAAGCAGATGGTCCGAAAAAGTCTCGGGGTGAACGAGGGCGATTTTTTCGTGGTGAGATTTGGCTTTGTCCACATCCACAACGTTCGAGTCTGTTTCATACGGCAACTGCTCCAGGCCATCCGCCTTCTGGTGAAGGCCGGGTACCCCATCAAGTTTCTTTTCATCGGTTCGTTGGAACCAAAGGGCCGCGAATTTGTTCTGTCTCTCGCGAAATCTCTCGGAATCCCAGAGCGCATTCTTGTAACAGGATGTCCCCCTAAGCGTGAGATTTTCGATTATCTTTCAAGCGCAGATGCCGCGGTGCAATTGTATCCAGATGGAGTCAGCGGAAGCCGCTCAGGGCTGGTGACGACTTTGGCACACGGGCTGCCCACCCTTGCATTTCAAACGGGTGATGTCCCTTCATGGCTTCGCCACGAAGAAAATATCCTCTTGGTCCCTTCAAGGAAACCCTCTCACCTGGCTCGCGCGCTTGCTCGCCTCATGTCAGATCCAAAACTTCAAGAACGCTTAAGAGCCAACGCCCCTCGGGGAGTAACCGGTTGGGAAAGGATTGCTGAACAAACAGAGGGGTTTTACAAGAGTCTAACGAAAACCACATGAAAATCCTGATGATTGCGTGCACTCCGAACACACGCACAGGGGGAGTCTCGCGGATTATGCATTTTCTGCGCGAGGCAGTGGTCCGGCAAGGCCACTCCATGGATCTTATTTTTTCCGATGATGTGCCGAACCCTTTGGGTTGGTTGGGCCTCGGTGGAATCACGTTTCCTTTTCTTGTATTGCTTCCCCTCTACCGGCTCGCTCGCACGCGCGGGCCGTATGATGTCATCAGCCTTCAGACACTAGCCGGCGCTCCCTACATTGGATTGCGCCGGGTATTCCGAAAGCTTCCGCCCGGGGTCATTATGTCGTATGGCTCAGACGAGCTACGATGGCGCCTGGAGATGGAAGAGGACCGGCTGGGACTGCGTAAGCTTCGACTCAAAGCGAGGTTCCTGTATGAAGCTGCTGTCATTCGGCCGGTCCGTTATGCCACGCGGCACGCGGATCACGTCATCTGTGGAGCACGCTCTGAGAAAGACTTCTATGTGCGCTCTTACCCTATGGATCCCAACCGGATTTCTGTCATCCCGAACGGGGTGAGCCTGGATTTTTTCTTGGAAAGAGACTACCGCCGTCCCCCAACCTCTTTGCTTTTCCTCGGTGGATGGGAGTGGAGGAAAGGGATCCGATACCTGGCTCAGGCTTTCTACGTTATTGCACAGCGATACCCAGCCGTAACCCTATCCCTGGTAGGAACCGGGGAGGGCGCACAGGTCGTCAAGCGCCTATTTAGTCCGGAACTGCATCAACGAATTCGGGTCATCCCCCGGGTGGCCGCTGAAAATCTGCCTAACATTTACGCGCAGCACGACCTGTTCATATTCCCATCGCTTTTCGAGAGCACTTCCCTGGTTGTTCCGGAAGCAATGGCTTCCGGTATGCCCGTGGTGACAACCCGGACATGCGGTATGCAAGATATTGTGATGGATGGCGTCAGCGGCTTTCTCGTCCCGCCGCGAGACGCCGCGGCACTGATCAAAAAAATTGGTTTTTGCCTGGACGATCCGGCACTGCGCGAGCGATTGGGACGCGGAGCGCGAACCGCAGCTTGGACAATGACTTGGGATCTCATCGCGAGGCAGTTCATACAAGCGTATAGGAGACTTCTTCATGACAACTCCTCCTAATGTATTGTCGGAGTTCAATAACCGCCGGTGGGGACAAACGGACGTTTCCTCGCTGGAACCTCGGTTGATCAAAATTGCTCGATTAATTCGAAAACTTCCTCCAGGAAAATTATTGGACATCGGCTGTGGAGATGGCGGGTTCTCCTGTCAGTTTTTAGAGGAAGGCTGGGAAGTCTGGGGGGTCGATCTGTCTAAGGAACAGCTTCAAAAAGCCAGAACAAAAGGAGTTCGGGCTCATCGGCAAGATGTATCGAACGGCCTTGATTTTCCCGATGGCGCCTTCACAACCGTTGTCGCCAGTGAAGTAATCGAGCACCTGGTGGATACCGACCGATTGCTTGAAGAAATTCGGCGCGTCCTGCAACCTAAGGGAACTCTGCTTCTAACTACGGCGAACCTGGCCTCTCTCAATAATCGACTCCGCCTCCCGCTTGGGATGTATCCGACCTTCATGGACCATTCGGTTCGAGAGGGCGTTGGCCACGTTCGCTACTACACCATGCCGGTTCTCAAACGACAACTGGTTCAGCATGAATTCGTCATTCAGCTCGAATCGGGTTCGCACATTCCTCTGATTCCAACCCGATGGACCTTCCAACGCGGACTTCCGCAATTGCTTTTTCCTCTTGGATTTGCCCTGGCTGATACATTGCCCAGATTAGCCATGGAATTGATTGTTCAGGCCCAGCGCCTATGAAGGATAGGCAGCTCTTTTTTGCGCTATACTTCCTTTTATGAACAAGCATGTCGCGCTGATCACTCCTCCAAGCGTTTTCTTATGTGACGAACGTGTTTTTGTGCATCTTGGCATTCTAAAAATTGCTTCTGTTTTAGAGAAAACCGGTTTTGATATCGACGTCGTTGATCTCTCCGGAGTCCAAAACTACGCGGAAGTTGTTTCGGATTATCTCTCGGCGTCGGATTGTTCTGTTATTGGCCTGACTGCCACAACACCGCAAATGCCCGCAGTCGAAAAATTGGTGGAGGTGATTCGGGCCCAGCGGCCGGATGCACGGATTGTCTTGGGGGGCCCGCACGTTACCGTAACAAACGTTGCCAGAAAGAGAGAGCTTCAAAAGGGGATCGCCGGACGCGCCTGGAAAGCTTTTGATCGAATCTCCCGATTGGCCGACGTGCTGATCGCCGGGGATGGGGAGGAATCTGTCTTTATTGCTCTTACGGAAAATCCCCCCAAATTAGTGGACGCTGACGACCCGGCTTCCGACCTGTTCTTGACCCCCTATCGCCTTAATGAACTGCCCTTCCCGGCAAGGCATCTCGTCGACATCCATTCCTACAAATATTCCATTGAAGGCCAGCCGGCCACCAGTGTTGTCATGCAATTGGGCTGCCCTTATGAATGCGGGTTTTGTGCCGGCCGCCTCTCGCCCTCCTACAGGCGCGTGCGAATCCGATCGATCCAAAATGTCCTGTCCGAAGTCCGGGAAATTTACGAGCGTTATCATTTTACGGGTATCCAGTTTTATGACGACGAGCTCAATGTAAGTCCCCGAATGGCGGAGGATATGCGCGCCATCTCGGATTTGAAAAAGGAGCTTGGCGTCGACTTTAAATTGAGGGGATTCATCAAATCCAACCTGTCCACCGAAGAACAAGCCGCGGCTCTCCGTGAAGCGGGCTTCCGGCAAATTTGTGTCGGGTTTGAGTCCGGTTCCGAGAAAATCCTCAAGAACATCAACAAGAAGGCGACCCGGGACCAAAACAGCCGCTGTGTTGAGATCGCTCATCGGCATGGGCTGAAGGTCAAGGCCCTCATGTCTGTCGGGCATCCGGGAGAAACAGCGGAGACGGTTCGCGAAACGCGCGACTGGCTTATCGAGGTCAAACCCGATGATTTCGACTGCACGGTCATCACCACTTACCCCGGAACCCCTTACTACGACGAAGCTGTTCACTCTAAGGATAACGTTTGGGTTTACACGGCCAGAAATGGCGACCGCCTCTACGCCTACGACATCGATTTCGTATCCTGCGCCCAATATTACAAAGGATCTTTGGACGCTTACGCGTCTTATGTGTACACGGATTTCTTGAAACCGGATGAAATCGTAAAGCTCAGGAATTGGCTTGAAACGGACGTGCGCCGGAATCTTGGATTGTCTTTTTACCAGAACGCTCCCTCGATTCGATACGACCACAGCATGGGGCAATTAGGGAATTTACCGGCCAATATTCTTCGGAGCACGAACCGACCGATGAACCCGATCTCGCCCCCAGCCACTTCGTGAACTTTTTTGCCTCTCGCCGGTTCGAAACAGTCCTCTTGTGGCTGGGGGCGTTACCGTTCGCCGCGGCTTTTCTCCTTTGGTATCCACCCATTGGGACTTATATGGACGAGAATATCTACATCGGCCTCGCGAATGTCCTTCGCCATGGGACCATTTACGCCGACCAAGCGGGAATTCAGGTCCCTTTTCTCACCTGGAACGGTGAACACCTGGTGGCCTTTTTTCCGCTGGGGATGCCCCTTCTCATTGCCGGGGTAAGCTACTGGAACTGGCAGGCGATGTTCCTCATCAATGCCGTTGCCATCCTGATAGGGTTCTTCCTATTCGCACGCTGGCTTCGGGCGGATGGATTGCACCCCTGGTACGCCTGGCTTTACCTTTATTACCCTACAGTGCTCTTCTACAGCCGGACCGTTATGGCGGATGTCTTGTGCATGGTGACTATCTTCGCCTCATGCTGGTATTTTCGTCAGGGCAGATATTCCCTGGCGGGGCTCCTCGCCGGATTCGCCCCGCATACGAAAATCACCGGAGTGCTCCTGCTGCCAACTCTCTTCGCGGCCGGGGCCGCGCGCACGGACCGCGTTGTGGTGCTCCGAAAGTTCCTCCTGGGGGCTTTCCCCGGCTTAGCCCTTCTCTTTCTGCACAACGCCGCCACCACGGGGCATTTTTGGGCGAGTCCTTACCTTTTGCCTGCGGGGCAGGAGACGCTGTCTTTTGTCTATTGCCGGACGAATTTTATGCTCTTCTCTCAATCCCTCTTTTTCCTGTACCCCTTCATGCCGTTGTTTCTCTGCGCAGGCTGGAAACGGTTTCAACTTCCCGCTGTTTTCACGGTATTGTTTTTGTTGTTCCACCTCTGTGTGCCCACATCCTGGATCACGGGAAACCAATGGGGGAATTGGCCGCAGCGTTTGGTCCTGCAGATCCGATATTTGCTGCCGGTGATCCCCTTTTTTCTGTTGATGTACGCGGACGGCCTGGATCGCCTCAGCAAGGGCCGGACCGCGCGCTGGCTTCCCCTCGCGCTCGTCCCGCTTTTAATCTCCGCCGGTTTGATCCATTCCAAGCACCAAGAATATCTTCGGGAGTTGCGTTCGTTTCAAAAGGTCCTCTACGAAACTGTCCCTAGGCAGGCTGATCTTTTCGTGAATTACGATACCCTCCACCTGATGAATGATATTCAAGGCAAGCGGCCTTGGACTTTGGTTTCTGACGCGAAACTCCTGCCGCTACCTCCCGAGGGAAAGCTGGTATTCTATTCGGAACTCGTACAGCGCTATGGAAACCGCCCGACGAAGAAATCCCCCGTGCCCATGCGGCTGATCACCCGTGTGGAGGGCAAATTGGCTTCTTTATCTATTTATCGTTTATCCAGGGAACTATGACATCCCCTGAGGTTTCGGTGGTCATGCCCTGCCTGAATGAGCGCCCAACCGTGGGGGAGTGCGTTTCGCAAGCGCTGACTGCTTTTCAAAGAGCGGGGATAGCGGGGGAAGTGATCGTTTGTGACAACGGCTCCTCGGATGGCTCCCAGGAGATTGCCCGAAAAGCCGGCGCGCGGGTTATTCCTCAGCCTTTAAGAGGCTACGGTTTTGCCTACCAGGAAGGCCTGCGGTACGCCCGAGGCCGCTACATCGTTATCGCGGACTCCGACGGGACGTATGACCTGAATGAGATCCCCCGTTTTGTTCAAACCCTTCGGGAAGGAGCCGATTTCGTGACGGGGACCCGTTTCCGAGGGAACGCCCTGGAGGGAATGTCTTTCCTCCACAGGTACATTGGGAATCCTCTTCTGACACTCCTGCTCAATTATCTTTTCCAGACCAGTTTCTCCGACGTTTACTGCGGAATGCGGGCATTTACGCGGGACGCGTACCGGCGGATCGCTCCACGCAGCCCGGGCATGGAGTTCAACCTGGAGCTGGCCATTCACGCTAAAAAAGCCGGACTCCGATGCGTTGAGATCCCCATCCAACTCCGGTCCCGCAGGATCCCGGCGAAATTACGAACCTTTAAAGACGGCTGGAGGAGCCTGCGCCTTTTGTTGTTGTACAGCCCCAATTCATTGTTCCTTACGCCCGCCCTGGCTTGCCTTCTGACCTCCGGAGGCCTTTTTATCCTGTCTTTTTTCCTGGCTCCTATCTGGGTTCAGCTTCAGGCTGCCGCTAGTGTCCTTGCCATTATCGGCGGCCAAGTCCTTCAGTTCTGGATCGTCGCGCGGGGCCATTCCCTGAGCGAGAAGGTAGATCCGCAGGACCCCTTTATCTCCAGGCTCCTGCGCCTGTTTTCCATCGAACGCGGTCTAGCGCTGGGCGCTCTTCTCACGCTCTCAGGTGGCTTCTTGGCAGCATACCTGTGTTTCGAATGGGTGCAGGGAGGCCTTGCCGCTCAGAACAACCGGTGGGGATACATTGCCCTAACCCTGATTGCGCTAGGAGTCCAGATCATCGCCGGCTCATTTTTCATCGGCTTGTTGGCCATGAAAAAACTGCGGGATTCTTTAGTTGACGACGCTTGACGGCGCATCCACCAGCATCGAAATCCAACTTCGCCTGTCGAACGCGAAGCATTACAATGACTGGATCTACGCCCTGCTCGAGCCGCATCTCGGCCAAAGAATCCTAGAAGCCGGTTGTTCGATCGGAAACTTCACATCCCGCTTTCTCAACAGGCAACGCGTCGTCTCGGTGGACGTTCTTCCGGAAGCGCTCCTTCATCTTCGAAAAACCATCGGGAACGCTCCGAACGTCCGGTCCTTGTGTATGGATCTCGAATCCGATGGGTTTCGAGATCTTGCCGGAGAGAAACTAGATACTATCGTCTGCCTGAACGTGCTGGAGCATATCCGGGACGATTCCGCTCTGCTGAAAAAATTCTGGTCCCTCCTGGAGCCGGGCGGTAAACTGCTGCTCTTCGTGCCCGCCATGCCAGTGTTGTATGGCTCGATGGATTCGGCCGACGGCCATTTCCGGCGCTATGAAAAACAGGGGCTGAGTACGTTAATTCGGAAGGTGGATTTTAAGCTCGTCGAGTGCCGTTACGTGAACATATTGGGAGTTGCCAGGTGGTTTTTCAACGGTCGGGTTCTGAAACGCCGTTTATTGCCCTTGAAACAGCTGGCCCTCTTTGATCGCTTTCTGGTCCCATTCGCGAGATGGTTCGAGAGCCGATGGGACCCTCCGCTGGGTCAATCTCTCTTTGTTGTTGCCGCCAAACCATGCTTACCCAGCGTAACTCCCCGACTTCATGCCCCTCCGCTCGTCTAAAGCAATGAACGTCGTCCTGTTTGAGGCCTTTCCCGATCCGTATCGGCAGAGCATGGCGAGGTATTCCTCCTGCCTGAAGGCTGCTTTGACTCCGCTCTTGAAGCCGGGGGAATCGGTCTCAAGCTATTTTCCGCCTGCGCGCGTCGCCCCGAAGGCAGCTCGGTATTGGTCTCATTACGTGATTTATCCCTGGAGGGCTCGGCGCCAAGCAGGAGAGGTCAATCACATTATTGACCATGCCTATGGATACCTCGCTGGAGCGATAGATCCCCGGCGGATGGTCGTCACCGTCCATGATATGATCGCGCTGAAGACCCGGCACGGGTTCATCCGGCGGCATAATCTGAGCGGAATCTGCCGCGCGGCACAGGTGATCTGCGTCTCGGAAGCAACCCGGCGTGAATTTCTCCGGTTGAGCGGCTATCCTCCGGAACAGGCCCACGTGATCCATGAGGGGGTTGGAGAGGAATTCTTTGTTGAGCCGGAGGGGGATCCATTTAAACAACTTGGGCTTCCGAGAGCCCGCTATCTTCTTCACATTGGCCATGTCTTTCCATACAAGAACATCCCAGGGCTTTTGCGCATTTTCTCGCAGTTGGTGGACGATAAAGGAGCCGATCTGTTTCTCCTACGCGTCGGAGGACCCTTTACACGGGAACAACGGCGCTTAGCCCAACAACTTGGGATTGAGAATCGAATTCGGCACCTAGGGTATGCGCAGTCACAACAGTTGCCCTTGCTCTATCGGTGCGCAGAACTGCTTCTTTTCCCCTCTCTGGATGAAGGGTTTGGTTTTCCGGTGCTGGAAGCCATGGCTTCTGGCCTTCCGGTGGTAGCCTCCCAACGCGGAGCGCTCCCAGAAGTGGCAGGCCAGGCAGCGCTTCTGGCGGATCCCTCACATCCCACCGCATTAGCCGACCGGGTAAGGGAGCTCCTAAAAGATTCCACTCTACGTGCTCAGTTGAAAGAGGCCGGCCAGGAACGGGCCCGCCAGTTCACCTGGGACAGTACCGCCCGGAAAACTTTGGGGATTTATCGTCGGATCCGCGAGGAAAATGCAAACCGGTGAAGACTTCCAATGGCCGGAGGGGGATCCTAGTCATCCAAAGCATGGGATTAGGAGATCTTCTATTTTCCATTCCGGCTCTGCGCGTCCTAAAACGAACTTTCCCGGATGACCCCATCACCTTTGTCACAAACCGCCTCAACGCTTCGTTGCTGTCCCTAGTGCCGGAAGTCGCTGTGACTTTCTCCGACGGGAATAAAACTCTTCCGGAAAGAGTTTGTTTGATCCGCCAGATCCGTTCGCGACGATGCCGGATGGCGGTTGTGCTCAATCCCGTTTTTCGCGGATCGATTCTGGCCTGGCTGGCAGGAATCCCAACACGCATCGGCTATCAGAGGGATTATGAGCGAAAACAGTCCCTTTATGGATTGGGTCGGCTCTTGCTGACGCATGCTTTCCTGCCGATGGAACACAAAATGCATGAGGTGGACCGCTACTTAGGGCTTCTGGAACAACTGGGCTGGTCCGCCCGCGAGGAAGAACGGATACCCCGACTTTCTATAGAGGCCCGCCGTTCAAACAACCGGCGAGTCACCCTCCATCCCGGCGCCGGATGGGAGATGAAACGATGGCCGGAAGAGCGCTTCGCGCGACTGGCCGACTGGCTGGTGCAGGACTGTGGGGTTCATGTTTCTCTTGTGGGAGGCCCAGAGGAGCAGACTCTGGTGGAGCGAATCCGCAACCAGATGAGAGCGGAAGCGGATAATCTGGCCGGGTCTCTAACTCTGCCGCAGTTGGCAGAACATCTGGCCGGCGCAGAGCTTTTTATCGGAAACGATACGGGTACCCTGCACCTGGCCGCAGCAGTTGGAATCCCAGTGATCGGTCTCTTCGGACCAGGAGATTCGGAGAAATTCCGACCGCTTTCTCACGAAGCCAAGATCCTCCATCATCCCGTACCCTGGGGTCCCTGCCGGGTCCAATATACGCGCCGGTGCGAAAACAACCTGTGCATGAAAGAGATCACGGTTGAGGAAGTTTGGAAAGCGGCTTCTGGGCTACTGGCCTCACGGGGTTTTCCCTGTAAAGAGATCCCCTTGACGGATCCTCCGATCCTTGCTCCAAATGCCAGCCCCCCCAAGAAGATCCTCTATCTGCAATCCACCGCTGAGATCAGCGGCACGGATATCACGCTTCTGCGCACTGTTGAGGCGCTGGATCGAACGCGGTTCGAGCCGCACATCGTACTACACCAGGAAGGACCTTTTGCGCAGGCATATCGGGATGCCGGTTGCCGCATGCATATCCTCTCTTCTATGCGGCAATGGACCCTGCATCGCGGATGGCGTTATTGGGTGGGATGCCTACTGGGTTACCCCGTCGCGGTAGTTCAAATCATCCGTGTTGTCCGGCGTGAAAAAATCGACCTCATCCACACCAACACCATCCACAACCCTTATGGATTCACAACCGCGCTCTTTTCGCGAGTGCCCCATGTTTGGCACATCCGGGAAATCGTCGTCCAGTCTGCTTGGCTACGCCGACTGGAAACCCGGCTGGTCCGGTGTTTCTCCCGCAGATTCGTCGTCATGGACAACGCCATCGCGGAAATGTTCCTGAAGCCGGGCGGGGGGCTACCCAAAAACATCGTCAAACTGTACGACGGAGTGGATCTCACCGTTTTTCATCCCGCTCTTTCCGGATCCCGAATCCGGCGGGAGCTCGGTTTAAGCGAACAAATTCCCCTCATCGGCTGTGTCGGCCGACTGGATCCCTCCAAGGGGTCGGACTTGTTTTTGGAGATAGCTGCCCGTGTACTAAAAGAAAAACCGGATTGCCTATTTTGGCTTTGTGGCGGAGAAATCCGGGGACATGCCGGGCTTGAAACGGCGTTGCGCCGAAAGGCTGAGCAATTGGGCATTCAAAAACAGGTCCTGTTCACCGGTTGGCGTTACTGTTTTCGGGATATCCCGGAGGTTTATGGAGCGATGGATGTCTCGCTCCAATGTCCCCTCTACCCAGAACCCTACGGGCTGGCGAACGTGGAAGCGATGGCTTGTGGAGTCCCCATCGTTGCCGTGGCACGAGGGGGACCCACAGAGCTTTGCGTGGATGGAGAAACGGCTCTTCTAGTTCCCCCTCGCGACCCACGGGCAGCGGCTCAAGCCGTTCTTTCGCTCCTGAAGAATCCAGACCGAGCCCGAACCATGGGGATGGCAGGAAGGAGTCGCGCGGAGAAATTTTTCGACCGGCGACAATGCGTAAAGAAATTAGAGGCACTCTATGAAGAGCTTTTAACTGGGAAGGGATCCTAAGTGGAACTCTCCGTCATCATCGTGAATTACAACGCGGCATCCGTTCTAGAACGCTGCCTGATGTCGCTGGACCACCACCTGGAAAATCTACCCCACGAGATTTGTGTGGTGGACAACGGATCCACCGATGGGAGCCGGACTTTGATAAAGAGCCGTTTCCCCCATGTCCAGCTCATTGCCAATGATCAAAACGCGGGGTTCACGGTAGCAATAAACCAGGGATTGCGGAAAACCTCAGGCCGTACCGTTCTCTGGCTTAACCCGGATACGGAAATACTAGATGCCGACATCCAAGCCCTGCTTCGATACTTGAAAGAGAATCCCCGGGTGGGAATCCTAGGTCCCATGCTCCTCAATACGGATGGACAGCGCCAATTTTCTTGCCGCTCTTTCCCCTCCCATAAAACTGCCCTGTTTAATCGGTACTCCTTGTTAACCCGATGGTTCCCCCGTAATCCTTTCAGCCAGGATTATCTCCATTCCGACTGGAACTCCACTTCAATAATCCAGAAAGTGGATTGGGTTTCGGGAGCCTGCCTCCTCCATCGACGAGAAGTTTCTGATGTCCTTGGCGGCCTGGACGAGAGGTTTTTCATCTACTGTGAGGACGTGGACTTCTGTCTTCGGGCCTACCAGGCCGGATGGGAAACCCAATACTACCCGGAGATGCGGGTACTTCATCACGTGGCAGAAGGAGGCAGCCGACATAAGTCGGTTGCCCGTCGGATGGTCGTCGAGCGGCATCGCAGCATGTGGAGGTACTATGCCAAACACTTCAAGCGGAATCCGTTGAAAGACCTCGCGACGGGAACTGTCCTCTGGCTTCGCTGCGCAGCACGCCTCCTCCTGTGAAGGTTTACATGAAGATTGTCAATTTTCGCTATACTTGTGGGTAAATCTACGGAGGGATCGGTTCGCCTAGGGGGCTAAAGAGATGAGTCTTATCTTGGTAACGGGGTCTGCTGGACTGATTGGGTCCGCCATCAGTGTCCATTTTGACCAATTGGGCTGGGAAGTGCACGGCTTGGATAATTTTCAGCGGGCCGTTTTTTTTGGACCTCAGGCGGATACACGCCAAACCCAGGAGTGGTTGAAGAAAACCTCAAGGTCGTTCGTGAGCCATGAGGTAGATGTTCGGGATCGAGATAAGATTTTTAAGCTCGTCAAGGAGCTACAACCGCACGCCATTGTGCATACAGCCGCTCAGCCAAGCCACGACAAAGCCGCGGAGATTCCTTTCGAGGATTTTGAAACGAACGCTCTTGGGACGTTAAATCTACTTGAGGCGGTCCGACGTTATTGGCCGAGGGCGATTTTCGTTCACTTCTCCACCAATAAGGTTTACGGAGATAATCCAAACAAGATCCCACTGAAGGAGCTCGATTCGAGATGGGATTATGAGGATCCTGCTTACGCGCATGGAATCCCGGAAAGTTTTCCCGTGGATCAGTGCATGCATTCACTCTTTGGCGTCAGCAAATTTGCCTCGGATATTATGGTTCAAGAGTATGGTCGGTATTTCGGGCTTTTAAGCTGCTGCCTACGGGGAGGATGCCTCACAGGGCCTAACCATGCGGCTGTAGAGCTTCATGGGTTTTTAAGTTACCTTGTCAAATGCAACCTCAAGGGTTCTACGTATCGAATTTATGGTTACAAAGGGAAACAGGTCAGGGATAACATCCATGCCCAGGACGTGGTTCGATTCGTGGAGGCCTTCGTCAGACAACCGCGTTGTGCAGAAGTTTATAACCTAGGTGGCGGAAGACAGAATTCATGTTCTATTTGGGAAGCTTTCCAATGGGTCGAAAAATTTACCGGGAGGCCCATGAAATACGAGTATATTGATAAAAACCGGGATGGGGATCACATCTGCTATATCTCCGATCTTCGTAAGATCAAATCACATTATCCAAGCTGGGATATTCAGAATCCTCTAGCAAACATAATTGAGGAGCTAGTCTCGGAATGGAATGGTCGCCTCGCTTCTGAAATCAGCTCCATAACGCTATGAAAATCCTGGTCGCGGGAGCCTGTGGATACAGACTTTGAAGGGCACTTCGGAGACCGAACCCAGCCCCGAATCTGCCTGGGCGCATAGGTGGAGCCATTATCGAGGACCAGATGGAGGATTTGAATCCGGCTTCCGTCCAGAGGCTCCGGAAGATCATCTGGAGGAAGTCCTAGAACTCGATGAACCGTTTGTGTGGAAGGCCCCGCGCCATCGTTTCTCCGCTGTGAACGAGCAGTCCGGCGAACAGATTCAACACGCCCTTGCGCACGTAACGAGCCCCGTGACGCACTAGCTTCTCCGGCTGGGCGGGATCCACTCCACCGGTGGCGGTCTGCCGGACTCAGATGGAAGGGTGCAGGCCAGCGCGGTGATCTGGGGCTCTCTGGACTGATGGGAAAATGCGAGGAGTGCCCGGCCGCGGAGCTTCCTCCATACAAGGACCTTACGCTCTGAAGTGGCCGTTGGCGTATCTGGGTTACGGAGGGAGCGGGCTACAGATGAGTGCCGTTTTGCGTCCTTCGGATTTCGGAAATTTGATCATCACACAGTTGTCAAAGAAGCACGGGTCCGGCAAACCCAAGGTGTTTAATGTGAGCGGTGGGTTCGAAAGGAGCCTTTCCATGACGGAGTTAACCACGTGGTGCAACAGGAGGTTTAAGCAACAAAAAGGCATTCACATAAATCTTAGAAATCGGTTCTTTAACGTTCCCTGCTATGTGACAGATTCTTCATTGGCCGAGAAAACCTGGGGCTGAAAACGGAGGATTTCCATGGAAGCGATCCTTGAGGCTACGGCGGCCTGTGCTCTGAGACATTCGGACTCCGTTAGAGTGGATTGGTAAAACCTCGTTGAAACCCCTTCCTTCGAAATTAAGCATCGTCATCCCAGCCAGGAATGAGCACCATTGCGTTGCTTCGACCGTCCAGCATCTCTACCTCGAGCTTAAGATCCATAACGTGCCACATGAGATTGTCGTCGTGGACGATGGTAGCAGGGACAACACGTCTCATGTTTTGAGCGTCATCAAACCTCTCGTCCCGACACTTCGCGTCTTTCAAAACCCCGGGCCACACGGATTCGCCCATGCCGTGATTTACGGTCTGGACAGGATGAGCGGTGATGCAACCATAATCATGATGGCCGATGAGTCCGATGATTGCAGGGATGTGATCCGTTACTGGGAGAAGCTAAAGGGTGGGGCAGATTGCGTTTTTGGTAGCCGGTTCATCAAAGAAGGGGGAGCTGTCGATTATCCCTGGCCGAAGTATATTCTCAACCGTCTTGGAAACAAATCGATCCAGCTGTTATTTGGAATCAGCTACAACGACGTGACGAATGCTTTCAAAGCATATCGGAAGGATGTCCTCGATGAGTGCCGACCCTTCATTGCGCGGCATTTCAATTTGACGGTCGAATTGCCGCTGAAAGCCATCGTGCGGGGATACCAATATGTCGTTTTACCAATCATCTGGAGAAACCGACGCAGCGGTCTCGCAAAGTTCAAGATCCACGAGATCGGCGGCCGCTATCTATTCGTCATCCTCTACGTATGGCTCGAGCATCTCCTGTGTAAGGCAGACTACCAGCCGACAACGAAACCTCTAGCAAAGAGATAAACGTAGACAAGGTGGTTCGGGAGTGGAATTATTTTGTTGTGATTAAATAGTATGTCCGAATATGCTTTCCAAATATTATAACTTCCTCAACGTGTAGCAAAGTATCCTCATGAACTTTGGAAGTGGAAACCGTGTAGTTTTTTTTGGAGCCCGAATAGGGAATGAAATATTGGCCCGCATGGAAGGCTATCGCCCCTGGGGCGGTTTCTTGAATGTAGCCGTTTTTTTGGACCCATTGAGCCATTTTTTCACAGGCCGAGGCCTGGGCAATCTGATAGGAAACAGCAAGAATATTATAGGCGAGAAAGATAACCACCGTGCCCCAACCTAGCACACTAAAATAAATGGGACGGAGGACCGTAGACCGGTAATAGACCAAAAAATAGAACAAAAAAGGCAGGCAAAAAATAAGATACCTTTGGACGGGTCTGGTAAAAGAGGAGATCAATAGAAAAGGCAAAATGATGAACACCAGGAACCTAAGGAAAGAGTCGTGATAATCCATCGTGGCTTTTAAGATATCCGCTATCAAATAGCAACACAGGATACAGCCAATGTATTGGGTCAGAATGGTGAAGTCTCTACCCAAAAAGTGCTTGAGGACACCAAAGTCCATTTCGCCAAGAGCTTGAGGCGTAGATAAGGATACAGCAGTAATCGCGATTCCTATCAGGGTGGCGGGAAGAAAATACTTCAACCGGCCTGTTTTCCAAAGTTGGATACCACTTAAAACAGAGAGCCCACATAAAAAAAGCATTAAAACATAACTATATAATGAAAAGACGCTCAATACGATCGATGCTCTAAGCGAGTGGATAGCTTGGTATCTTTCGGGCAATAGGAATATTCCAAATCGCTTATATATTGTCAAAAAATAAGGGATTAGAATCAGGGCCGGAAACAAAACAAAAGGGAATCCCGCTTTTATAAACGAAACAAACCCCTTGTTTTTCTGGTTTTTGAAAAAGATGTAAACCAAACCTAATCCAAACAGAGCGGCATGGAATTTTACAAAAAAGGATAGGGTGAAAAAGAATGCGCTCGGGTAATAGAAAAAAATCTTGTTTCGGCCGAGACACGCGAAAACAAATGCTACACAAACCAGCCCAACGGGAAGCACCTCCGCCGTTCCCCGACCGGTATACACCCAGATCAGGGGAGAAAAGGTGATCAGGGCGCACCAGAGGTGAAAAAGGTGTATTTTGTTACCTTGCCGCTCTTTAATATACAGATACCCCGAAAAGAGAATAAGCAGGGAGCCGATGAGAGCGGGGATTCGCGTGCTCCAAAACGATCCTTCTCCTCCGAAGATCCGCTGGAAAATAGCTGTGAGAATGGAATATCCCAGCGGGTTTGCTTCCAGTTCCCAGTAATGCTCAAGCCCTAATCGATAGGAAGGGTCCAAAATCCCTTTAGAGGCTTCACTGAAAACATACTCCAGGTTAACGTAAGGGGTGTCAATGTATGATAAATGTCCTGAAACCGTGATAAGAGCCCAAAATAGAAAAATTTTCGTTAATTTTTCATTGCAAGATTTGGTCAATCGCATCTTCCAAGAAAGGAAGTCCTTCGGTTTTGGTCTAGGGTGAGCGGAATCCCCCTTCGGCAATTTCATAGCGTTCAGCTCTCCGTCAGTAAAGCAAGCAAGCAAAAACGTGACACGTTGCCACTAGGCACGTTCAGACTAGTGGTGTCGGACACCCGTCTCCGATCTTAAAGGTTGGATTAAAGGTATGCAACACTGGATTGATGCGGGGGCGAATAGCTCAGCTGGTTAGAGCACTCGGCTTACATCCGAGCGGTCACAGGTTCGAATCCTGTTTCGCCCATGCCTTCTTGATTCCTATTCCGCGTCTGGCCTCCGGAACGGATGTAGGAGTTGCCGACTGGCTCCGGGATGACCGCGCTAAGATGAGACCTGGGGCGATTAGCCCATTTTGGAATTCAAGGGCTTGTGCAGCGTGACCCGAAAACGGTTGATCAGGATCAGCCCTATCATATTGCAGGCGGTCTGGATCGTCCCCCTCCACGTTCCCGTGATTTTGGACGCGCCTACCCGCCCTCGGTAGTTGACGGGGATTTCAATGATTCGCTGCTTCTGGACCAGCCCGAAGATCACCATTTCCGGAAGGAAGTGGGACCCTCCCACCGTTAAAAAAGGCTGGATCTTCCGGTAGGCCTGCCGGCGGATCAGCCGGAACGTGCACCCGCAATCCGAAAGGGACGGCCCGTCGAAGAGCAGCTCCAACAGCTTTGCCACGACGAGATTCCCGATTCGCAACGCGGACTTCATGTTGGCATTTTCCCAGATCAGCTCTTGTGTGGTCCGCGTGCCCAAGACCATGTCGAAATCTTCGGAATAGGCCAGCAGCTTGAAGAGGTCGCGCGCCTCGAACGTTCCGTCCGGCTCGCAGAGGACGATCAGATCGCCGGCGGCCTCCCGCATCCCGCGCTGCAAGGCATAGCCGTAACCCTGAGCAGGCTCCGGCACCACCCGCGCGCCCGTCCCTTGCGCCGCCTGGGCGGTCCCATCCCGGGAGTTATTGTCCACGACCAAGATTTCGTCGACGATGGCCAGCTCGCGGAACGCTTGGACGGCGTGGGCGATATTTTCTGCCTCGTTGTAAGCGGGCAGCACAATGGAGATCCGCTGGTTATTCCACATGTGAAAGGCTATTTTATCCCGCGAGCATGCTGCCCGTCATCTGTGATATCGTAACTGTCCATGACGCAAATCCTTGTTACCGGCGGAGCCGGATTCATCGGTTCGCACCTGGTGGATGCCTTGGTCCAAAGAGGGGATTCGGTCCGGGTCCTCGA
>Ga0080064_1001703_pt1 | contig 42306 bp, 34 predicted proteins | sample Subgrocontami54m_FD_69260 | JGI IMG/M metagenome (GOLD analysis project Ga0080064, IMG submission 69260) | Subsurface groundwater microbial communities from S. Glens Falls, New York, USA - GMW46 contaminated, 5.4 m (SPADES assembly) (version 2) ...
CCTGCGTGATCTCCTCATGCGCCTGGACGCCGCCATCGCTACCGCGTGGAGCGAAGGACGCTTCATCGACGAAATCAACCCGACTATCCACGCGTCAAGACGGCCTTGACCGGACGCTTACAGACAAGCTGCATGGTCTGAGGCAACTGGCGAGAACGCCGGTTCGTATTGGCGTTGAGCCCTATGACATGTCGCCGGATGGAGAGTTCGACCAATTGCTTGCACTTCACGGTCTAGCGCGCTCAGACATTCAGGCAGACCTTCTCCAACTGTCCCGCTTGCCGAGGCTGTTTCCGTTGGTGTTGAAGTTTCGCACTGAGGCCGCCCTTCACGGTGAAGCAACGGTGACAAGACTCTTGTGGGCGTATGGAAAGGATGCATTCGGCATGCGAGACGGGCGTGCATTCAGCGACGCGGAATGGGAAGCGTGGCTTGTGGAGTTGGCTCAGAAGCATCTGGACTCCATAAACGCCAGACCGGCATCCGGCGCGGGGCCCGCGGATGAGGCCGGGTATACGCTCAAGGACTTGGCGGATTCAGCCGCACAGAGCGATCTGGAGCCAAAACATATCTACCGTCGGCTAGGCGAGATTATCGGCGGCACATGGATGGAGCCGGTGCCTGGTGCGGCCAACAAATTCCGACCGAAGGCGGTCACAATCAACTTAGCGCTCGGCGCAGCTCTCCTTGGGCACCTTGAGAATGTGGCTGCAAGGCGGCCCGACCAGGTCGATTTGGAGCTTGGCCGCTGGCTAGACCCTATTGTGGCCACGACAGGCGCTGCTGATGTGCTGGCCGCAGCGACCTCAATTCTCGTCGCCAAGGGGCTGGGCAAGGGCTCTGAGATCGCCTCCTCCGTTCTCACGGCGTTGCTCCAAAGCCAGAACGCCACCGAGGCGCACCGTAGAGAGGCCATGGCATTGGCACCAGCCATGGCTGGGCCCCTACTGGACGTGGTCGAACGATCTGGCACGAGGGCGCAAGCGTCAGCAAGGACTTGGGCGCTCGAATCGTTGCACGGCATCACATCAGAACACAACGAGGCGTGGGATCAAATCTACGACCGCCTGGTTACCTGGGTTGCGCAAGTTGAATGTCCGTCTCCCCAGGAGAAGGCCCAGAAGACCTATGTATCAAATTCACGGACTGATCACCTAGTAGAGCGCGTTGGTACGGACGAGGTGGGCACGTACTGCGTCTTGGGTGTGCCCCTTCGCCTTGACTGGCGACGCGAATCTCTTGACGACAGCGTGCCTCGTTTGCTCGAGGGCAAACCTCTCGTTCCCGCAATGCGAGTTCTGGTTGCCAGTTCAGTGGCCGCAGCCGTGGGCTTTGGAGGCCACTCAAGCTGGGTTGGCCTTAAGTGGGTTGTACTTCTGAACGAAGTCGACCGGCGGGAGACCGTGGAGCTATTGGCGACCCTTGCAAATGTTGCTACTACTCTGGTTCCAGAGCCGGGCGTTCACGCTGAAATGCCGGCACATGTTGCAGCGATGTTGCTGTGGCTAACTGGCGACGACGTTATGGAACAGCGCGCCGCGCAGGTGCGCGTCAGTTTCATGCACGGCTCCGACTACAACACAAACTATCTCGCACACCCGTCGCGCAGTTTTTTTGCGCTTGAACAGCGGCACGCTAGGGAGACTTTGGCTGATGATGGTGTTCGACTGCTTACCCGGCTACGGCGCAGCTCAAGCTACTTGCCTGACCCGAGCCTCGAGATACCCGAGTCGTTTCGAAATGCAATCATAGAGGTTGCCGAAAGCTTTGACGTCACCCAACTGGACCGATTTGGTCAGTCTACGGCTGAGGATCACAACTTCGACGAGCTTAAGCCGGGCGTCGCGCGCGTCGCTCCGGCTGCGCTGGCGGCGCTAGTGCGTCGGAAGCTTGGAACGCTTGCTGATAGAACGGGCGAATCTCGGCACTGGGCCGGCGTAAGGGTACCTGAGCATTTGCTGCTTATCCGACCCGAGGAAGCTGCCAAAGCAGGTCAGCTGCGGCAAGCCAAGCCTGAACCCCCCGACAACGAAGAGCCGTATGTAAGTCTATCGCTTCTGGAGGCAGAAGCCCTACATTTCGCAGCGGAGGAGCAACTCGATGCATTTGTAGCGGCAGACCCTGCCCGGCTTACCATTGAGTTGCTTGAAATCTCTCGGCCAACTACGACCGAAGGGGTGACCCAGTTCCTAGACAGGCACGGCATTGAGAACAGCCGCGCGGTTCAGGTGCTGTTCAGCTACCTATGGACACACTTGACGCCAGTGTCCGATGAGATATTTGAGCGACTGATTACGTTCGCGTTCTGGGATGACAAGGACGACCTTCGCACACTCGCGTTCATTGGACTCTCGGCGTCGAACCCGATGCAGTTCGGCAGGAGGCTTTTGGAACGAGGCTGGCGCGTCGATTCATCCCAATCAGTTTACGAGCAGGATTGCGGCAGCCTCGCCGTGTTGCGGGCCAGCAACGACAAACCCCTCGACGCAATGGCCCACATAGTGGCGCCATGGCGGATTTTGGCGGCAGCAAGGGAAAGAGGTTCTCAGCCGAGCGACGCCAAGCTGGCGGCACGCATGCTGGATGCTGCCATCTCCGAAACCAGTTTTCGTCTCGGAGACCCAGGTGCCAATGTCTCAGTAGATCGAACGGATCCTAGGCGCCCTCTGTCTTTCTCGCTGCCGGAGAAGAACTATGTCATTGAAGACGAGGGTGGCGCCAATCACCTCAGGGCTGCTCTTGACCCCGACGCAGAATGGAGGATGTACGAAGAAGCTAGCGAAAAAGCCTCCGCGTACCTGGAGAGTGCACGTAAAGCGGGCGCCAGCCTGCACACAATCGACGTGCACTTGGAAGACGCTATGATGCTGCTGGAGCATTGCTCAGCTGAAGTGGATGTCTGGCTAGATGGAATGGAGTCAAAATCGTTGGAGTTTGCTCGAAGAGTCGGCCTCGCTGGGGGCCTGTTTGTGGCCCTGTGCGAAGCCTTGTTGGCAGTGGATCCGCCGCGAGGTGTATCTCTGTGGTACGCACTGGCCGACACGTTACAAATGCGCTACGTGGGGTGGGGTGGCGTTGACGATGCGATTCACATGGTCTTCCGCGTACCGGAAAGCGCGCCGGTTCTTGCTTTGCGCGACGAGCTTTACTCGATGCGTCGAAATCCGACGGACAAGGACTTGCTTGAGTTGGTCCTTTGCGCAACGGCAAATGGCAGCGGCAGCTGGCTCGACCGGCGTGTGTCTGAAGACGAGAACTCTCCTCACGACTGGCGACGCAAGAGGGCCATCACTTTGCGAGGACTCATGGCGTCGCCTTCCATTGACGAACTCAAGTGGAGCGAAGGGCCGGCCAGAGGCTCATGGGAAGGACTTCGCAATAGTGCTCTCGTCTGGGGCAACCGACAGTCCATGGCTCGATATTGGTGGCGTCAGTATCTGACGGCCGACACAACCGAGACCGCGTACGCGGCATGGCAGGTGTTTCTTGCCTGTGCGGACAGGCGTGCTTGGGCGTGGATAAAGGAAGAGACGGAACGCAATCGCGCCTCTGGCACGCTCTGGCATTTGAAGATGCTCCACTTCAATCTCAACCGCAACAAACTTAAAATGGCGATGGAAGAAAAAGAGACCAGAGGTAGCAATCGCATGGACAGACAGCTGATGGGCTGGGAGGCGCCAGGGCAGTGGCTGCGCCTCTCCTAATTGGAACTTCAGAGAACCACCGTTAGCGCACAGTGTTTTGTCCGTGCCGCCGGCACCACGGACCAGCCTTTCTGGGCCCTACTTGGCCAATGCTGCCGCCTCTCACCGTAGTGTCCTCCGAATTGCTGCGATCGATGCCCGTGCGGGATGACGGCTTAGGGCCGAGCCCTACCTATCGAGCGATCGTCTCAGTTCGGCCAATACCTGTCACTCAGCCCATTCGTATGTCCGCAGTTTGGATGCTATCGGGCCCTCAAATGGTTTCGTCCAATAGCTCATCGATCGAAAGGATCGTAGTTGTAGGCACAGGCATCTGGGCGGCGAACTTCAGTGGGACGTGCGCATTGGTCACCAAACGCTGCTGAATGTCGTCGCTCGACACAATGCGACCAGCTATACGGGCGAGTCCGCCAGTATTTGATCGAAGCCACTCCACTCGCCGAAGGTGCTTGTGAAGAAGTTCTTCTTCCTCCCCAAGGAATTTCTCGAAGAGGTTGGCGATTTCCCCAATAGTTTTCACTGGCTTCAGGCGTTTGCACTCAACGATGAACACCGGACCATTCGCTCGCCAAGCGAGCACGTCAATGTCGCCAAGCGCCGCGCTGGCCCCCAGTTCGGTAAGGAGGACTTGCGTACGGCATTGCAATCCCTTCCCTTGAAGGACGGCGGACACGGCCTCCGCGAATTGAAGGCCCTTCCGCTCTGAGGTTCGACCAATGTATTCCTTCATTTCGGCGCTTCGGAAGTGCTCAGCGTGCACCCATCCTGCCTCCAGTCGCTCGATGATGTGGGAAGTACTGCTCGTAATAAGACCCACCGAATAGGCAATTAGGTTTCCGTCCCATCCATCCACAAGCATTAATGGTCGTGCTACGAGGGACAATCGACGACGATAGCGCCACGGCTCAACGTCTTGTTGGGTGTATCCCCTGGGTGCGTTCTCCCACTTTTGGCGCGGAACGAGGGCGAACGCGCGGAGAAAGGCCTTGATCTCCTCGTCGCAAAGCCCCCGCGAGGTCTGAATTCGATGACACAAGATATCTCGGTCTGTGATGACTACCGCCGATTCCATGTCGTGGGCAACGTCTAGGAGTTCCGCCATAGCATCAATGAACTGTCCCACGGACAATCCATACTCCGCGGCGAAGGCGACCAAGAACTCGGCCGAGTACTTGTCCTCGACGCGTGTCAATGGAAGCCGCTCGGCGCGCTCAAAGAGCTCGGCATAGGAGGCAATCGCTTCGTTGAAGCCCGACTCGAAGAACGAGGTAAGGAAGGGGTTCACCACCTCCTGAGTAAAGCTCCGATCAATGGCATACTCCCCGTTCGGATACAACGCTATTCCGCCGTGTCCGGGCACAAGGCCCGCATGCACTGCGTCGCAGTCATGACCGACCTCGACCAGAAGGGCAACTTGTGCGAGTAGGCGGTCGAATTCAATGTTGCCGAGGGTCATGCCCCCTTCTAGTGGAGCTGTGCTAAGAGCCATTTCCGCCAGCACACGGCATGAAAGTGAAGCGAGCGCACGATCCGACTCCCGTTGGTGGGATACCTTCAGGACCTCTTCCCGCCCGTGCATGGCGACCTGTGCCTGAGACGTGCGCCGCCAATTGTTACGGTCAGATATGATCGCCTGCTTGTTGGCAAAGCTGCGTCTAAGCACTGACTTTCGGTCGAGCTGACGAAGTCCGCCGCGGATATCGCCCCATAGAACGAGCGCCATGGCGGTGAGGCACTGGTGCGCAGAAATCTTATTAAGGACCTCCTGTTCGTCGATTGGCGCGCTGGCAAGTGCACGCCAAGCCAGCCCCAACATTGCTTCACGCAGGTCCTCGTCCGCGACGAAACGAACTTCCTCTTCGTTCAACGCGTCGAAGTAGTCGACCGGGCGAGTTGTCTCGTAGAGGTGCACCATTCGGGCCTCGTTGCTACCGAGAACCCGAGTGACAACCTCCTCGTGGTCAACCATCACTAGCCGCCTTGCGCCCAACCGGAGAAGAAGTTCTTCGATTCCCATGCTAATGGAACACATTAGGTATCGCTCGCCCACATTGCTCGGTGTGGCGAGTAATCGCATAAAGGCGGTATTCAATTCAACCACTGTGCGCGATTCCTCCGGAACGATGCGATATGCGGGTCGGCCGCGATCGAAATCGGGATCGCCATGAATCCTTAACGTATCGACCTTCGAAAAGTCGAGCTCGACAATGACCGGCCCGACCTCTTCAGTGTCAAAATGTTCCTCGAGAAACTCGAGGAGGCGATCGGCCCACGTTACGGCGGCGTCCCACGTTCGATAGACCATGTCTCGGACGTCCTCATCCCCGGATGGACGAGCCTGGATCCAATAGGTCACGCGCCGCTCGACCGCTACGGAAAACAGGTTCATATACTGCAGACGATCGAGATCTGCATAGAGCGGCCGTTCGCGGTCATTGGAGAACAGAGTATCTGTCCTATATCGCCTGACGCGTGCGATGCCCTTGGGTAGTCGCAGCGCATGAACGTCCATAGCGCGCCGCAAATGCGAGCGAAAATTGGCGAGGAAACCGTTGTCGATATGGATTAAGCCGCCCGGATTCGGGTATTTGAACTGGCGTGGCACTAGGCGGTAGTCCTGCGCTTTCCAGAAGGCCAACAAGTTGAGTTGGGAGTCGTGCCTGTACTTCACGCCTTGGCGCCCCGCGCTTTCGTGGAGGAGCTTCAGTTTGTAGAAGCGCAGAAGTTGCCTTGAATCATCCGCGGCGAGGTCAAGATAGTCGGCCAGGCCGAAATTCGCGACGATCCAACCATCGGGAAACTCGAGATTTCGGACAGCGCGTGCGCGGCCCAAGCCGCCGAATATCAAGATCGTCATTCCTCCCTGATTCCCAGAGATTTGCCGCAGCCGGTTCGCTGTTTCGTTCAGGTAAGCGCCGAGACCTCCAGGGGCACCGCCAAAAGTCTCGCCAACACTATTGAAACCGTGGGACGCGAGTTCTGCGAGATCGTCAGGAAGGAGAACGACATGGAGGTACTTGTTTCCGTCGAAACTCACCACGATATCGTCGATACGGAGGCCCCGTGGCTTGATAGCGGGGATTGGCACGTTCTCAGACCGGCGCAAGTCTAGCGGGCCTTCGTTGAACGCCTCGTGTCCCTGGTATATACGTAGGCCATGCTCGAGATTGTTTAGAAGGTTCACTTTCTGACACCACTCTAATACGAGCCGGCGGAGCGCAATGCTCACTGATGTGGGGGATGCCAGAAGGACGGCGTCGCCCAAGTGAATTAGCGGATGTCGTTCTAGAGATGTGTGTCCAATCGTCTCGGCGATTAGGTTCTGGCGCTTGTCCTGAGGAAATGTGAAAGGTGCGAGCGCGTCGTCGGAAATTCGCATGGCTTTGAGCTCATCGCGAGAGAAGAACAACGCTTTCGCACGCTCGCGTAGCGCGAGTTGAGGACCAATGTTCAAACGTGCACGGGGGGTAGATTCCTCCTTTACCCACCGTGCGAGCCTGAGTCGCTCCATGACCGCTTCGCTCAGTGCAAGAAGCGCGTGGAATTGGGGGCGAAGCGGTCGAAATGACTCGCGCCAGGAAGGATGCCGCATCAAGTTGATAAGCTGCTGCACTTGAAAGTCGTTGCGTTCCCATATACCTTCGAGGATGCGTGCATTCCCCCAGGGGGTGAGAATGTTCGACACGAAAACATCCTCCGGTGGATCCTCCATATAAGACGCGCGAGTCGCGCCAAGGTCTCGATTTAGCCAGTTATCTAGGTTCTTGAGCGTCGGGCGCTCACTGCCTTGGCAGTGCGCCACCGCAAGGTGCAAAAGGATTTCGAGCCTTACGTAGTTCGCCTGAAACGCAGGGCAGGTGAAGAGAGCAGCGACCCAAGAAATCGTCTCCCGCGGCCGAAAGCGCCGAAGGCGCCGAGTGAGCGGTTCCAGCTCCGAATCGTTGAGCGCCAGCTCGAGTGGAGGCAATGCTGCTATGTTACCGCCTTCAGGGCAATGGATGTTCCTACGGAGATCGCACTCTTCACGTAGGTGGCCCGTATCGTGGCACCGCTGGCCAGGGTCATTACTAGCGCCATGTGGAACTAGGGACACCGTCCCAGCCCAGATTGAGCGTCAACCTACCGAGTTCTGCTGAAGTGCTCATCCACGAGTGCAACTTTGGAAACCCTCTACAGCGCCTTTGAGAGCGCACGATACATCCCCTGTTTGTCGCACGGCAAGCAGGTTTGTGTGCACGCGCTCATGACGGAGACTTCAGCGGGCGCAGAAATGCATTCATCATTTGCGCCTGATATCCGCTTTGGGTCGCGAGTGAGCCCTCGTCCAACGCGGAACCGGACATTGAGTCCATCTTGAAAGCGTAATGACCGCCGATGGCGGGTTCGGCCAACGCCGCCGCACAGTTGAGCTGCCGCGGCCGTCCACTCCTCGGCCATTGCTGCCGTTGGCTCTGAGTGACACAGACGGCCGGTGTAGATTGGCCACCGGCCATTGGCCAGGAAGTTGCGCCGAACGGCAGCTTTCCATTGCGACGAATGCATTCACTCGACACACTGCGGTTTTTCGAGTGCATGAACGGTTGAAACAGCCAGTCATGAAACCAGTCGAAGCGGAAGACATGTCAAGAACCGATGCTAAGCCGGTGACATAGTGCCAGAAGACCTTGGAGCGAGTGCTGAACGCCAACTGAACAGGCTGCTAAACTCGTCCTTCCACATGGAGCTTTCCCGACACGGGAAATAGTACGCTGCGCCACCGCTGTCTACGATCCCTTGCTCCACTGGGCGCAGCGAGCCACGGCTGACAAACCCGACACCGATGACATGGCCGCGGTTCTCAGATGATAGGAAGTCGCTGACACCAATCGCGAGCGCGGTTGGATGCTGCTGTGGATCGTTATCCTGCTCGGCAATGGATATGAGTTGTTCGCCGTTGAGCCCGTCGAACCCCGCGATCAATAGTCCCGCGCGACGGCCCGTGAGCTGGCACTTCGCCGCATCTCCAAGCGTGTTGAACGTCGAATCCAGGAAGCTGTCTTCGATGGCACTCTGCACGACGAACGCTATCGCACCGCCCTTATCGGTACGGACGAGCATGCCTTCTCTATTCCGCATGCCAGTCACAGCCTCGATGATCGAGCGCAGCTCGCGCGAATTGTCGGCTGGCGCCAGGCGCGGGACAATCTTGGAGACGAACTCGCCAATTCTTAAATCGGAACCGTCTTCGAGCCTCGCGCCAGAGCCGACAAGGACTTGCTGCCGTATACGTTTCGCGAGCGCCTGGCGATCGGCGAACCTGGAGGGCAGCCTTGTCGGCACGGTCAATACCACCGCAAGCCCTGCTTCCAGCGTCTTGCGAAGTGGAGCCAGTTCTTTCGCGATTAGCGTGTGAAAATCTATGGCGTCGCGGCGATGGATGTTCCTGCCTTTGTCTTCTGAGAGGGACTTACATTCGACTTCCAGCTCCTTGCCGGTTGGGCTCATCGCGAGCAAGTCAAACGTTTCGCCACCCCCCATCATTTCCGGCCAAGCAATGCTCCAGCCACGTCGAACGAAATGCGTAGCGGCAGTCAACTCCAGTCGGTAGGCACGCATATCGTCCGGGTTCGCGAACGCTCCCCGTACCCGTTTGCATAACCGCTCTGCCTCGACCTTGGACGCAATATTCATTATCGAAAGCGTCTGCGCTGCGAGGCCGATCCCCGGATACAGCAGTCGCGTCGCCTCGGCGGTGTCGAGCAGGCGCCCGTACTTGGCGATCATCTCGCCACTGCGGTCGAGCGCGAAGGCGATGTCGTTCTCGGTGTGTAGGTAATCGGTCAGAAACGAGTTGCCCTTAATCGCTTCCTTCATCTGGCGAACGCGATGCGTCCAGGGCCGCGCGCCAATGACTTCGGCGAAGCGGCGGTAGACCGCGGGGATGTCGGCGACATTGAGTTCGATCTGCAGCTTCAGTTCGGATTGCGGTGTACCGCTGGTCATAACAATGTTCTACAGAATTGCTGGCGCTCAAGTAGGGCAATTATCATCCGCTAATCGACCCACCGCCAGCCGGCGGGTGCTAACGGCTGCACCGGCTACGCATATTGAGCGGAATCGCCTTTCTACAACGGGCGATACAGCCAGCAATGTCCGCTTTGCCAGCCAACTTATCATCGCCCGCTCTTGGCCGAAAGTGTCAATTTGCACTCCGGCCCGGAGCCGGTCAGTCGCAAAGTTGCGCATTCCTTGTTGGTGCCGCTTTCGGCAAGTATGCGCGACTGTCGCTCGCGGCCAGTTCCAGACGTTCACGCTTCCCGAAAGCAGTCGCTCAACGGCACTATTCAACGGTCGGCGAAAGCGGTCCGTTGCATTCACAACTAGGCGGCAACGGAAAGTTCATAGGGCAGGACCCTGGCAATTGACAGCGAAATACACTTTACGAATGGATCAGAGAATATCTGACCAAGGGCAAAGCTTAGCCATCCAATCACAACCAGGGCGGTGTTAAACACAACGCCGGACTTACGACGCACTTTTTTCACCATGGGCACCTTTCCTTTCCGTCCGTTAATGGACGATAAGTAAGTATTGCCAGGGTGACCCTTACCCGCACGTGGCTGTGCCCTAAGAACTCTCAAGAACAGCGTTTTCTTGACTGCCAATACTACGACTGCGAACAATTGCTGTCTAACGAGGCAAGGTCTGCGGCTCGACCTGTGGGAGCCATGAATTGCAACCGCTGATCTGCGTCCGCGTGCCCCGCGGGGCTAAGCTTTACCTTCAACGGCCGCTATCAGCTCGCGCTTGCGTGTACCGATGGAGTTCTGGGCGATCTTGATCATGGACTGAAGTTCGGTGATTTCATCGCGAGTAAACCGCATGGGAGGTAGCGCTTCTATCGCGGTTGGGTAGCCCTCAATCGAGACAAGGCGGATTGCACGACTGCCCACATCTGAATGCGCGTAGATGAGGCTCCGAAGATTCAAGATGCGCTTGTGGAGCTTCCGTTGTTCGGCATTGAATGCGGTTACCAATCTCATCGGAAATTTTGGCCAGCCGCGACTTTCCGTGAAAGGCCGTGAATAGGCTATTGCGAGTGCAGTTGTAAACGCTGCCTGCTGCATGTATACGGTCCAACGCTTCTCCCACGGTTCAAAGTGCCAACCCTTTTTCAAGATGTAGGCGGCGAAGAAACTGGCCTGCCTGAGATCCTCCTCGGCGACATGCAGTAAGCCGTACAGCTGTCGATCATGAGCCTTGGTGGCCTCGGATATCGACATTCTTGAAGCCTGACGTTCGCGTTAAGCGGCGCGCCGCCACAGAAGCGAGCGAAACGCGCGATGCTTCTCCGCGCGTCCGTTCTCGAACACGGGATTAGGCGTCATCATGCCCTTCGGCGTCTGCGATCCGCTTCGGAATGAGCCACCAACTCCCCTTCCTAGCGGGCACGAGCCGTTCAATCGCCACGCTTTCGAGTTCGTCACTTGGCATCTCGGCTACGTCAGGTGCTGCGGGTGACCTTGCCTCGGTTCCACGTACATCAGATTGATGGTAATTTTCTGATGAACGGAGGGCAATATGGGCAAGAAGGAGTTGGTTGCGAACCGCCAGTACACCGCCGAGTTCAAGGTAGAGGCGGTCAGGCTAGCCGAGTCGACAGGAGGGAACCAGGCCGCCAAGCGATTGGGCATTCCGGAGTCGAGCCTGTGGAACTGGATCAGGCTCAGCCGCGCGGGCAAGCTCAAGGCAGCGGATGGCGCAGCAGTCCCGGTGAAGCGCTCGGTCACGGAACTTGAAGCGGAGAATGCCCGCTTGCGACGCGAGCTGACCAGCACCAAGCTGGATCTGGAGATCGTAAAAAAAGCGGCGGCGTATTTCGCGAAGGAGTCGCGGTGAAGTACGCCTGGATCCAAGAGCAGCGCGACCAGTTCAGCGTGACGCGCATGTGCCGCCTGCTCGGGGTGTCGCGCACGGGGTATTGCCAATGGCGAACGCGCCCGCCCAGTGATCGCTCGGCGGCCAATGCGGCACTGGATGCGCGGGTGGCGGCGATTCACGCGGGCAGCAAGCGCAGCTACGGTCGGCCGCGGATCGTGCGAGGGCTGCGCCAGCAGGGCCTTCGGGTGGGCCACGAACGGGTACGCAATAGCCTCAAGCGGCAGGGGCTGCGGCCGGTGTACAAGCGACCTTACCGCGTGACGACCGATTCGGCACATCACAAACCTATCGCGCCCCACGTGCTGGATCGGCGCTTCGATAGCTGGAAAGTCAACCAGGCTTGGGTTGCCGACATCACCTATATCGCCACGGGCGAGGGCTGGCTGTATCTGGCCTGCGTCATGGATCTGGCCAGCCGCAGAATCGTCGGCTGGTCGATGAGCGATCGGATCAAGGCCGACCTGGTCTGCCAGGCGTTGAAGTCGGCCTACTGGCGGCGCAAACCGCCTGCAGGGCTGATCCTGCATTCGGACCGCGGCAGCCAGTACGCCAGCGACAGTTACCGGCAGCTGATCAAAGACTACCGGATGATTCAATCGATGAGCAGAAGGGCCAATTGCTGGGATAACGCGGCGATGGAGAGCTTCTTCAAGACGCTGAAGGTCGAGCGCACCCATCTGCTTCGCTACGACACGCGCGCGCACGCTACGCTCGACATCGTCGACTGGATCGAAGGCTTCTACAATCGCACGCGCATGCATTCGTCGATCGGCTATCGGGCACCGGCCGCTGTTGAATCCAGCCTCATGGCTGCGTAAAGTGGTGTACGTCGAATCCGGGCAGGGTCAGGGAGCCTTAGCGAAGGAGTTGACGTGCTCAACAAGTTTTCGTTGGGCCTCATGTGAAAATGGCGGTTCGGCCCCGTCTTCGGAAGGCGAGCCAAAAGCGTGCTTTTCCCAAAGCGACACCAACAAGGTGCTGGAATCGCCAGGGGGACGAGGAGCCAGCGTGTGCAAACCTTGCTGGCGTTCGACTTCAGACGTAGCCATCAATTCGCGGTTGATCCTCGCCAAGTCGTCTTTCAGTTCTGCCGCCCAGACGAAATCCTGCTGCTTCGTCAGGAAGACTGGAGCACAGCGCCTATGCAACTTGTCTCCGGACACGAAGATATGGCAGAAGGGTAGATAGAAGAGATACGCGATGTCAACGCGATTGGAGGGTCGATCTGCCGAGATGAGGTTCGCCGCCAGTGCGATCTGGAAGAAAAGCTCGACCTGCAGAACATGCGCAGCGTAGCTAGCATAGTGGGCGAGCGGCGGAAAGCCTGCTTCAGACCAACGATGAACTATGGACGCTCGGAGATAGGCAGGCATCTGAACAAAGGCGAACAGGAGTCCGAGTTGCTGTTGCGGTTCGTAGCGCGAGTGCACCAGCGCCGCGGCAATCCCGTAGGCCTCCTCGACACTCTTACAGGTTTGCGGCGTGATGCCCAGCGCTCGAATGCGCTGCGCAATTTCTGGAAGGTTGAGTTCAGAGAGCATCGCTCGCCAATTCGAGGCGAGGTCGCGCTCTACTTCGTGAAATCGACCACGCTGCCATCGAGCAAAGGCCTCGGCCTCAGGAGAGTTTTCGAAGACAACCCCTGGCTTTCCTTCGGCACCTCGCACGGGACGCCCACCGGCGACCGGAATCTGACCAACGTGCGGCGCGTGGTGGCCCAGGAGATTTGCTATGCACAGCTGCGAGTGATGTACGCACGGCGCACCCGATAGTACTGGAGTCTTGTCTGCAATAACTCGAACTTCATCCTCAGGAGTTCGCAAACTGCCAGGTCGTTGCTGCTTGGTCAGATCGGCGAGCGTTTCGACAAAGAATAGCGGGGAGACCACCGGAAGAAAGAAGTGGTCGAACCATACTGACTCGTCCACCGAGAGTGACTGCAAGAAGGACTTATCGAAGAGCACAACGGGGCCCACGGTGTCTCCAAAGAGGCCTAACCTTAGACTAGTTGACAACTTGTCAACTAAACCGATTCTCCTGAAATTGTTTCAACGGGCCGTTGTGAACAGCACGCCGCCCCGCGTCCATATAGGCTACGCTCGTGAGGATTGCGGGGCAAATCGCGCCAGGGCCGATCCGAGGTGCGGTGAGGGGTTGCGAACCTGCATTTGCTTAAATCGACCTTGGGCAGTGCTCAGGCAACGAACAGGAATAGCCCCCTTGGTCGAAGGTTGGCTTCGGGTCGGGTTCTGCCGCAGTGTGAAGGTCAAAGCAGCCTTTCGGCAGACTCTTGGCGCGATAGACCGGTTTGCAATTGACACCAGACGTCAGCGCAGAATGGATTCAACGACGGCATTGGCCGAGGGGACTAAACCGCTCGCGCGGTAGGGGACTCCGATCCAGCGCTGGTGAGTAGGTCAGAGATTTAGGATCTGTTTATGTTGATGAACGAGGCAATCCGCCTCGCTCTTCGACAGGAGCAGAGCCATGACTCAATCGACACAGGACATCACAGCATTGCGCCAACGCATGATCGACGACATGCGGATGCGCAAGTTCGCGGCTAAGACGCAGTCCCATTACATCCGCGCAGTCATCCAGTTCACCCGCTTTCTCGGCGCCTCCCCTGACACGGCCACGGGCGAGGATCTGCGGCGCTACCAGTTGCACCTGGTTGATCGCGGCACCTCGCCGGTCTCGCTCAATGCTGCGATCAGCGGACTGAAGTTCTTCTTCGAGATCACACTCGATCGTGCCGACTTGATGGCCAAGATGCACTCGGTGCGTATTCCACGCACACTGCCGGTGATATTGAGCCCTGAAGAAGTGACGCGCCTGATCGCCTCGGCCGAGAACCTGAAGCATCAGGTGGCGCTATCGGTCGCCTACGGCGCAGGACTGCGCGCCAGCGAGGTGGTTTCGTTGAAGGTGGGTGACATCGACAGTCAACGCATGACGCTGCGCATCCAACGCGGTAAGGGGCAGAAGGATCGCTACGCGATGCTCTCGCCGGTGATGCTCGAGCGGCTGCGTACCTGGTGGCGGGTGGCCAGGAGCCAAGGCAAGATGCTCCCGGGCGGATGGCTGTTTCCCGGGCTCAATCCCATGGATCCGCTCAGCACCCGTCAGCTCAATCGGGCCATTCATGCCGCCGCGGATGCCGCAAAGCTGGATAAGCGTGTCTCTATGCACTCGCTGAGGCACGCCTTTGCAACGCACCTGCTGGAGCAGAAGACCGACATCCGCGTGATCCAGGTCCTGCTCGGGCACAACCAGATCGAGACCACGACACTGTATACCCAGGTGGCCACCGAGCTCTTGCGCCAAGTGACCAGTCCGCTGGAGAACCTGCCCCCCGCGTAGGCCACCGCCATGGGGCGTCCCGCCCTGGAGGTGGCGGATATCTTCCGCGCCCACGGGCCGGCGTGGCGGCAAGCGCAGCGTGCGCACTTGAGCCTGGGTCAGCTCAAGGTCATGTCAGCCATCGAGCAGTGCCGCGGCGCGGCGCTGGGCGGGCATGTGCTGCGCTGCGAAGCCTGTGCGCATAGCGAGATCGCCTACAACTCCTGTAGGAACCGGCATTGCCCAAAGTGCCAGGCCAGTGCCGCGCGAGCTTGGCTCGAGGCTCGCCAAGCCGACCTGCTACCGGTGGACTACTACCACGTCGTCTTCACCTTGCCGGCACCGATCGCCAAGATCGCCTATTACAACAAGGCGGTGATCTACGGCCTGTTGTTCGAGCTCGCCGCCGAGACCCTGCGCACCATCGCTGCCGATCCCAAACATCTGGGGGCACGCATCGGCGTCACCCTGGTGCTGCACACCTGGGGGTCGGCGCTGACCCACCATCCCCATCTACACGGCATCGTCCCTGGCGGTGGTCTGTCGCTCGACGCTGAGCGTTGGGTGGCCTGCAAGCCCGGCTTCTTCCTGCCGGTGCGCGTGCTGTCGCGGCTGTTTCGACGCCGTTTCCTCGAAGAGCTGGCCCGGGCGCATCGCGCCGGCCAGCTGCAGTTCTTCGGCGAGGACGCATCGCTGGCCGACTCGGGAACCTTCGCCGCATGGCTCACGCCGCTGCGAGCCTGCGAATGGGTCGTCTATGCCAAACGTCCCTTTGCCGGTCCCGCGGCGGTGCTGGCGTATCTGTCCCGCTATACCCACCGCGTCGCCATCTCCAACCGGCGACTCATCGCGTTCAACGATCACGGTGTCACCTTTCGCTGGAAGGATTACCGCCTCAAGGGCCACACTCGCACCAAGACGATGACCCTCAGTGCGCACGAGTTCATGCGCCGCTTCTTGTTGCACGTTTTGCCCAGCGGCTTTCACCGCATCCGCCACTATGGGCTGATCGCGAACGCCGAGCGCCGCGACAACCTCGAGCGAGCACGTGAGCTGCTGCAGGTCGAAGCACCGGGCGCCCAAACCGAACCAGAGAACGATGATAGGCCGGCCGGTTCCGGCCCGCCAACCTTCGTCTGTCCGCACTGCGGAGCCGCCATGATCGTCATCGACACCTTGGTGCGCACGCCACGTATCCGCGCACCGCCACAGCTTCAATGCGCGCCATGAGCGCAAGCACCGCTCGACACCCACACCCACCGTCGGCTCTTCTTCGCACAGAGGCCAAAGGAGACGCTTTGCCCTACCGTATGAAGACCTCGCCTCTTGCTCGCATCGTGACCCAACAATATCGCGATTCTGCGTCGCAACTCGGTACCGAACCGGTGTCACCGTTGCGTCGGTCGCCAGGATCGCCACGCATGTCCCGAGTGCCGACCCTCAAATCCCCATAGCCGGATAGGCTGCGCTCACCACCGCGGCGCATTCCGCGGTTTCCTCCCTTCGGGATTGTCCAACGCCTGCCCACTGGCTTCGCCGAATCATCGCACGCCTGCGCGTAAGGGCAGGCATCGAACAATCCTCAAGAGAACCGGACGGTCGCACCGATCTGCCTGACCTTTCGCTTCCAGCCGAGAGCGGCCTATCGCTGGAGACATGAAGACGACCTGTCTCGTTCAGCGAAATCGGTTGGCGAACCTTCGCGGAGACCCTTCATCGCTCGCGCTCGCAACGCTCGGTCCGGGAGAAATGTCGCGCGATTCGCACCCGCGCCCACGCTCGTGAAAAGCCTCCGGGCGCCGCTTAGCGTGAGCGCTGCAGCAGCTCGTCCATCGCGTTCAGGGTCTCCTGCGGCGTCGCGGGCAGGTTCAATCGCGGCGCCAGCGCGTAATCGGCCACGCTCGCGACCGCGTCGCGGATCGCGAAGAACACCGACAGCGCGAGCATCAGCGGCGGCTCGCCCACGCCCTTGGAGCGGTAGGGGCTGTCCTCGAGGTTCTCGCCTCGCTCGAAGAGCTTGACGTTGAACTCGGGCGGCAGGTCGCTCGCGACCGGGATCTTGTAGGTCGAGGGGCCGTGCGTGCACAGGCGACCCGAGGCGTCCCAGACGAGTTCTTCGGTCGTCAGCCAGCCCATGCCCTGGACGAAGCCGCCTTCGACCTGGCCGAGGTCGATCGCCGGATTGAGCGAGCGGCCCGCGTCGTGCAGGATGTCGACGCGCAGCAGGCGGCTCTCGCCGGTCAGCGCGTCGACGGCGACTTCGGAGACCGCGGCGCCGTAGGCGAAATACAGGTATCTCCGGCCGCTGCGCGTGGCGGGGTCGTAGTCGAGCTTCGGGGTCTTGTGGAAGCCCGTGGCCATCAGCTGCACGCGGGCCTTGTAGGCCAGCTCGACCAGCTCGGCGAAGGCGAGCGTCGTCGCGCCCGCGTGAACGCGGTTCGCCTCGAAGCGCACCGCCTTGGGCGCGACCTTGAAGTGCACGGCCGCGAACGCGGCGAGCCTCGCCTTCAATTCCCGCGCCGCGGCCTGCGCCGCCTTGCCGTTCAGATCGGTCCCGGTCGAGGCCGCGGTGGCCGACGCGTTCGGGATCCTGCTCGTGTCCGATGCCGACACTTTCACGCGATCCAGATCGACGCCCAGCTCCTCGGCGACGATCTGCGCCACTTTGGTGAACAGCCCCTGTCCCATCTCCGTGCCGCCGTGGTTCAGCAGCACGCTGCCGTCGGCGTAGATGTGCACCAGCGCGCTCGCCTGGTTGTAGACGACCGCGCTGAAACCGATGCCCAGCTTCACCGGGGTCATCGCGATGCCGCGCTTGATCACGGGATTGGCCGCGTTCCACCTGCGGATCGCCTCGCGGCGCAGCGCGTAGCTCGAGCTGCGCTCCAGCTCGTCGAACAACCGGTCGGCGATGAAGTCCTCGATCTTCATGCCGTGGTGGGTCGTGTCGCGAATCCCGGGCACATAGAAGTTCGTTCGCCGCACTGCCACCGGGTCGAGCGCGAGGTCGCGGGCGATCTCCTCGATGACCAGCTCGGCCGCCATCAGCGCCTGCGGCACGCCGAAGCCGCGGAATGCGGTCGCCGATTGCGTGTGCGTCTTGCAGCGGTGCGAAACAACGCGCAGGTTCTCGAGGAAGTAGCAGTTGTCGACGTGGGTCACGGCGCGGTCGTTCACCACCGCGGAGAGGTCCGCCGAGTGGCCGCAGCGCGAGGCGAGCACGAGGTCCAGCGCGAGGATGCGGCCGCCGGCGTCGAAGCCGGCGTCGTAGTCGATGCGAAAATCGTGGCGCTTGCCGGTGATGGCGAAGTCGTCGTCGCGGTCCAGCCGCAGCTTCACCGGGCGCTCCAGGAGCCGGGCCGCGATCGCCGCCGCGCAGGCGAACAGGGCCGGTTGCGTTTCCTTGCCGCCGAATCCGCCGCCGATGCGCCGGCATTCCACGGCCACCCGGTGCGCGTCGACCCCGAGGGCATGCGCCACCTTGAGCTGCACCTGGCCCGGATGCTGCGTCGAGCTGTACACGAGCATCGCGCCGTCCTCGCGCGGCACTGCGTAGGCCACGTGGCCTTCCAGGGAAATATGCTCCTGGCCGCCGAGCCGGATCGTGCCCTTCAGCCGTTGCGGCGCCGCGGAGAGCGCCGCGGCCGGGTCGCCGCGCTCCAGCGTGACCGAGGGAACCACGTAGGACCCGCGTCGCAGCGCTTCGTCGATGTCGAGGATCGCCGGAAGGTCCTCGTACTCCACCACCGCCTTGCGCGCGGCCCGGCGCGCGGCATCCACGGTCTCGGCGACCACCAGGAACATCGGCTGGCCGACGTACCGAACCTCGTCGCTCGCCAGGATCGGATCGTCGTGCAATATCGGCCCGAAATCGTTCTCCCCCGGAATGTCCGCCGCGGCGATCACCGCGACGACGCCGGGCGCGGCGCGCGCCTGCGTAAGATCGGCATGCAGGATCCGGGCATGCGGCCGCGACGAAAGGCAGAACGCGGCGTACAGGGTGCCGCGCAGCTCGGGGATGTCGTCGGTGAATGGCGCCGCGCCGCGCACGTGCAGGTGCGCGCTTTCGTGGCGCGCCGGCGCGCCGACGCCTCCCTGCGCGCGGTCCTTCGCCAGGCTTCCGCGCGGATCGTTCATGCGCTCACGCTCGCGATCGCGTCCAGGCGCGTCGCCACTGCGCCGGCGCCCGGTCCGGTTTCGAGCCAGAGCCTGCGCAGCAGGTTCCGGGCGACTTTCATGCGGTAGGCGGCGCTCGCGCGCAGGTCGTCGATGGGCGCGTAGTCGGCCGCAAGCGCGGCGATGGCAGAATCCCGCGTCGCCTCGTTCCATTCGCGGCCGGCGAGCGCAGCTTCGCACGCGGCGGCCCGTTTGGGCGTTGCGGCCATGCCGCCGAACGCGACGCGCGCGCCGGCGATGCGCCCGCCCTCGAGCAGGAGATGAAACGCTCCGCACACGGCGGAGATGTCCTGATCGAAGCGCTTCGAGACCTTCCAGACGCGAAGCACGCTCCCCTTCGCCGGCAGGGGCACGCGCACCTGCGAAACGAATTCGCCCGCTTCCATCGCGGTCTCGCGGTACGCGGGATACAGCGCTTCGAGCGGCAGCTCGCGCGTGCCCGTTCCCCTGCGCAGCACCACGGTCGCCCCGATCGCGATCAGCGCCGGCATGGAGTCACCGACGGGCGATGCGTTGGCGATGTTGCCCGCGAGCGTGGCCGCGTTGCGGACCGGCGGCGAGGCGAAGCGCCGGAACAGGGTTTGCAGCTCGGGATAATGTTCCGCGAGCACCGGCCAGGCATCGGCGAGCGTGACCGCGGCGCCGATTTCGACGTGCGTCTGCGTGACCGCGACGCGCTTCAGCTCGGCGACGTTGCCGATGTACAGCAGGTCGCCGAGGTCGCGGTACTGCTTGGTGACCCAGGCGCCCAGGTCGGTGCCGCCGGCGAGGATGCGCGCGGAGGGCATGCGCTCGCGCAGCGCGGCGAACGCGGCCAGGCTGCGCGGCGCATGGAAGGCGCCCGACTCGTGGGCAAGCTCGAGGCCGTCGCCGCGCTCGAGCGCGGCGAGCCGCGCGGCGAGCTCGGCTTCGCTGCGCAGCGCGGTTTTCGCGCGCGAGCCCGCCGGCGCGCTCATCCAGTCCAGCTTCGCTTCGGGGATCGCGCGGCCGATCGCGTACATGGCGCGCGCCGCGTCGACAATGGGCCGGTAGCCGGTGCAGCGGCACAGGTTGCCCGCCAGCGCGTCGTTGATTTCCTGCCGCGACGGCGCGCTTTGCGTCTTGTAGAGCGCGAACAGCGACATCACGAAGCCGGGCGTGCAGAAGCCGCATTGCGTGGCATGGCCGTCGGCAAGCGCCTGCTGCACCGGATGCAGCGATCCGTCGGGCCCTTTCAGGCTCTCGACGGTGACGAGCGCCTTGCCGTCGAGCGTCGGGGCGAACTGGATGCAGGAGTTCACCGCGCGATAGCGCACGCCGCCTGGGTGGCGTTCGGCGAGCACGACCGCGCATGCCCCGCAATCGCCCTCGGCGCAGCCCTCCTTGGAGCCGGTGCGGCCCAGGTCTTCGCGCAGCACCTGGAGCACCGTGCGCGTCGGCGCGACGCCCTCGAGCGCCCTCTCCTCCCCGTCGAGCAGGAAGCGGATCGTCGCAGCGTGGGTATCTGCCGCCATCGCCAGCCGGGCGCGCGTCAGGCGGCGGGCTTATGTGCCGCTTCGGGCGGCAGTTTTTCCACCTCGCACAACAGCGCCTTGTACGCGGGGAACCCCGAGATCGGGTCGCGGTTGAAGTGGTCCGTGAGGTAATTGGCGTTGGCCTGCCGCCACGCTGCGGCCTGGATGGGGCCGCCGCCGCCCACGTTGAGCTCCACGCCGCCGGCCATCACCGCGTCGGTGACGTGCGCGCTGAACGGGACGCGGCCGCGCGGCGTTCGCACCTGGACCAGATCACCTTCCGCGATCCCCCGCGCCGCGGCGTCCACGGGGTGGATCAGCACCTGCGGCTCCGGCTGCATTTCGAGCAGGCCGGGGATGTTGAGATGCTGCGAGCGGAAGGTCGACTGGATGCGCGCGCCCGTGTTCAGCACCAGCGGGAACTCCCGGGCAAGTCCGGGGTTCGCGAGCGGCCCCTCGCTCGGCTCGGTGTACTTGGGCAACGCGTCGAGGCCGTATTTCGCCAGCACGCTCGAGGCGATTTCGACCTTTCCCGAGGGCGTGTCGAAGCCCGGCTGCCGGTCTTCCCTGAGCAGTCCCTTCTCGTACTTGCGGTGCTCCTCGGGCTTGCCGAAGCGCACGCCCTCGGGATGGCGGCGCAGCTCGTCGATCCCTACCGGGTGATCGCGCAGCACGAACTCGGCGAGGGCGTCCTCGTCGGCCGGGAACAGCTCGCCGTAGCCGAGCCGGCGGGCGAGTTGCGTGAAGATCCAGTAATCGCTGCGCGATTCGCCGAGCGGCTCGATGATGCGTTCGCGCAGCTGGACGTAGCCCGGATACTTCTGGTAGCCCTTGTTCTCGAAGTACGTGGTGGCGGGCAGCACGAAGTCGGCGTACTGCGCGTCCGCGGTCATGAAGCGGTCGGTCACCACGAGCAGGTCGAGCGCGGCGAAGCAGCGCTTCCACAATTCCGGATCCGGATATCCGGTGATGATCGAAGCGCCGGCGATGACGAGCGCCTTCACCGGGTACGGGTCGCCTTCGAGGATCGCCCGCGGCGCCTCCATGAACTGCGCACTCTTGGTGAGCTCGCAGAACAGCGGGTATCTGTCGTAGCCGATCGGCTTGACGTCTGGCGGCGGGGGAATGTTGGTGCGCCGATACGGCGCCTTCTGCTTGGCGCGCAGCATGATGCCGCCGGGAACGTCGAGGTTGCCGGTGATGGCGAACAGCACGAACACCGCGCGCAGATTCTGCACCCCGCTGTCGGTGTACTCGAGCCCGGTGTACATCGACAGCGTCGCGTGCTTCGCGTTGGCGATCGCCCGGGCCGTCTCGACGACGACGGCGGCGGGCACGCGCGTGATGCGCTCGACCTCCTCGGGCGGGAAGCCCGCGGAGTAGGCGCGCAGCTCGTCGAATCCGACCGTCCAGTTGTCGACGAATTCCCGGTCGTAGAGCCGCTCCTCGATGATGACGTTGATCATCCCCAGGGCGAGCGCGCCGTCGGTGCCCGAGCGGACCGGGATCCACTGGTGCGCATTGGCGGCGGCGTGACTGCGCATGTGATCGATGGCGATCAGGCGCGCCCCCTTCTTTTTCGCCGCGAGGATCTTGCGCACCGCGGTGGGCGGCGAGTCGGTCGCCGGATTCGCTCCCCAGATCACGATCAGGCGCGCGTTGTCGAAATCGGGATAGGTCGCCGCCATGCCCAGCCCGAAGGTGGGGATGGCCGCGAGCATTCCGTAAGCGGTTTGACAGACCGAGCCGCAGCCCGCGTTGTTGGGCGAGCCGAACGGGAAGATCAGGCTCTTTGAGCTGAAGTTGTTGACCCCGGGCGGAGCGAACGCCTCCACCAGGCCGCTGTCGAACAGGCCGCGGCCGATGTAGGTCATCACCGCTTCGGGTCCCGAGGTGCGCTTGATCTCGAGCAGCCGCTCCGCGATGCGGTCGAGCGCCGCGTCCCACGCGATGCGCTCGAACCGTCCTTCGCCCTTTACGCCGATTCTCGCCAGCGGGTGGAGCAGCCGGTCGGGGGAGTAGACGATTTCCTTCGCCTTGACGCCGCGCGGACAGACGACCCCCGCCGGATGGCCTTTCAGCGGCTTGAGCCGCTCGATGCGGCCCTCGACGAGCTCGATCTCCACGCCGCATCCCCCGGGGCAGATGCCGCAGAGGCCGACGACGTTGCTGACCGCCTGCTGGTCGGCCCGCGCGGCGGAACTCCGGTGCGACATTCGCATGCTCATCTCCTCCCCTGGTCCGGTCGCGCGACGCAGCTCCGGTACTGGATCCGGTCGCAACCGACAGGTTACGTGCCCGGCGCTACAACTCAAAGTGGCGCTTGATCACCTCGCAGGCCCAATCCTCGATGATGGCGTAGCACTTCTCTCCGATCTCGGCGGTGGCCCCCCTCGGATCGCCGAACGAGCCAATGGGCGTCTTGTCCTTCAGTCCCCTGGCGGGGTCGAACGTGCCGCCGCCGAAATGCACCGACACGTCGCTTTCCAGCTTCGGACCTTCGCCGCCCTCCACAGGTCCGACCTTGGCGCGGTCCAGATGCACCAGCTCCGGGATCGAGGCGAGCACCCGCGCGGTTTCCCCCTCGCCGCCGTGGCCCCCCGATTTGGATTTGAGGACCTCGGTGTACTTGCTCCTGAGAAACGGCAGCCAATTGATGAGCAGCACGCGCACGCCGGGCTGCTTGGATATCTCCTCCGCCGCCGAGTAGAGCACGCCCAGGTTGCCGTCGTGGGACATCACCAGCACGATCCTGCGGAAGCCATGCTTGATGACGCTGTTGCACACGTCCCTGATGACCGCCATCATCGTGTCGGTCGAAAGGGAGATGGTTCCCGGAAAGTCCATCTGCTGCGACGAGATGCCGAGCGGGATCGGCAGGCCGCCGACGACGCGGATCCCCTCCCTGGCGAACCTGGCCACGATCCTTCTCACGGCGTCTGTCCCCTGAATGGTATCGGCCGCCAGCGGAAGATGCGGGCCGTGGACCTCCGTCGAGGCGACGGGAAAGATGATGAGGTCGGTATGCTTCAGCTCCTCGCCTACCTCTTCCGACGTCATTTCCGGCAGCAGCCGTGGACCTCTCACCGAGTAGATGACTTCCCTGTTCATGGCTTTCAGCCCTCCTCAAAGAGCGCACGAAACAACAACCCGCGACACGGACGCGCCGCCGGGATCTTGACGACGGTCGAGTGGGCAATGGGATCCGCCACTTTCCGGCGAAAGCCGCTTGCGCTGGAGTCACCGAGCGCGATAAGGCAATCAAGAGTATGGACAAGCCGGGTGGAGATATGTGATTTGCATCAAACATGCGGTGCAGCGCATCCAGGTCGCGACGTGCGGGAACATCGGCGGCGTCGAGGGCTCGGTGACGCGTTTGCGGACCCAGCCCGCGGCACCGGTGGCCGGACACCTCCAGGTGCAATCGCCGATAGTCCCGGACCGCGGCGGGTGGCCGCATGAATCTGAAACATTGTGCGAAAGGGCACCGCGCGGATAATAGATTAGCGTACAATTCAGGTACGTGAAAACGTACCACGTCGGGGACCATGGCCGAGCTGCCCACCGACCTGCGCTTGCGCCGCGAGCTGATCGCGAAGCTCGCGTCCGTGCTCGACGCACAAATGCAGCGCGAGGCGCTGACGCTTCGGCAAGCCGCGGAGATGCTCGGCGTCTCGCATCCCAGGATCGCCGATCTGCTCGCCAGGCGCGCCGAGCGATTCAGCCTGGATCGCCTCGTGCGGCTCGCCGAGCAACTCGGGCTCGTCGTGCGCATCCGCGCGACGCGGCCCTACGGCACGGGCCGCGAGGAAGATTGAGCGCCCGCTTCGGCTCTCCTGCAACGCATCAAGGGAAAGCGCTTGACAGCATCGGCGCGGCTTGGATATCTTGATATCAAGTATCTTGACAGGCGAGGCAGGTTAGCAGATTGTTGAAATACGTGGCTCGATGCTAATTTCTTGTCATCCCGAGTGAAGCGAGGGATCTGCTGTTATGCCGAATCAACGACTTGAAAAAGCAGATTCCTCGTCGCTGCGCTCCTCGGAATGACAGGACTGCGTTTTTCAACACCCTGTTAGGCCCTATGGCGACCGCGGAAGAAAGCGCGAATGTCTGGCTCGTGATCCGGAAGGCAGCGTACTGGATCGAGCAGCACGCCCTGCGCAGCGTGACGTCCACCGGGCTGGGATTGACCGACTTCGCGGTGCTCAAGGCGCTGCTATTCACCGGCCCCCTGCCGGTCAACGTCATCGGCGCGAAGGTCCTCCTCACCAGCGGCTCGATCACTTCCGCGGTCGATCGCCTGGAGGCGCAAGGGCTGGTCGAGCGCCAGGCGCATCCGACCGACCGGCGTGCATCGCTGGTCGGCCTCACCAAGGCAGGCGAGGATCTCATCCGGCCGGCGTCGCGCCGCCACGCGCGCACCATGGCCGCGTTGATTTCCGCGCTCAGCGACGCGGAACAGCGCGAACTGGTGCGGCTCACCAAGAAATTGGGCAAGCACGCAATGAGCACGTATCAGAAGGCGACCGTCATTCCGATCGAGCTTGCAGGGCAGCGAGGCAGCGCCGGCAAGTCGAGAGAGGCGGCGAGAAGGCGCGGCTCGTCCTGAGCGGCCATCATGAGCCTCGTCCTGCAGCCGCATTCCATCGATCGACTTCCCGTTTCGCTTCTGACCGGGTTTCTCGGCAGCGGCAAGACGACCCTGCTCAATCGGCTCCTGCAGCATCCGGACATGGCGAGGACAGCCGTCGTCATCAACGAGTTCGGCGACATTGCGCTCGACCAGCATTTCATCGAAAGAAGCGACGGCGAGGTGACGGTGCTCGCGAACGGATGCCTGTGCTGCGACGTGCAGGGCGACCTGCAGGGCGTCGTCGGCACGCTGTTCGGCAAGCGCGAGCGCGGCGAGGTGCCCGCCTTCGATCGCATGCTGATCGAAACCACCGGGCTCGCGGACCCGGCGCCCATCATGCAGATGCTGCTCAACCAGCCTCTGGTCGTGGACAACTTCCGGCTCGATGCGGTCGTGACCACGGTGGACGCGCTCCACGGCATGAGGCAGCTGCGCGAGCACCCCGAGGCCGTCAAGCAGGCCGCGTTGGCCGACCGGCTGGTGGTGACGAAAACGGATCTCGCGCAGGCCGCGGAGGTGGCCGAGCTCGTGCAGCAGCTTGCGCGGCTGAACGCGCGCGCGCCCGTGCTGCAGGCGCATGACCGCGGCATCGCGCCCTCGCAGCTCTTCGGCGCCGATGCCGGGGAACTCGCCCTTGAGGATCTTCCGGTTCGCGAGGCCCCGCACGACCACCTGGCGGAAGTCGCCACCTTCACGCTCACGATCGAGGAGCCCGTGCAATGGAGCGGATTTTCCCGCTGGCTGACCGCGCTCAAGATCCGCCACGCCGATCGGCTGCTCAGGGTGAAGGGCATCCTCAACGTCGCGGGGGTCGAGGATCCGGTCGCCATCCACGGCGTGCACCACGTGTTTCACCCGCCGGTGCGCCTGCCCCGGAGTGCCGGCCGCGATTCCCGTTCGCGCATCGTGTTCATCACGCGCGGACTGTCGCGCGAAGCGGTGGAGGCGGACTGGCGCGAAGCGCGCAAAGAGGCCATCCAGACGGAGTTCGAGACATGATCGATCTTGCAGGGCGCGTTGCGCTCATCCCGGGTGCGAGCGGCGGCATCGGCAGGGAAGTGGCCCGCCTGTTCGCCGAGTACGGCTGCGACGTGGCGCTCGCCTACCATTCGAGGGAGGCGCCGGCGAGGGCGGTGCTCGACCACGCGCGCGGGCTCAACCGGCGGGCGCGGCTGGACCGGGTCGACACGTCCGATTTCGCCGACGCAAGGCGCTGGGTCGAGGCGGTCCTGCGCGAGTTCGGCCGCATCGACATCCTGGCGAGCTGCATCGGGGCGCACCTGCCCGAGGGATTCTCGCTTTTCATCAAGCAGGATCCGGCGACCTGGCGCGCCATCATCGATGCGCAGCTCATGTCCTTCATCTACCTCTGCCGCCCGGTCGCCGAGCACATGCTCGAGCGCAAGTCCGGCCGGATCATGGCGCTCGGCTCGGACGGGGGCAAGGTGGGGGAAAGCGGCCTCGCGGTGCCCAATGCCGGCAACGCCGGAATGATCGGCTTCGCCAAGTCGCTCGCGCGCGAAGTCGGGCGCTACGGCATCACGGCCAACGTGGTATGCCCCGGGCCGACCGAGGGGCCGACGCTCGACACCTGGCGCAGCGAGGGCGACGCCGGCAAGCGCCTCGTCGAGGAAATGATCCGGCGCGTGCCGATGAAACGCCTCTGCACCGCGCGCGACATCGCCGGCGCGATGGCGTTTCTCGCCTCCGCCGACGCCGGCTACATCACCGGCCAGGCGATCAGCGTGAGCGGCGGGCTGGTGATGAATTAGCGGGATTCATCGATTTCGGACTATTGGGGGTTACGCCATGCGTGCAGTAGATGTGCACTGCCATCCTTCGACCAAGGAGCATTCGGTCAGTATCGGCAAGTTCGTCGCGGCGATGGAGGTGATGTTCGGACGGCCGATCAGGGCCAAGACCGAGGAGGAGATGGCGGACGATTTCCGGCGCGACGACGTGCTCGCGATGATGATCGCGATGGACGCGCAATCCTCGACCGGTGAAGGCGTCGTCAGCAACGATTTCGTCGCCGGGCTGACGGCGAAGTTTCCCGACGTGTTCCTGCCCGGCTGGGCGGTGGTGGACCCGTGGAAAGGCGCCAACGCGCTGCGGGAGCTGGAGCGCGCGATCCGCACGCTGGGGCTCACCGGCGCGAAGTGGATGCCGATCCTGCAGGCCTTCTATCCCAACGACCGGCGCTTCTACCCTTTCTGGGACCTGTGCCAGTCGCTCGGCGCGCCGGTGCTCATCCATTGCGGCACGACCGCGCTCGGCCAGGGCATGGACGGCGGCGGCGGGCTGCACCTGGACTACGCGCGGCCGATTCCGTGTATCGACGCGATCGCCGCGGATTTCCCCAAGCTCACGATCGTCATGGCGCATCCGGCCTGGCCGTGGACCGAGGAGGCGATCGCCGTCCTGGTTCACAAGAAGAACGTGTACATGGACATTTCCGGCTGGCGGCCCCGATACATCCCGGAGTCGCTGAAGGTGGAGATGAATCGCCGCTTGCAGGACAAGATCCTGTACGGCTCGGATTACCCGGGCTGGTCCTCGGGCCAGTGCCTCGACGAGCTGCAGATGGAGGGATTGAAGGACGGGGTCGTGGAGAAGATCTTCTACAAGAACGCGATTCGCGTGCTGCGCCTGGAGGACAAGGTCGAGCGCGCGCTCGCCGCGCAGCGCGCGCTGGCAGGCTAACCAAGGGAGCGAATCGACATGCAACAGGCCTCGCAGCGAAGCAAACTCCCGCTCTATCCCTATGCGCTCGACTGGGACGCGTTCTACGCGAAGTTCCCGCCGCCCGACGTGTTCGTCGAGACGGTGTACAAGTGGCCCGCGGCGCGCATCCGCGAGCTGCAGGAAAAGCGGTTTCTCGAGACCATGCAGGTCGGGTGGCAGAACCCCTTCTACCAGGTCCTGTGGAAGAAAGCCGGGGTCACGCCGGGCGACATCCGCAGCCTGGAGGACATCGGACGCCTGCCCACCTACAACTCCGACGATCTGAAGACCGACCAGCAGGAACACCCGCCGTTCGGGGTCCTGCCGGGCTATTCCAGCCTCAAGGAGCATCTGCGCCGCGCGCCCACCAAGCTGCAAACCAGCGGCGGCACGACCGGCAAGCCGCGCAACACGCTGCACGGGGTCATCGAATGGGAATGGAACGCGCTCGGCGCGGCGCGCGCGATGTACGTCCAGGGCGTGCGGCCCGGCGACGTGATGCAGATTCCCGCCACCTGCTCGCTCGCCAACCTCGGCTGGGCGATGTACGTCGCCTGCCACCACTACCTCGGCGTGCTGCCGATCACCACCGGCAGCGGCATCGTGACGCCGAGCCGGCGCCAGATCGAGGTGGCGTTCGATTCCGGGGTGAACTGCTGGATGAGTTTTCCGGAGTACCTGCTGCGCCTGGCGGAGGCGAGCAAGGAGGAATTCGGCCGCGACATCCGCGAGCTGAACACGAAGCTGATCACTTCCTTCCTGGGTCCGGACACCGAGGGCACGCTGCGCGCGCAGCTCGAGGCGCTGTGGGGCTGCCCGGTGTACGACAACTACGGCACCAACGAGGTCGGCGAGGGGGCGTTCGAATGCGAGCATCGCGATGGCCTGCACTTCATGGAGGACGCGATGTACTTCGAGATCCTCGACACCGAAACGAACCAGCCGGTCGCCCCGGGCAAAGTCGGGAACCTGGTGGTCACGACCTTCCACCGCACTCTCATGCCCTCGATACGCTTCAACCTGCGCGACCTGGCGCGCATCGTCTCGACCGAACGCTGCGCCTGCGGCAGCCACTTCCGCAGGATGGACCACTTCCTCGGCCGCAGCGACAACATGGTGCGGCTGCGCGGCGTCAACGTGTATCCGATGGCCTGCCTGCCCGCGGTGCGAAGCGATCCGCGCACGACGGGCGAATGGCTGTGCGAGGCCCATACCGTCGAGGCGAGCGGCGGCCCGCGCGATGAAATGACCGTCCATGTCGAGGTGCGGCGCGATGCCGGCAGCCTCGACGGATTGCAAGAGCACCTGGAGGCGAGGCTCAAGTCCGACCTGGGTGTCTCGGTGAAGGTGCAGCTCACCGAGGCAGGCAAGCTGGATACCGTGGCCAATCTGGGCGAGGGAAAAGCGAAACGGCTGCTCGAGCGCCGCCCGGCGTACCTGAAGAAACAATGAACCGCGTCCGGAGCGCCCCTGCGTTGAACGTCAATACTGCCTTGAGGAGGGATACAAAATGAAGTCGCAAAGTGCTCAAGTACTGCGGGCCGCGGCACTGGTGCTCGGCATGGCTTTCGCATCGTCGGCGTCGCCACAGGCGTTTCCAAGCAAACCCATCCACGTCATTCTTCCGTTCGCCGCCGGCGGCCTGCTCGACGGAACGGTGCGGGCGGTGGGGCAGCAAGTCACCGAGTCCGTCGGCCAGCCCGTCGTCGTGGAGAACCGCCCCGGGGCCAGCACCTTCATCGGCATGTCGGCGTGCGCCAAGGCCGCGCCCGACGGCTACACGGTGTGCATCACCACCCCGGACAGCCTGTCGTACAACCAGCATCTGTTTACCAAGGTGCCGTACGATCCCGAGAACGATTTCGTTCCGGTGACCAATCTCGTGCTGACCAACAATCTGATCGTTGCGCACGCGAGCGCGCCGTTCAACACCTTCAAGGAAATGATCGCCTACGCCAAGGCCAATCCGGGCAAGGTCAACTGGGGCACCTGGGGCATCGGCAGCATTCCGGACATCTACCTCAAGGCGATCAACCGCGATTTCGGCGTCGACATCGTGGCGGTGCCGTACAAGGGCGCGGGCCAGGCATTCCCAGCGATCCTGGCAGGCGAAGTGCACGCGACCTACGGCGGACTCGGATTCGCGATACCGCACATCAAGTCGGGCAAGCTGAAGCCGCTGGCGACCACGCCCGAGAGCTCGCCGCTGCTGCCCGGCGTGCCGACCATGAAGGAGCTCGGCGCCGAACCGGGCTTGCCGAGCTATTTCGGCGTGTTCGCCCCGGCCAGGACGCCGCAGGCGGTCGTCGAGAAACTGGCCGCCGAGTTCGCCAAGGCGCTGCGCACGCCCAAGCTTCAGGAGTTCCTCAAGACCCAGACGTTGCAGCCGGTCGGCAACTCGCCCGCGGAGTTCGCCGAATTCGTCAAAGCCGACCGCGCCAATGCGCAACGGGTGTTCAAGGCGATGGGCATCCGCCCCACCGACGCGCCTTGAGGGGGCGGAACGGGAAGTTCGCTTGACTCCCGCCCCACGACGTCATTCCGAGTCCTTCGGCTTCGCTCAGGATAAACTCCGCGAGGAATCTGCTTCTGAATCGTCGAAAAAGCAGATTCCTCGGCTTTCAGCCTCGGAATGACAGCGCATCCTGATCGATCCGCCGTCAATCCACTTTCGCGCCGGATTGCCGGATGGCGCGCGACCATTTCGCCGTCTCCCTGGCGATGAAGCTCGCGAATTCTTCCGGCGTGCCTCCGACCGGCTCGAACCCGAGCTTTGCCAGCGAGGCGCGCACCTCCTTCTTCGCCAGCGCTTTCTGCAATTCCGCGTTGACGCGCCGGATTGCCTCGGCCGGCGTTCCCTTGGGCGCGACGAAGCCGAACCAGGAGACCACGTCGAATCCGGGCAATCCCGCTTCGATGTTGTTCGGCACATCGGGCAACTGCGCCAGGCGCTTGGAATCCGCGACCGCGAGCGGCCGCACCTTGCCGGCCCGGATGTACTGCTCGAGCGGCGCGAGTTGCTGGAACATGATCTGAAAACGTCCCGCGAGGAAATCGGCCGTCGCCGGGCCGATGTCCTTGTACGGGACGTGGACGATGTTCACGCCCGTCGCGGTCTTGAACATTTCACCGGCGATGTGAAGCGGCGTGCCGTTCCCCGACGAACCGTAGTAGAACTCTCCCGGCCGCGACTTCGCCAGCTCCACCAGCTCTTTCACGTTGGTGGCCGGTACCGAGGCGTGAACGACGACAAAGAACGGCGCGAAGACCGCCTGTCCGATCGGCGCAAAATCCCTGGCGGGGTCGTAGCCGAGCTTCGGGTACAGGCCGGGCGCGATCGCCATGATGGTGGTGCTCCCCAACAGCAGCGTGTAGCCGTCGGCGGGCGCCTTCGCTGCCGCCTCCGCACCGATCGTTCCGGCGGCGCCGACGCGATTCTCGACGATGATAGGCTGGCCCAGGTCCTCGGCCATGGCCTGGGCGAGGATGCGTCCGAGCACGTCCGGCGGTCCCCCGGCGCCGTAGGATACGATCAGCTTCACGGGTTTCAGCGGCCAGGCGGAGGGCGCCTGCGCTTGCGCAGGCCCCGCTACCGCCATCGACACCGCAACGAGCAGCGCGGCAAGTTGTTTCGCCATGATCCGATCTCCTCCCTGAGACGGCCCTCCGATGGGAGGAGTTTATCCGCTTCCCAAGTTAGTGCGCATGGCGCACGATATGCGCGCCAGGCCTCGAGGACACCCACATGAAACCGACCGTGCTGCTGCTTCTCCCGCTGGTGGTCCCGCCTGTCGCGCTGGCCGGCGGCTCCAACTACGGCATCGTCCCCGGCGCACATCCCGAACTGGCCGCAAAGGTGAGCGAATGGCCGGTGCCGACGCCGAAGTTCGCGCGCGATCCGGCGCCCGCGCCCGACGGCAGCATCTTCATCTCGGTGATGAGCGGCAACAAGGTGGCGCGCTTCGACCCCAAGGCAAGGACCTTCAGGGAATGGGAGATGCCCTCGGGCCACCGCCCGCACGGCGTGCTGGTGGACAGGCAGGGCATCGTGTGGACCACCGGCAACGGCGACGGCACGATCGGCCGGCTCGATCCCGCGACGGGCAAGGTCACCGAGTTCAAGACGCCTTCGGGCCGCGGCGGGCCGCATACCCTGGTCATCAGCGATGACGGCGGCACGATCTGGTTCACGATGCAAAGCGGCGACAAGGTCGCGAGCCTCGACACCAAGACCGGCGCGATCAAGGAATACCCGACTTCAGGCGGGCCCTACGGCCTCGCGCTTGACCGGGCGGGCAACGTCTGGTTCTGCCGCATGGACGACGACCGGATGGGCAGGCTCGATCCCAAGACCGGCGCGATGAGCGAAGTCGGCACGGGACGCGGCTCGCGCCCGCGCCGCGTTGCGACCGCGCCCGACGGCATGTTGTGGGTGGCGCTGTACGGCAACGGCAAGCTCGCGAAGCTCGATCCCTCGGCGATGAAGATCGTGGGAGAGTATCCCTTGCCCGGCGGCGACGCCGGCCCTTACGCCGTGACGGTGGACGGCGGCGGCATGGTGTGGGTGAACGAAATCAACACCGACACCGTGGTCCGCTTCGATCCCAAGACCGGGCAGATGCGCGTGGTCAAGCTGCCTTCGCGCAACACCGGCATCCGCAAGATGATCGTCGATGCGAACGGCAGGCTGTGGTACATGGGCTCGCACAGCGGGCGGCTGGGCGTCGTCGAATGATCGGGCGGCGAGCGGGTGCTTGACATCGGAGCGATATTAGCTAGACTTAGCTAACTCATGCCGATTGCGAGGCAGCAATGAAACCCGTAAACATTCACGAGGCGAAGACCCGATTGTCGAAGCTGGTCGAGCGCGTCGAGGCCGGAGAGGAAGTCGTGATCGCCCGGGCCGGCAAGCCTGCGGCGAAACTCGTCCCGTTGGCCAAAGCACGTGGCCGACGCCAGCTCGGCTTGCTCGACGGCAAGTTCAAGATTCCGGAAGACTTCAACGCGCCGCTGCCCGAATCCGTCCTGCGCGCGTTCGAGGGAAGAAAGTAGTGAGGCTGCTGCTGGACACGCATCTGCTGCTATGGGCGGCGGCAAGCAGCAAACGCTTGCCGTCGGAAGCGCGGAAGCTTCTGGAAGACGGCACCAACGACGCCTATTACAGCGCGGCGAGCATCTGGGAAATCGCGATCAAGAGTTCGATCGGACGCAAGGACTTCCGCATCGACCTTGACGCCTTGCTGTCGGCCCTTCCGGAAATGCAGCTCGTCGAGCTGCCGATTACCGCCATCCATGCGGCCGGTGTGACGAGACTTCCGCCCGTTCATCGAGACCCGTTCGACCGTCTGCTGGTCGCTCAGAGCATCGCCGAGTCGCTTGCGTTGCTGACAAACGACGCGTTGCTTGCGAAGTACGGGAACGGGGTGCGCGTCGTCTGACTACCGCGGCCTTGTGCATTGCCTGTCGGGCTTCGGCCGTTGGCCTCTAACCGACCTGCTCAGTAGGAGCGCGGCAATCCGAGCACGTGCTCGGCGAGGTAGGAGAGCACCAGGTTGGTCGAGATGGGCGCGATCTGGTACAGGCGGGTCTCGCGGAACTTGCGCTCGACGTCGTACTCCTCGGCGAAGCCGAAGCCGCCGTGGGTCTGCAGGCACATGTCGGCGGCCTGCCATGAGGCCTCGGCGGCAAGCTGCTTCGCCATGTTGGCTTCCTTGCCGCAGGGCTTGCCCTGCTCGTAGAGGGACCCCGCGCGCTCGACCATGAGGGCCGCGGCCTCGGTCGCCATGTAGGCGCGCGCAATCGGAAACTGCACGCCCTGGTTCTGGCCGATCGGCCGGCCGAACACGCGGCGCTCGTTCGCGTAGGCGGCGGCCTTGGCGATGAACCAGCGCGCGTCGCCGATGCACTCGGCGCCGATCAGGATGCGTTCCGCGTTCATGCCGTCGAGGATGTAGCGGAAGCCCTTGCCTTCCTCGCCCACCAGGTTCTGCGCGGGCACCGCGAGGTTGTCGAAGAACACCTCGGTGGTCGCGTGGTTGATCATGGTGCGGATGGGCCGGATCGTGAGCCCGCGGCCGAGCGCCTCGCGCATGTCGACCAGGAACACCGAAATGCCCTCGGTCTTCTTCTTCACCTGCTCGCGGGGCGTGGTGCGCGCGAGCAGCAGCATCAGGTCGGAGTGCTCGGCGCGCGAGGTCCAGACCTTTTGGCCGTTGACGACATAGCGGTCGCCTTCGCGCGTCGCCGCGGTCCGGATTGAGGTCGTGTCGGTGCCCGCGGTCGGCTCGGTGACACCGAAGGCCTGCAGCCGCAGCTCGCCCGTCGCGATCTTCGGCAGGTAGCGGCGCTTCTGCTCCTCGCTGCCGTGGCGCAGCAGCGTGCCCATGATGTACATCTGCGCATGGCAGCCGGCGCCGTTCGCGCCGCTCCTTTGTATCTCCTCGAGTATGGCGGCGGCCGCGGTGAGCCCCAGTCCCGTGCCGCCGTATTCCTCCGGGATCAGGCAGGAGAGATAACCCGCCCCGGTGAGCGCGCGCACGAATTCGGTCGGGTACTGCCGCGCGCGGTCGAGCTCGCGCCAGTACTCCCCGGGAAAGCCCGCGCACAATCGGGCGACGGCGTCGCGGATCTCCCGCAGTTCTTCTTCTCGCAATGGCATGGTGATGGAAACCCCGTTGTCGATGGATCGGCGGGAAATGATACCGCCGAATCGGACCGTGCCCGGCAATAAGGTATCCTGACCGATGCGCATAGGTGAGCGGGCCGGGAATGTTGCCATGCTGGTCAGGACTGCGACGATGGAGGATCGCAATGCCATCCTGCGGGTGCACGCGCAGGCGATCCGCCGGACGGCGTCGGCGTACTACGCGCCGCAGCAGATCGAAGCCTGGGCGGCCTTTCCTCCGCCGGACGGACACGAGGAGGCGCTGCGGACCGGGCGGGTTTTCGTCGCGGAGGAGGAAGGCGGCATCGTCGGTTATGGCCAGTTCGACGCGAAGACCGGCGAGGTCGAGGCGACCTACGTATTGCCGGAGGCGCACGGCCGCGGCGTCGGACGGGCGCTGCTCGCGGAATCCGAGGCGCGCGCGCGCCTCGCGGGTCTCAAGTCGATCTTCGTTTCGGCCTCGCTCAACGCCGTGCCGTTCTACGCGCGCGCCGGCTTCGAGCCGCAGGTGAAGCGCTTCTACGAGCTGCCCGGCGGCCTGCTCCTGGAGTGCATGTTCATGATCAAGCAGCTCGAGGATCGTTCTGGAGCGTCCATGATCTGAATCAAACCTGCGCCTTCCCTGGCGACTAGGATGGTATTGTAGATGCGGTCCTTCCGGGGATACGGCGACATGGCACGCAGAGCCGCCCATCGCAGGAGTTTCGAAGCGCTCGAATCGGTCGCCGAGCGCTCGCCCGATGCGATCGTGATCACCGACGCGAGAGGCGTGATCGAATTCGTCAATCCGGCCTTCGAGGCGTTGACCGGATACGCCCGGAGCGAGGCCGTCGGCCTCACGCCGGCGATCGTGAGTTCCGGGCAGCATGGCACGGACTTCTACTCCAACCTCTGGTCGACGATTTGCGCGGGCGCGGTGTTCCGCGGCATCTTCTCCAATCGAAGGAAGAACGGCGAGCTTTTCCGCGAAGACGAAGTCATCGTCCCCTTCGCCGATGGCTCGGGGCACATCACTCATTTCGTCTCCGCGGGCAGGGACGCCAGCGCGCGCGTGCGGAACATCGATCGCCTGATGCACCAGGCAACCCACGACAGCCTCACCGATCTGCCCAACCGCAGCCTGTTTCTCGATCGACTGGGCCAGGCGTTGAAATACGCATCGCGAAGGCGGGAAGGTTTCACGCTCGCCATCGCCGACATCGATCGATTCAAGACGATCAACGACACTCTCGGACACGCCGCGGGCGATGCGGTGCTGCAGGCGGTCGGGGCGAGGCTCCAGCAGTACGTGCGCGATGTGGACACGGTTGCCCGGCTGGGCGGGGACGAATTCGGCTTGATCCTCGTGGATGTCGGAGACCCGGCCGGCGCAGCCAGGGCATTCGAGAAGATGCTCATGGCCTTTCGGGCCCCCGTCAGCGTCGAGGAGCGCGCGGTCCAGGTGAGCCTGAGCATCGGGGCATGCATGTTCCCGGCCGACGCCGACAGCGAGACCGCCCTGCTCAGGCGCGCCGACGCCGCCATGTACGCAGCGAAGCGCCAGGGCGGGAACGGCTATTCCTTTTTCGGCGCGGCAGCCCTCCAGCGGCGGGAGACGCAGTTGCCTCTGTGGGAGGCGCCAGTGGCTGACGTGATCGATGAACGCCGGTCTTTTTTCGGAGTCGCACAATGAAAACCGCAAAAGCAAGCGCATCGAAGGAAACGCTGTCTCCGAATGTCGCCTTCCTGGCCGCGTTGCGGTGGTCGACCCTCGACGCCTGGCATCGAAGACCCAAGGAGCGGACCCCGGCAACAGCGTTGCCCCTCAGCGCCGAACAGCACTACCGCATGATCGAGCTTGCGGCGCAACACCAGGCGGCCCGGCGCCGCGTCAGCCCGGAATCGGACCTGCGCGACTGGCTCGACGCGGAGGAGGAAGTCAAATCGCACTGAGCGGCCCGGAACGCGCATCGCCGCCGTGACGCCGCACTGGGAACATTATCCGCACCTGGCTGACATGGGCGTGCGCGGCTTCGGCGCGACCGAGGCCGAGGCCTTCGAGCAGGCGGCCCTCGCGCTGACCGCCGTGGTCACCGACCCGGCCGCGGTCGAGCCGAGCGCTGCGGTCGCGATCCATTGCGAGGGACCGGACGACGAGCTGCTGTTCGCGGAATGGCTGAACAGCCTGATCTACGAGATGGCCACGCGCAGGATGCTCTTCAGCCGCTTCGCCGTGCGGCTCGAGGGCACGCGGCTCAGCGCCGAGGCCTGGGGCGAGGACATCGACGCGGCGCGCCATCATCCGGCCGTCGAGATCAAGGGTGCGACCTACACGACGCTGCGCGTCGCGCGCGAGGACGGCGGGTGGGTGGCGCAGACCGTGGTGGACGTTTGAGAGGTCGTGGCAGCATTACCGGTACGGTCCCTGGATGAGTCACTCATGAGTCACATGTCGACAGACCTGACGATGAATTTGGGGTTACATATGTCTCGCGATTTTGGGAAGTTGCAACTTCGCAACTTCCCAAAATCGCGAGAGTGGGGATGGCAAATCACGCTAGCCTGATTGGTTCCGGTAGTGCACGCTTATGCGCTCTGACCCATGGACCTGAATCTCTTTACCCGGCGTTCCGAGTACGAATGGGAGATCCCGCAGCAGGGCGCGATGCGCGTGCCGGCCGTGATCTACGCAAGCGAGGCGCTGACGCGCGCGATGGACCAGAAGGTCTACGAGCAGGCGGTGAACGTGGCGAGCCTGCCGGGGATCGTCAAGGCCTCGTACGCCATGCCGGATGCGCACTGGGGATACGGCTTTCCGATCGGCGGCGTGGCGGCGTTCGACCCCGAGCAGGGCGGCGTGGTGTCGGCGGGCGGCGTGGGCTTCGACATCTCCTGCGGCGTGCGCTGCCTGCACACTGGGCTCGCGCGCGCGGACCTGATGCCGGTGCAGAAGGATCTCGCCGAGATGCTCTATTACCGCATTCCCGCGGGCCTGGGTAGCACCGGCGCGATCCGCCTGGACGACAGGGAAATGGACGCCATGCTCACCGGCGGCGCGCGCTGGGCGGTGGAGCGCGGCTGGGGCACGCAGGCCGACCTCGACCGGATCGAGGAGCACGGCCAGATGATGCACGCCAAGCCCGGCTGCGTCTCGCAGCTCGCGAAGAAGCGCCAGCGCGACGAGATGGGCACCCTCGGCAGCGGCAACCACTATCTGGAGGTGCAGGAAGTCACCGCGGTGTACGACGCGGAGATCGCGAAGGCCTACGGGATTGCGCAAGGGGATGTCGTGGTGATGATCCACTGCGGCTCGCGCGGGCTGGGGCACCAGATCGGCACCGAGTACCTGAAGAGCATGGCGATCGCCGCGGGCCAGTACGGCATCGCGCTTCCCGACCGGGAACTCGCCTGCGCGCCGATCCATTCGGAAGTCGGCGAGGACTACCTCGGCGCGATGCGCGCCGCGATCAACTGCGCGCTCGCCAACCGGCAGATCCTCACGCACCTGGTGCGCAAAGTATTCGCCGACATCCTGCCGCAGGCCCGGCTGCCGCTGCTCTACGACGTGTCGCACAACACCTGCAAGGTGGAGGAGCACCGCATCGACGGCGAAGTGCGCAGGCTCTACGTGCATCGCAAGGGCGCGACGCGCGCCTTCGGCCCGGGCCATCCGGACATTCCCGCACCGCTGCGCGCGGCCGGTCAGCCGGTGCTGATCGGCGGCTCGATGGGCACGGCCTCGTACGTGCTCGCCGGCACGAAGGCGTCCGAGGCGCTCGCGTTCAGTTCGGCCTGCCACGGCGCCGGGCGCGCGATGAGCCGCCATCAGGCATTGCGCACCTGGAAGGGCCGCCAGGTGGTCGATGAGCTCGCAGCGCGCGGCATCCTCATCAAGAGTCCGTCGATGCGCGGCATCGCGGAGGAGGCGCCCGATGCCTACAAGGACGTCTCAGCCGTCGTGGACGCCGCTGACGCCGCGGGCCTCGCGCGCAAGGTGGCGCGCGTCGAGCCGCTCGTATGCATCAAGGGCTAGGCCCGGTGGCCGGCCGCGCCTGGACGCATTGCAACTGCAGCTCTATGTGCACGGTATCGCCTTCGCCCGGTTCGTGGCGGGTCTTGAAGCCGAGTTGCCTGGCGAACTTGAGCATCTTGCGGTTGCTTGCCAGGACCAGTCCCTCCATGGTCCCGAATCCATGCTGGCATGCCGCCTCCTGCAGTGCGATCATGAGCAATCCCGCCACACCGGTCCCTTGCCAGGCATCGTCCACCGTTATCGCAAACTCGCAGTTGCCGGGCTTTTCGGTGGCGACGTAGCGCGCCACGCCGATCTCCATCTCCTTTCCTTCCTGCATGACGGTCGCGACGAAGGCCATGTGCCGGTCGTAGTCGATTTCGGTGAAGTATTGGAGTTTTTTCGGAGTCAGCTCGAGCAGCGTCCCCATGAAGCGGCAATACCGGGAGTCGGCGGAAAGATGGCGCACGAATTCCTGCTCCATGCCGGAGTCCTCGCGGCGAATGGGGCGGATGGTGACCGGCGTGCCATTGGACAGCACATGATGTGTCACGAGTTGGGAGGGGTAGTCCGCCATGTTCAGGCCGGGATCGCATGCCCGGCGTACAGGTCCCTGACGGCCGCGGCGAACCGCAGCTCGATTTCGGCGCGCTTGAGCTTCAGCGTCGGGGTAATCAGCCCGTTGTCGATCGTCCAGGGCTCGAGCGACAGCCACGCGGTCCGTACCTGCGCGTGGCCCGGAAAGCTGCGCAGCAGTTCGTGGAGTTTCTCCAGCACCCGGCGGCGCACGCTGCGCTGTGCGAGCGAATCGGGGGCATCCGGATCCAGGGCGAGGTCTGCCGCGACCTCCCGCCAGGCCGCGGCATTGAGCACCAGCAGCACGGCGATATAGGGTTTGCCCTCGCCGACGAGCATCGCCTGTTCGAACAGGCGGTCCTGGGTGATCGCCATCTCGATGTCGTTCGGCGCCACCTTCTCGCCGGTGGACATCACCAGAATCTCCTTCAGCCGGCCCAGGATGTGGACGCGGCCGCGGTCATCGATGCGCGCCTGGTCGCCCGTGCGCAGCCATCCTTCGGCGTCGAGCGCTTTGCGCGTGTCCTCCGGCCGGCCCCAGTAGCCGAGCATGACGTTGGGTCCCTTCACGAGGAGCTCTTCCTTCTCGCCGATCTTCAGCTCGATGCCGGGCAGGGCGGCGCCCACCGATTCGGGCAGGTTGTCCTGCTCGCGGTTGCCCGCGACCACCGGGGCCGCCTCGGTGAGTCCGTAACCCTGCAACAGCGACAGGCCGAGGGCGAGAAAACAGTGCGAGATCCCGGGATGGAGCGGCGCGCCGCCGCTCACCGCGAGGCGCAGGCGTCCGCCCAGCCGGGACATGACCTTGTCGGCGACCAAGCGCCGCAATGCCAGCCACGCGAGCCGCGCGCCGATTCCCGGTTCGCCCGCACGACGCTGCATGGCCTCGAATCGCCGCCAACCCACCGTCTCCGCCCATTTGAACAGCGCCCGCGCCAGAGGACCTTTGTCCGCGAGTTGCTGCTGGAGCCTGGTGTGCATGCGTTCATAGATGCGCGGCACGGAGACCAGCACCGTCGGCCGGATGGCGAGCAGGTCCTCGGGCAGGTCCTGGATCGAGCGCGCATAGGCGACGCAGCTTCCCACCATGATCGGCAGGTAATAGCCGGTGGTGCGCTCGAAGGCGTGCGAGAGTGGAAGGAAGGACAGGAATACGTCCTCGCGATAGGCGGGGATGATCCGGGTCACGGCTTCGGCGTTCGCAAGAATGTTGCGATGGGACAGCATCACGCCTTTGGGCCGGCCGGTGGTCCCCGAGGTGTAGATGATCGTGGCGAGCGCGTTCGGGTCGGCGGCGCGCATCGAAACCGGTTCTGCTTCCGTGAGCAGCCAGTCGGCGGTGAAGCGCAGCTCGGCACCGTGGGCCACGGACGCGTTCGCGGGCCGGCCCAGGCACAGCACCCGCGAGAGCTCGCGAAAGCGCGCGCGCAGGGGCGCAAGCGCCTGCCACTGGTCGACCTCGTCCACGAGCAGCAGGCGCGCGCCGCAATCGCCCAGGATGTAGGCGATGTTCTCGGGATTGTCGGTCGTATAGAGCGGGACTACCACCAGGCCGAGCGACTGGGCGGCCTGGTCGAAGCACACCCATTCGACGCTGTTCCTGAGGAGCACGGCGACCCGCTCGCCGGGGGCGAGCCCCTCGCGCGCGAGCGAGGCGCGCCAGCGCGCCACCAGCGCGCGCATCTCGCGCCAGCGATAGCTCTTCCAGGCGCCGCTCGCGGCGTCATGCTGGCGATAGGCTACGCCCTCGGGCGTCCTTTCGCAGCGGCGCAGGAACAAGCCGGGCAAGGTCCCGGCTTCCGCGCTTGTGATCACGTCCAGGGTGAGAGGGAGACGGGTATCCATGGATCAGCGCTTCCCGCGCGGCGCGAGTCGAGGCCGCCCTTGCAGAAACAGTCTGTACGACGGTCGAGGACGCCAGTTGATCCCGGTCAAAGGGCTATCACGGCGAGCGCGTACTTTGGCTCCGTTTCTCTCGATCGGCAGGAGCGTTTCATGACTGATCTGGTCGCCATATGGCGTGCCGAGCACCTCAATTTTGACCGGCTTCTCGACCTGCTCGAGAAGCAGGTGGCCGCTTTCCACGTGGGCGGTCAGCCGGACTATGACTTGATGCGCGACGTCGTCTACTACCTGCGGCATTACGCGGACCAGGTTCATCATCCCCAGGAAGACGCCGTGTTCGCCCGTCTCCTCGAACGCGATCCGGCGATGAGGCCGCAGATCGACCGGCTTCTTCAGGAGCATCGCGTCATCGTTGCCGCCGGCGAGACGCTGCTGAAGCATCTCGACGAGGTCGTCGCGGAAGCCCTGGTACCGCGCTCGATCGTCGAGACGGCCGCCGCCACCTACCTCGTCTTCTATCGCCAGCACCTTGCCGCCGAGGACAACGAGGTCATACCCCGCGCGGCGCAGCTCCTGAGGCCAAGGGACTGGGCCGCCGTGGCAGCCGTTCCGACGCGACCCGATCCGCTCTTCGGGGAAGACGTGGAAGAGCGGTTTCGAAACCTGCGCCGGCAGATCGTGCTCGAGGCGTAGGTTGGACTGAGCGAAGCGAAGTCCAACCTACACTCTAGATCTTGAGATCGTCGCGCTTCGGATGCTGCTTGACGAAGCGCTTCATCGCATCGTCGCGGGCGGCACTGCGGCCGCCGCTCTGCTGCAGCTCGGGTTCCGGCACGTCGATCGGCTGGGGCTTGCGCGGTTTTGAAATGATCCTGTCGACGTGCGCTTCGGCGACCAGCCAGTCCTCCAGATCCTGGCCGTGCGCATACCCGCGCTGTTCATAGCGGGCATAGGCGGCTTCCTCGATCATGCGCCGGCGCTCCTCGGCGGCGGCCGCGAGCGATACGCTTGTGGTCATGATTCCCTCCGTCATGTTTTCTTCACCTCCCTGGCAAGGCCTGTCTCGCCGGCTCGCGCCGGCGGCAGCCGAATCGTGCGCTCGCCGCAGAGGAAGCAGCTCGGGCGTATCGCGGCGGCTTCGCGCGCGAAGCCGCCGCGGATCGCCTGCGCGATGCCCGCGACCTCGCCGGCCAGCGCATCGAGAAGATCGCCCATCGAAAAGATTCCCACCAGCC
>Ga0080064_1001704_pt1 | contig 42286 bp, 42 predicted proteins | sample Subgrocontami54m_FD_69260 | JGI IMG/M metagenome (GOLD analysis project Ga0080064, IMG submission 69260) | Subsurface groundwater microbial communities from S. Glens Falls, New York, USA - GMW46 contaminated, 5.4 m (SPADES assembly) (version 2) ...
AGCGTCAAGGGTCGAGATGAACGGTCCGACAAACAGCGTCGGACCGCCCTTGACTCTGCTCCCGGCTTCAAACAATACACGTGTGCCTTGACAACGCCGACGTCGTTATAGATGGATCTATATTTAGAGGGAAGACAAAACGCGAGGGATGAGTCGTTCGCAATCTTGCGCAGATCGTCCTTGTATTTGTCCAAAGATGCCACTTTGCCAAATGCGGCAGCTCCAAGCCGCTCGATAGCGAAGAGGACTTCTTGAAAACCTTCCGCGTCAGCCATTGCTCGCGCGCGAGATTCCCTCAATTGATCCCGATATCCCAACGGGGCGTCCTTGTCCTCAAGAAATGACGGCATAAATCAAGTCCTACAGTTCTTGCTCGGTACAATTCCGGAACGAACCCATAGCAGAAGGAACCTACCTTGGCTATTACTTAGGCGGTCACGCGGATATGTTCGCGCAGGAATTCAGGAGCGAAATCAGCGCCGTTCTCCCAGGCTATTGTGTGAAAGGCGATGTGAAAGCGTTTGAACAAATCCTTGTCACGCAGCGGTTCAAAGACCGGCCCCTCCAACTCGTCCGATAGGTCGATCTCTCCGCAAGTCCCATCGTTGAACCGCAGCCAAACCGCATAGTCCTGAACGTAACGGGCTTCGACAACGTGTAAGAACATATACCTAAGTCCTACCAAGTCGTCGCCCCCACCGGCTGCATGCCGATTTCTTTCCCAAGACCAGCCGTCAGGTGGACGATCTTTCCACCCACCAGCGTCATCAGCACCTTGATATTGGCGATCTCCTCGGTTGGCACGGTGAAGAAGTCGCGGTCGAGCACGATGAGGTCCGCGAACTTGCCCGGTTCGAGCGATCCAAACTCTTTCTCGCGTAGGACATAATAGCCCGCCCACGTCGTCAGGGCCTTCAGTTGAATGATGCGGTCGGTGCGCTCGGCGGCGCCGTAGACCTGATGCGTCTTGGGGTGTTCGCGCGTCATGCCCATCATGATGTTGTAGAAAATCTTGTGCGGCAGGGGGCGGTCGATCTCGGCGGTGGTCATGATGCCGGCGTCGGTGAGGCTTTTGCGGGGCGTCACCCAGTTGGCGTACTCCAGGCCGAATTTATTGGCGTAGACCAGCGTGCCGGCATGGCTTTCGTCCTCCCAAAGCGCGGTGTTGATTTCGCTCGCCATCATGCCCAGATTTTTCATGCGGGGAATCTGATCGGGACGCGGAGCGCCGCCGCCGTGGTCGAAGGCATGGCGCTTTTTGCGAATTTCCTCCAGAGGAATTCCGGCCTTTGCGCTGGCCTGCTCGATGGCGTCCATATAGTTGTCGATGTCCTTGTCGCCCCAGCTATGCATGGTTGCGACGCGCAGGCCGGCCATAATGATGTTGTCGAGCTGGCGACGCCCTTCCATACCGGGAGCGAACGTGCATGCGCCCAGGTCCGGCTTCTTCAGCTTTTCCGCGAGAGTGGTGCAATTGCCGCCGGTGATGAGCGGTTGCGCTCCGATCAGCCACAGGTAATCAGTCCCGCGATTCTGCATCCCTTGCAGATACCGCAGCCACTCGATGTTGTAGTCGGAGCCGCGATAGCCCCACGCAAAGCGCGCAGGCATCTCGCCGGCGCGGTCCAGATTGCCGAGCGCTTGCAGGTTGCTGAAGTTGTATGTAGACGATCCAAATCCCGTGACGCCCCAGGCGGTCCACGTCTCCATCTCCGCCTTCAGAATTTGCGCCAGCACGTCCAGATGTCCCCGCAGCATGGCGTTGGATTCGAACGGGCGGTTCACGATGCCGTCGGGGGTTTGCTCCCACTTCTTCACAAACTCCGGCGTGCCAATGACGGCGAGATCGGGATGCACTGCCCGCAGCTCCTCGATGGCGCGGCTGTTGACGACGGAGCGCACCAGGCCGTTCTTCACGATCACCGGATTGTTCGGCGCAACCGAGTCGAGATCGGCCTTGGTGATAAGCTTCCCGAACTCGCGGTCGAGATCGGCGGAATACTCCATGTTCGGTCCCCAGGTGAAAGCGATCAGGATCCATTGCTTCGGCTTGGCCTTGCTCAAGGCTTCCTTGAACACGGTCTTAAACTCGGCGAACTGCTCCATGATGGGCGCGGGCTTGAGCCAGCGGTGGACGATGAGGTCGTCGTTCGGCAGGACGTGCTTCATCGCAGTTGGCTCCTGGAAGGCCCAGTCGGTGGGATGCTCGTGCGTCAGGATGAAACTGGGAAGAACCGTCCGTCCCTTGAGGTCGATTTTCCTGGTCTGCGGGCCGGCAAGAGCCAGCACTGCGGCATTCGTCCCCGTGTCCAGAATCTTATGATCGCGAATGGCGATCGCCTGCACCACCGTTCCGGCCTTGGATTCAAACGAGGCATCGTCAACGGTTGCGATCTTTCCGTTATAGAGGATCGTTTGGGGATAGCTCACCAATTTTGGAGGAATCGTCTGGCCCCAGCCGGAAACGGCAAGAGCAATCGCCATGGTCAGGAAATAAATGCGTGCCTTCATTACTTTTTTCTCCCTATTTCGCAAGATATTTTACCGATACACCCACCAGCCCACGAGCATACGCCGCGCGAGGGGGCGGTTTCAAGGTCTGGTCGGCGGCCTTGCAAAAAGGACTCTGTCACGCTCCGTTTGCTTCCTTAGCTGAAAAATAGAATAGGACTCGGGAGTTTTGGGACTATATTGCCGATTGGTCAAATCGCGCTCCATTCCTGCGGCATCTCGCGCATAGACACCTGAATCGGGTGATTTGCCACTGCCATTATCCGTCTCGACTATGGTCCCCCCTTGCTCCTAACCTTCTCACACTACGATGGTTGATTTCCCTTCGGGGGCGCTGCCGTCCGCGCAATCGCTTTGGACAGGAAATTGCCCCCCTTCTGTTAGTCAAAATAATGTGTCGCAATGTCAGGGAGGATATATGAAACATAAAGCTGTTCTATTGGGAATTGCAGGAATCCTGTTGGCGGGAATCGCCGGCTGGAACCTGTCGGCGGCGGCGGGTAAAGATCAGCGCGCGGAAATTTCCGTCGGCCGTGGATACGTGGTTGGAGGCGTGAAATTGGAAGAAGGCAAATATCTCGTGCTTCACAAAGATATGTCGGCTCACGAGGGAGAGGCCTGCACGTTCTTCTACAAAATGCCGTATCGCTCCGACAAGGAGCCCGTCGCAAAGATGCGGTGCACGCTCGGACAGGGAACGGAAGTGAAGGAATTCACCCTGAGGTCTGTCACTCAACCGGACGGAACTTCGGCGGTGCGCTCCATTCAGTTCCCCAACAGCACCGAAGTGCACAATTTCGGCGCCGGGAGCTAGGACTTAATATATCTGAGAGCCTGGGAGCGCGGCCGTCTTTGCTCCCCATGTTGGCCACCCGTCTTGGCCAACGGTGTTGGCAGCCGCGCTTGAAGATCAGTGAAGTAACTGCGGGCAAGGATACCCGCGCTCCCACGGCTTGAAGGTTCCCGCAACGCAAACTGAAATTGCTCCGGCCGCCTGCCTTCGAATCTCAAAAGATCTCCGGGAAAGAGAACGTCAGCACGGCGTTGAGGCGTTTGTCGGAGACCATCAGGGTCTTGTGCTTGGGGTCGATGGTGACGCCCCGCGGCATCATCAGGACGCCGTTCGGTCCGCCGATGGTCCACTTGGGCGGCACGTCGCCGTTGTCGTTGATGCTCCAGACGCCCACAAAGGACTGGTCCGACGCCAACTGCCCGATCTGCACCCCCGCTCCGCGAATGCTGACCAGTATCTCGCCTTTCGGCGCATAGATCGCAAACGGTCCCCCCAGCGAACCCAGCATGCTCTTGGGTCCTCCGATCGTCGCCTTCGGCTTCACGTTTCCTTGATCGGTCCGGTTGAAAATCAACAACAGCGTCTTGCCTCTTCCACCGTCGCCGTCCACCACCAGGACATTGTGAATCGGATCGACGGCGATCGCGCCGGCCCCGTCCAGCATGGCGTCGGGACCTTTGATCGTCCGGATGGGCGCCACGTCGCCCTGCGCATCGCGTTTATAGACCAGGATCACATCGCCCATGGGCACGAAGATCTCGTTGTGAACGGAGTCCACGTCCAGCCGATCGGGCGCGGTGAGCAGCGTCTTGGGTCCCTGGATGACCCGAATCGGCCCCTCCTGCCCGTCGGCCGCACCGCGGAAGGTCATGATGGCCTGTCCGAACTGCTGCGGAACCGTGAACTCGTCGTGTATCGGATCGTAGACGATGGAGTGCATGGTCCGTCCCAGCTTGCTTGGCTGTCCTTCAATCCTGCGAGTCGGCTGCGCCCCTCCCTCCGCCATCCTGGCGAAGGCCGCGATCTGCGGATGCGCCACTCAGTTCGGCACCAGGATCTCCTCGCGCTTGCTGTCGTAGGCGATGGGATGCGGATTGCCCATCCCAGGCACGGGCTTGTTGAGCGGAGCGCTCCGGATCACGCGCAGGGGAGCCACGTCACCGTTCGCCGTGGTTGGGAACACCGTCGCCGTGTGATTGCCGAAATTCGCTACCCACAGCTCGTTGTTCTTCGAGTCGATGTAGACGCCGGTCGGATTGCTCACCAAGCTCTTGGGTCCTTTGATGACGCGCAGCGGAGCCACGTCGCCCGACGCCGTGGCGTCGAAGACCAGGATCGAGTCGCCGCCGTCGTTCGCCACGATAATTTCGTTGCGCGCGGGGTTGATCGCAATCCCGGTGGGCCAATTCATCTGCGTTTTGGGTCCCTCGATGACTCGCACGGGAGCCTCATCGCCCGACGCCGATTTGCGATAGACCGTGATCGAGGGCGGCAGCATCTTCCCCGAGCCGGGGATGGTGTTGTCGAAGCTGACCGGCCACTTGTCCTTCCCCTTGCTGCGGCCCAGGACCCTCCCCGTGTTGACTGTTTTTTCGGGAACCACCTGGTGCACCGAGCCGTGGTTGGTGACGAAGATCAGGCCGTTCTTGTCGTCGAGCGCGATTCCGTGCGGGTCGGCCAGGCGCGACTTGTCGCCCTGGATCAGCCGGATCGGCGCGTCGTCCTGCTTGGACAACTTGGGAAAAACCACCACGGCGCTGTCGTGCTGCACGGTGAGGAATAGCTCCTGCGCCGCTTCGTCCACCGCAATGCCGAAGGTCCCATGCGGCGTGTAAAGCTCTCGCGACGGCGGCACGTCGCCCTTGGCCTGGCGATTGAAGATCACCAGCGTATCCACCGTATCGTTGTTCACTGCGTATATGTCGCCCGAGGTGGGGTCGATATAGAGGCCGCATTGAAATTCGATCTTGGTCTTCAGCCCGCCGAGTTGGCGCTTAGGCTCCGTCATCGACGCCGAGGGAGGCGTATTCGCCAGCCGGTCGTATACCAGCACGTTGAACAGATTTTCGTCCGTTAACACCACTTCGTTGTTGGTGGCATCAACTGCCACGGCGCTATAGGCCGAGTAAGGGTCGCGGATGACCCTTAGCGGTTTCCGTGCGGCGACTTCCTTATAGAGCGCCGCCGTTCCCTTGGTGTCCGCTTCGGAGGCCGCGCGCGCCGAGACCCTCTCTTCCTGGAGCGCAACGCGCAGCGGCATTGCGGCGCTCGCCGGCTCCCACTCGCACATCGCACCGCTCGCCGACGCTTCCTCTGCCGGCAGCCGGTCAATCGCAATCAGCCGCGCTTCGCCCGTCGGCCTCTGCGCCGCCAACAAAAATTCCTTGGGAACCACTCCCTTCAGGAGCACCGCCCCGGCGATGACGCCGAAAACAACCAGGATTGCGGCCAGCTTCGCGGTTCCACGAATCGAATTTAATTTGCGGTTCATAAGATTGCCTCCGAAGGTTTGGGAAAAGACTCGGCAAAAGATTTAGCAAATATTTCAAGTATTGGCAATGGGGCCGGTCGTACGGGTTGCGGATTTGGAATGGACCCGGAACGTGCGTTCGCCTTACAAACGGCTCTTCCAGTAACCCGGCCGTCTGCGCTGATGCATGACCGCCACTACATAAATGGTTTGTTCATGCTGGTTGTAAAGGACCGAAAACGGGAATCCAAAGACAAGTCGTTTGCGAATGTCCTTTGTTGCAACCGGGCCGGCATTGGGAAATTGCTCAATTCGGCGGGTAGTCTCTTCGACTGCTTCCAGAAAATCCTCGCCCAGGCCCACGGATCTCGATTTATAGTAGCGGGCCGATTCGAACATCTCCTCGAGGGCCTGCGGGTGGAATTCGATCTTCACCGTTTCAGCGCCTCGCGGGCTTGGTGGAAGGCCTTGGCGGCCTCAATACCTTTCACCTTGCCTGTTCGAAGCTGGTCAAGACGCCCCTCGGCCTCCGCCATCCACAGAGCTTCCACGCCGGATTCGATCTGTTCGTCGAGCGTAGAGATCAGCTCCCGAGCCAGGCGGACACGATCCCGGAGCGGAAGCTTCATGGCGCTGGCCACGACTTCATCAAAGGCATTTTGCATTTTCGCTGCCTCCGTGCGCTATCTCTGGGGACAGGATACCACAGGCATGATCCGCCGTATCGAAAACTCCGCTTCCCGTTGGATACGGTATTGCTCTGGCAACCCCTCCCTTGCGGTCGGGGCTCTGTTTCGGGCTACTTCACCGGCACTTTCTTCTTCAGCTCTTCGAACCAATTCAGCACAACGTTGATTTGCTGCGGCGTGGTCTGCTCCTGCCCGCCGGCCTTCAGCATCAAAAAGCGCTGGCCGTCCGGGGAGACAAGCATCTTTTGACTCTCGTTTTATTTGTAGATACAATTTATTCGTGCTGGTCGAATTCGATCCCGAAAAGAGCGCCAAGAATTTCCGGGAGCGGGGGATTGGATTCGAACGCTTCGCGGACATCGACTTCGGCGCCGCCATCGCCGTCGAGGACACGCGCAGGGATTACGGAGAACCGCGGCTTCGCGTGCTCGGCCTCATTGACGGAAAACTCCACGCAGCCGTGATCACACCGCGCGGCGACAAGATTCGCGTGATCAGCCTGCGGCGGACAAACAAACGGGAAGAGAGGGCCTATGCGAAAGAATGTAAGTCGTCCTGATGCCGAGAATCCCGAGTGGACTGCCGAGGAAATCCGCCGGGCCCGGCCCCTGATGGACATTTTGCCCAAGGAAACGGCCGCCGCCGTTCACCGAAATCGCGGCCAGCGCGGTTCCCAGAAACGCCCGACTAAGGAACTCATCAGCCTGCGAGTCGATCGCGACGTGGTAGCAGCCTATCGCGCAACGGGAGCGGGCTGGCAGAGCAGAGTGAACGACATATTGCGCGGGTACGCAAAACGAAGCGGACTTGCACCGCGCGCTTCGGCCAAGCCCCATAAAAGGTCCTGATCCTGCAGGGCGGGGCCACCCCTACTTCCCCGGCGCTTTACGCTTGAGCTCTTCGAACCAATTCTGCACCACGTTGATTTGCTGCGGCGTGGTCTGTTCCTGTCCGCTCCAAACCCGTCACCACTTGCTACCGGACGGCAATCGTAACGGTATTGGAGTTGGCTCCGCCGATCAAGAGCACCACGGGCACAGCGGCGCTGGCGGAGACGCCGGCGGGAATGCGCGCGTTGATCTGGTAGAAGCCTGCCGTGCCGGGCACGATGCCGGAGAAGAGAACTTCCGCCGAGACTCCGCCGATCAGGACCACGGGCTTGGTAACGGTGACGGTCAGCGAAGTACTCGACGCCGCCTCTCCGGTGTTGACGGAGGGATTCGTCGCGCCCAGCCCGGTCCCAAAGAGCGCAATCACGGATCCGGCCGCGGCCGGGTTCTGAGCGGAGTTGAACGTGATGTCCTGATTTACTGCGAGGCCTTGGCCGGAACCGGAGGAATTGAGGGTGAAGAGGCCGGGCCCGAAGTTGGCGAGCGTCACGGTGGCCGCCAGCGAGCGGCTTTGATTCGACACCACCACTACTAGCGCGGTGGAGCCGGCAACCTGGGGCATCTGGAAATTGATCTGAGTGGGCGAAACGAAGTAGAGCGGCGCCGGGCTGTTATTCACCAGCACCTGCGTGCCGGCGAGCACCGTCGGGAGCGGGTACGACGTGGCGACGGCGGTGGTGGTGGCGAAGTTGCTGCCGAAGATCGAGGCGATCGATCCGGCGACGACGGCGTCTTTGGAGTAACTGGCGGAGTTGAGAATGCCGTTTGCTACGATGGCGGGCGGGGGCGTCCCCACGCTGAGCGAGACGGTCACCACTTGCGGGCCGTTCCCGGCGCCATCGGCGGAGATGGTGACCGAGCCTTGATACACGCCTGGTGTGAGCGACTGGCTGTTAACGCTCACGGTGGCTGTCCCAGGTGTGTTTCCCGAAGAAGGAGAGACGCTCAGCCAGTTGCCGCCCGAGGAGGTCGTGGCGCTGGCCCTCCAGGTTAAGGTCCCGGCGTTCGTTCCGATGGTCAGTTGCTGCGAGGCGGGGTTCGTCCCGCCGACTGCGGTAAAGCTGAGCGATGCAGGCGTGGCGGTCAGTTGCACAGCGACGATGTCCATGGTAACGGGCAGGATGAAGGGACTGTCGGTTGCGCCCGGAGCTGTGAACGAAATATTGGCGCTGTAACTCCCTAGCGGCAGACCGGCGATTTGGGCTGTTGCGATCACCCTGGTGTTGCCGGTTCCGCTAGTGGGAGAGAGCGATAGCCAGTTGCCTCCGCTGATGGAGGTAATGGAAGCGGTCCAATTGAGCGGAGAGGCGCCTGCGATCAGCACATCGAAAGCCTGAGGCGTCGGGATAGTGCCAAAGGGAGAAATGAAACCCAACCTGGATAAGCTCAGCAAGATCGACGGAGCGGAAGGAAACGTGGGCAGCGGCCCCGAACAGGAGAGCACTGCGGCCGCCAGCGTCGTTCCTGCCGGTGGATTGAATTGAGGCACGGCGGGATTTAGAGTTGGCGTTCCGATGGGCGCGAGACTGACCGCTCCGCTGATGAGTCCCTGATCCGATGGCGATGCGCCTGCGAGGGCGATGAAGAGGCTCACCGTTTCCAGGCCCGTAGTTCCAGCCGAAGACGTCACCTCGTATATCAAGGTCGCGGTTCCGGAGTTGACCGGAACAAGGTCGAACCGGTTGGGGAACGCTGCGGGGAGAGGCACTCCTCCGGAGCCGTCCAACGATGCATTGGCCACCAGGGTAATCGCCGTTGCGGCGCTGCCGCCCAGCACTGTTCCGGTAGACGCCAGCGAGGCTGCGCTTACAATCTCCGGCGCATAGACCGCTATTCCGTTCGGGATGCCCGTCAACTGAATACGGAAACGGATGCCCTGAGTCCCCACCCCTCCGTTGTCGGAGAACGGTGTATTGACGAAGGAGCCGACAAATCCCTCCACGAAGGACACCCGCAGCGAGTTCGACGCCGTCGCGCTGGGGTCCGGATTGGCGCCCAAAGAGCTGGGCGTGCCGGCTGGAAGGGGAATGGATGGGGCGCAAGCCGGAATCGCGAGCGGCAAGGAGGAATTGGAGAAGCCGCTGGAAGGATCGATGACGCTGGTGGCGAAACCCACGACCAAATCGTTCAGCCCCGTCAGGCCGCCACCCATGGCTACCGTTGCCGATACCGTTCCTCCTGCGGAGATCCCGCTATTGGTGGGATTGATGCGAATTCCTTTGATGGTGAACGTTTGAGCCCCCGCAGAGGGAGTGAAACTAAACCCGACCGAAGAGCCGCTCACACTCACGCGAGGGGCAGATACGGGCGCCAGCGTGGAAGTGAGCGACGGGCACGGGAATGTACTTCTCAAATCCGCGGTGGTGGCCGAACAGGTGGAAGTCCATGTGCCTACGGTTGTACTCCCGGCCCCTGCCACCACTCTGATGGATGAGGGATTCAGCGTTATGGAGATATTGCTGGCCGCCGATGTCGCGGGAGTTATCAGGCAGGAAATCGTAATGGTCCCCACTTGCTCGACGGTGCCTTGCGTCCGTATGGACGAGGTGGTGGCAGAAACCGGGCCGGAGCATTGAGCAAATCCGTTGCCAGCCCCCAGCGAAAGTAGCAGCAGGAACGCCGCCGGCAAAAGAACTCCTCGGACTCGCAATCTTTTCCGATCTCCATTTCGATCGAATAACTTACCGGCGGACCGTTTGATAATTATTAGACCCATTGGAACCAACGCCTCCATCACGCGGAATCTAAAGTAATAAGATGTTGACTATTGGGGTAGGCTTTGAGGAAAGGCTCGAACGCGCTTGATCGCACAGAACCGGTTAGGAAACCTGCCCAAAGGAATTTAACACTAAAACGGGGAGTTTAGTTGCGTTGTTTCTGGGCAAAGGAGCGCGGCGCCATAGCGGCCTGGGTCGGCGGTCTCCCCGAAGTCTCCCCGAAGATGTGACTCCTATGATAATATAAGTCGGCATGCGGGCTTCGCCGTGCGCCGTCTAGCTTGCCACCATGTTAGTCTTCCCTCTTTTTCCCGTCATTGTCATCGGCCTTCTCATAATGGCCAACGCCTTCTTTTCGGCCGCCGAATTCGCATTGGTCGTTGTCCGGCGGACATGGTTACAACAGAAGGCCAGCGAGGGCAATACCACGGCCGAAGCGGCCCTTCGCTTGGCGGACGACCTCAATTCCGTCACCAGCGCCGCCCAAATTGGGATCACCATGACCAGTCTGGCCCTAGGCTGGGTGGGTGAAAATATCATAGCCGGGATGCTCGAGCCGGCGCTGGCGCCAGCGGGCAGGGGCCAGCTGGTGGTTGTCCACAGCATCGCTCTGGCTACAGCCTTCCTATGCATCACCGTTTTACATCTGGTTCTGGGAGAGTTGGTTCCCAAGCAAGTGGCTCTGGCGCGGGCCGAACGCATGTCACTTGCTGTGGCCTGGCCCATGACGTTGTTTCTGAAAATCATTCGGGTGCCGATGGCTATTCTGAACTTTGCATCATTTTCTCTGGCTCGCCGCATGGGGGCCAAGCCTGGAGGCCGGTCGGAGCAGATTTCCACCGCCGACGAACTGAAATTGCTCATCCAGGCGGGCTATGGCAGCGGCGCGCTGGCCCCTCGCCAGCAGGAGATGATCCACCGGATTATCGACCTGGGACAGGTGCTGGTGCGCGAAGTCATGGTGCCCAGAGCCAATATCGTTTCGATCCCCGTTCATTTGCGGTTCGAGGAGCTGCTGCGCCTGGTGATCGAAGATCAGCACTCGCGGATCCCCGTCTACGAGGACTCGCCGGAGCAGATCATCGGCGTGCTCTACGCCAAAGATCTTCTGAAGGTTTGCGAGGAGGAAAAGAGAGCCGCGGCGCCGGAAGGGATGCACCGCGACTTTGCCTTGCGGACCCTGGTGCGGGAGCTGATGGTGGTGCCGGAGACGAAACCCATCGACCAGCTCCTGCTGGAGTTCCAGGAGCGCCGTCGTCACATGGCGCTGGTGGTCGATGAGTTCGGCTCCACCGTCGGGCTGGTCACCGTGGAAGACGTGCTGGAGCAGATCGTCGGCGAGATCCAGGACGAATACGATTGGGAGATCCCCCCGGGGCTGCGCCTGGGAGAGCGCACGCTGCTGCTCGACGCTCGCGTCAGCATTCTCGACCTCGAAAACCAGTATGAGGTTGCGCTTCCGCGCGACCGGGGATTCGAAACCCTGGCGGGGTTTGTCTTGCAGCAGGTGGGACACATTCCCCAGCCGGGCGAGTCGTTCGAGTACGGCGGTAGGCGCTTCACCGTCCTGGCCATGGAGGGGCATCGCGTCGCCCGCGTGAAGTTGGAAGAGACCGGTTGACGCCGGGCTGCCGGCTCCCCAGCTGGGCAGCGAAGGGGACAGGCCGGAATTAGTTGCTCTGGAGCCGGTCTTTAGGTACCATTCGCTTCGGCGGCGCGGCTCCGGAGCTTTTTAAGGTGGTGTGCTATGGGCAGGATGGAACGATCCATGGATATTGGAGATCAGCGGCAGTGGCTCGCCTGGCTGATCCGCGTGCGGATTCCATTCATCACGTCCCTGCTGGGCATCGAACTGACTATCCAGCAGGTGGCGCGGTTCCAGAACCTGAACATCGCGCAAGTTCCCATGAAGTACTTCCTGGCGGTGCTGGTCTTCTGGTACCTGCTCGATTTGATCTACCACATCCTGATGAAGATCAACGCCGATCTGATGGTGCAATCGTATGTCCAGATTTTCCTGGACATCTCGATGGTGTCGCTGGTGGTTTACTTCACCGGGGGCCTCGACAGCTATTTATATTTTCTCTATCCCCTGGCGGTTCTTGTCGGCAGCATTATTCTTTCGCGGGGGGGCGCTTACATGGTCGCCGCCCTCTGCTTCATCCAGGCCGGCGTCGTCCTGGAGCTTCCCTTTTACAATCTCATTCCCTTCTATGGCATGGGACACCCGGATTTGAAGGAGCTGCAGTTGAAGATTGCGGCGAACTTCGTGGGCTTCCTGGGAGTCGCATATCTATCGAGCAAGCTGGTGATCATCCTGCGTCAGGCTGGAATCAAGCTGAAAGACTTGCAGGCATTGAACCAGGACATCATTGAAAGCCTTCGCAGCGGACTGATCACCACCGACCTCCACGGCGATATTCTGCTTTCGAACTCGACGGCCGGTGAGATTCTGGGAATCCCCTCGGAGACGCTCCGGGGGCAGCCGATTGCGACGTTGTTTCCCGAAGCGGCGGCCCACAAACTGGACGATGACTCCCACTCCCGCCAAGAGGTCTCCTGGAGCAACAGCACGGGAGGAAGGAAATACCTGGGCCTGAGCATCTTCCCCCTCTCGCAGAACGGGCAAACCGTGGGCTACGTCTATAACTTCCAGGATCTGACCGACATGAAACAACTGGAACGGGAGGTACAATTGCAGGACCGCATGGCCGCCGTCGGCCGCATGGCCGCCGCCATTGCCCACGAGATCCGCAATCCCCTGGCCTCCATCGCCGGCTCCGTAAAGCTGTTCTCCGGGATGGCGGACCTGGATGCCGCGGAGCAGCGCCTGATCCAGATCGTCCTGAAGGAGTCGGAGCGGCTCAACAACATCATTACCGACTTTCTACAGTACTCCCGCGAGATGAAGTTTGAATTCGAGGTCTCCAACGTCACCGAGATTCTGGAGGATACGCTCACGCTGCTCCGGAACCATCCCAAGTTCGACGGGCGCTACCGGATCGAAAAGAAAGTTCCCGCCAAGCCCGTCTTCGCTTCGCTCGACGCCGACCGCATGAGGCAGGTATTCTGGAACCTCGGAGATAATGCCCTGAAGGCGATGCCGCAGGGCGGCACTCTTTCCGTGGAGGTCACCACGGCCAACGGGCGCCTGCAGATTCTCTTTCGGGACACCGGAGAGGGGATGACCGAGCGGAAGGCCGCGAAAATCTTCGAACCGTTTCAATCGGAGTTCGAAGGAGGCACCGGGCTGGGCCTGGCGATCGTCTATCAGATCATTCAGGCGCACAAGGGAACCATCCGCGCCGAAACCGGCTCGCGCGGATGCGTTTTCCGGATGGAACTGCCGCTGATCCCGAGCGGCGCGCGCGCCGATTCCCCCGTGCCCCGCCTGCGCGGCTGAAGGCTTTCCAAGAGGTTTTCGTGGCTCATATACTAGTGGTCGACGACGAACGGTCCATCTGCGAAGTGCTCGAGATCGCCTTCCTCAAGTCGGGCCACCATGTGGAAACGGTCCAGAATGTGGCGGCGGCGCGCCACAAGCTGGAAAGCATGATTTACGACGTGATCGTCTCCGACATCAATATGCCCCAGGCGAGCGGCCTGGAATTGTTGCAATATGTTCGCGAAACCCACCCGGATACGTTCGTAATTCTACTCACCGGCTACGGCTCGCTGGAAACCGCCATACAGGCTCTCAAGCTGGGAGCGTATGACTACATTATCAAGAATCCAACCCAGTATTTGGATGAGCTGAAACTATCGATTGACCGGGCGCTCGAGACCAGCCGCATCAAGCAGGAGAACGTTTCGCTCCGCCGGGAGCTGAAGAAACAGCGTGGCATCGACGGCATCTTGGGACAGAGCCCCCCGATGAAGGCGATCTTCGAGCTGGTCCAGAGCGTGGCGCCCACGCAGAGCACCGTGCTGATCCTGGGTGAAAGCGGAACGGGCAAGGAATTAATCGCCAGCGCCATTCACCGCGCCAGCCCCCGCAGCGAGCAGCCCTTCGTCTCCATCAATTGCAGCGCCTTCCAGGAGACGCTGCTCGAGAGCGAGCTGTTCGGTTACATGAAAGGAGCCTTTACCGGCGCGGCCGCCAACAAAAAAGGGCTGTTCGAGTACGCCTCCGGAGGCACTCTCTTTCTGGATGAAATCGGCGAGATGAACCTGCCGATGCAGGTGAAGCTGCTGCGCGCCCTACAGGAGCGCAAGATCCGTCCAGTCGGCGGCAACGAGGAGATCGACGTGGATGTCCGCGTCATCGCCGCCACCAACCGCGATCTCCAGCAGATGGTTCAGGAGAAGCAGTTCCGCGAGGACCTTTTCTATCGCATCAGCGTGATCCCGATGGAGCTCCCGCCGCTGCGCAAGCGGGCCTCCGACATCCCTCTGCTGGCGTTTCACTTCCTCGAAAAATTCAACCGGGCCATCGGCAAGAACATTCATGGAATCTCGCCGGAAGCGATGCGCCTGCTCGAAAATCACTACTGGCCCGGCAATGTCCGAGAGCTTCAGAACGTCATCGAGCGCGCCGTGGCGCTCGAAAAAAGCGATGAGATCAGGCCCGAATCCCTGCCCGCCCGCGTGATTACGGGAAGCGATCCGAAAATCATTCCGCCCAGGACCGGCCCGGAAGCCTGGTTGCAGTTGCCCGAAGAGGGCTTGGATCTCGAAAAGCACATCCAGCAGATCGAGCAGACCCTCATCGAGGCCGCCCTGGCCCGCGCCGACGGCGTGCGCACCCGCGCCGCTCACCTACTCAAGATGAGCTATCGCTCTTTCCGCCACTACGCCAAAAAACACGGGATTTGATCCGATTCCCCGCTCACTCGCGTGTCAGTGCCCGCGCGTTAACGCCGCGTTAATGCCATGATCAACTCTCGATGCCGAGGGAACGATTTGATCAGTTCCTCTCTCCGGCCGGTCTCGTAGTCCGCAAAATCAAATCCCGGTGCGACGGTGGTTCCGAGCAAAGCGAACCGGCCGCCAGGAGACAGCCGTGTTCCCTGCCAAACACCTCTACGAACGACTACTTGGGGAGTCTCTCCACGAAGCAGGTCCATTCCAATCCGCAACACCCTCGCGGAACCGTCCGGACCCAATTGCAGCATTTCAGCCGGATCTCCCAAATAGAAATGGAAAATCTCGTCCGTAGCTAAGCGATGGATTTCCGAGAACGTTTCCGGAGTGAGGAGGTAATAGATCGCGGTGCTGAAGGAGCGTGTCCCGCGGTAACGGGAAGGGAGAGCATGCTCGTCGATTGTCTCGGTGGAACGATATGTCTCCGTGAAGAAGCCGCCCTCGCGCGGATGGGGCTCCAGGTGGAGTATGGACTTTATTTCATCAACCGTGAGCATTGCGGCACAGGTTTGAGGATAGGGAGATATTACCGGATCGGCGCGGGAAGATCGCTATTGCCCATCAGATACGTGTCCACGCCGCGCGCCGCCGAGCGGCCTTCGGCGATCGCCCAAACCACCAGCGACTGGCCGCGCTGCATGTCGCCGGCGGTGAAAACGCCGGGGACGCTGGTCATCCAGTTTTCGTCGCGCCAGACATTGCCGCGCTCGGTGATCTTCACGCCGAGATCGGTCAACATGCCGGGCTTTTCCGCTCCCAAAAATCCCATCGCCAGCAGGACCAGATCGGCCTCGATCTCCATCTCGGTGCCGGGCACTTCGGGAAACGAGAGCCGCCCGCCGTCATTGACCATCTTCACGCGGACGGTGTGCAGTTTTTTCACGCGGCCATTTTCGCCGCTGAAGCGCTGCGTGGCAATCGAGTACTCGCGGATGCCGCCTTCCTCATGCGCCGACGAGGTGCGGAAAATATTCGGCCACAGCGGCCAAGGATTGCTGGCGGGATCGCGCTCCTCGGGCGGGCGCGGCAGCAGTTCCAGTTGATAGACTTGGCGCGCCTCCTGGCGATGGACCGTGCCGAGGCAGTCAGCCCCGGTGTCTCCGCCACCGATGATGACTACGTTCTTGTCCTGGGCGGTGATGAACTGGCCGTCAGGAATCGAGTCTCCCTCGCAGCGCTTGTTCTGGAGCGTCAGGTACTCCATCGCAAAGTGAATGCCCTGGAGTTCGCGGCCCGGAATGGGAAGGTCGCGCGGGTTCGTCGCGCCGCCAGCGAGAACGATGGCGTCAAATCCCTTGCGCAGGTCTTCCACGCGGACGTTGCCGCCGATGTTCGAGTTTGGCCGGAACATGACGCCGCTCTCTTCCATCACGCTCAGCCGCCGCTCCAGAACGCGTTTCTCCATCTTGAACTCGGGGATGCCGTAGCGCAGCAGCCCTCCGATACGGTCGGCACGCTCGAAGACCGTCACCCAGTGGCCCGCTTTATTCAACTGCTCCGCCGCTGCCAACCCGGCCGGGCCGGAGCCGACCACCGCGACTTTCTTGCCCGTCCGGACAGCCGGCGGCGCTGCCGCGACCCAGCCGTCTTTGAATGCCCGCTCGATGATGGAGACCTCGATCTGCTTGATGGTCACCGCATCGCTGTTGATGCCTAGGACGCACGAGCCTTCGCACGGGGCGGGGCAGAGCCGCCCGGTGAACTCCGGAAAATTGTTGGTGGCGTGGAGCCGCCCGATAGCCTCGCGCCAGCGGTTGCGGTAGACCAGGTCGTTCCAGTCCGGAATGATGTTGCCGAGCGGGCATCCCTGGTGGCAGAACGGGATGCCGCAGTCCATGCAACGCGCGGCCTGTTTTTCTAGGCGGCCATTCTCGAACGGAAGATAGACTTCCCTCCAGTCGCGGACGCGCTCTTCCACCGGGCGGCGCGTGGGCGTTTCCCGCCCGAATTCGATAAAGCCGGTCTTCTTACCCATGCGCGCCCTCCATGACGGCCGTCTCCCAGGGGATGCCCTGCTCCTGCGCTTTCTTCATGGCCCCCAGAGCGCGCTTATAATCTCGCGGATATATTTTTACGAAGCGGGGCTGGAGTTCGTCCCAGTGGATGAGCACCCGTTCGCCGAGCGAACTCTTGGTGTAGCGGATGTGGCGCATGATAAGGTCCTTCACCAACTCCACGTCTTCCTCCTCCATTAGCGGCTCCAGATCTACCATCCCCAAGTTGCAGTGCGTGCGGAAGTCGCCGGCCTCGTCGAGCACGTAAGCGATTCCGCCCGACATTCCCGCGGCGAAGTTGCGCCCGGTCCTGCCGAGCACCACCACGCGCCCACCCGTCATGTATTCGCAGCCGTGGTCACCCACGCTTTCGACCACGGTCATCGCCCCGCTGTTGCGGACCGCAAAGCGTTCCCCGGCGACGCCCCGGAAATAGGCCTCGCCGCTGGTGGCGCCGTAGAGCACCACGTTTCCGATCAAAATATTTTCCTCCGGCACGACCCGGGCCTGCCGCGGCGGGTAGACGACAATCCTGCCGCCCGAGAGTCCCTTGCCGAGATAGTCGTTCGAGTCACCTTCGAGCGTGAGCGAAATTCCCTTGGGAATAAACGCTCCGAAACTCTGGCCAGCCGAGCCCGTGAATTTGATTTGAATGGTGTCCTCGGGCAGGCCCTCGGCGCCATAGCGCCGCGTCACCTCGTAACCGAGGATGGTTCCGACCGTGCGGTGGATGTTGCGGATCGGCAGATCGAGCTGCACCAATTTCTTGTGCTCCAACGCCGGGCGGCACTCGGGCACCAGCGTGGTCCAGTCGAGCGATTTTTCCAGCCCGTGGTCCTGCTCGCGCACTTTGCGGATGGCGACTTCGGGACCCATCTGCGGCTGGTAAAGGATGTTCGAGAAATCGAGGCCCCGCGCCTTCCAATGATCCACCGCGCTGCGCGCATCGAGCTTGTCGGAGCGCCCGATCATCTCGTCCATGGTGCGGAAGCCGAGCTTCGCCATATACTCGCGCACTTCTTCCGCGACGAACCGGAAGAAGTTCTCGACGAACTCGGGCTTCCCGCTGAACATTTTTCTCAGCTCCGGGTCTTGCGTCGCAACGCCCACCGGACAAGTATTCAGGTGGCAGACGCGCATCATGATGCAACCCATCACAACCAGCGGCGCGGTCGCAAAGCCGTACTCCTCCGCGCCCAGCAATGCCGCGACGACAACATCGCGCCCGGTCTTCAACTGTCCGTCGGTCTGCACCACGATGCGGTCGCGGAGCTTGTTCAGCACCAGCACCTGCTGCGTTTCGGCCAGGCCCAGCTCCCATGGCACTCCGCCGTGCTTGATGCTCGTCAGCGGCGACGCTCCCGTGCCGCCATCGTGTCCCGAGATCAGCACCACGTCGGCGTGCGCCTTTGCGACGCCCGCGGCAACCGTCCCCACGCCGACCTCGGCCACCAGCTTTACGTGGATGCGCGCCCTGGGATTCGAGTTCTTCAGGTCGTAAATCAACTGCGCCAGGTCCTCGATCGAATAGATGTCGTGATGCGGCGGCGGCGAGATCAGCCCCACGCCGGGCGTCGAGTAGCGGACCTTGGCGATCCACGGATAGACCTTGCTGCCGGGAAGCTGGCCGCCCTCGCCGGGCTTGGCTCCCTGCGCCATCTTGATCTGAAGATCGTCGGCGTTGACCAGATATTCGCTGGTCACGCCGAAGCGCGCCGAGGCCACCTGCTTCATGGCGCTGCGGCGCGAATCGCCGTTGGCGTCGGGAATGTAGCGCGCCGGGTCCTCGCCACCTTCGCCGGTGTTGGACTTGCCGCCCAGGCGGTTCATGGCGATAGCAAGCGTCTCGTGCGCTTCCAGGCTGATCGATCCGTAAGACATCGCGCCCGTGGCGAAACGCTTCACAATGGATTCGACCGGCTCAACTTCCTCGATTGGAATCGGCTCCTTGGCCCACTTCATTTCGAGCAGGCCCCGCAGCGTGCAGAGGTTCTTGCTCTGGTTATCCACCAGGCCCGAATATTCCTTGAACACTTTGTACTGGCCGCTGCGCGTCGAATGCTGGAGCTTGAAGACCGTATCCGGATTGAATAGGTGATACTCGCCATCGCGCCGCCATTGATATTCGCCGCCCCAGTCGAGATCGGGCTGTTCCACGGGCCGCTCCGGATACGCCTTGCGGTGGCGCATGAGAACTTCTTCCGAAATCACGTCCAGGCCCACGCCCGAGATCCGCGAAGCGGTCGAAGTGAAATATTTGTCAACCAATTCTTTATTCAGGCCAATGGCCTCGAAGATTTGCGCGCCGCAATAGGACTGTACCGTCGAGATTCCCATCTTCGAGATGACTTTCAAGATGCCCTTGTTCAGCGCCTTGATGTAATTGATGACGGCGGTCTCGTGATCCATGCCCACCAGCAGCCCCTGGCGGATCATGTCGTCGAGCGTCTCAAACGCAAGATATGGATTGACGACTCCGGCCCCGAAACCGATCAACAGCGCCGCATGGTGCACCTCGCGCGCCTCGCCCGTCTCGACCACCAGCGCCGCGCGCGTCCGCGTCTCTTCTCTCACCAAATGCTGGTGGACGCCCGACGTCGCGAGCAGCGCCGGGATCGGCGCCATTTTCTTGTCCACTCCGCGGTCGGAGAGAACGATGATCGTGTAGCCCTGCGCGATCGCCTCGCTCGCTTTGCGGCATAGCTCGTCGAGCGCTTTCTTCAGCCCGGCCGCGCCTTCCGCCACCGGAAACAAAATCGGCAGCGTGATGCTCTTCAGCCCTGGGAGATCGACGTGGCGGAGCTTCGCCAGTTCCAGGTTGTCGATGATCGAATAGCGCAGCTTGATCTGGCGGCAGCTCTCCGGCTCCGGCTTCAGCAGGTTCCGCTCCGGGCCTACAACCGTTGACATCTGCGTGATCAGCTCCTCGCGGATGCAATCGAGCGGCGGGTTGGTCACTTGCGCGAAGAGCTGTTTGAAATAGTCGTAGAGCAGCCGCGGCCGGTTCGAGAGAACCGCAAGCGACGTGTCGGTGCCCATCGACCCGACCGGCTCCTCGCGGTTTGTCGCCATCGGGGCGAGCAAAATCCGCAGGTCTTCGTGCGTGTAACCAAAAGCCTGCTGGCGGTGCAGCACCGTCGAGTGGTCCGGCTCCGGAACATGCGCCGGTTCCGGCAGGTCTTCGAGCGAGATCATGTTCTTCCGCAGCCACTCGCCATAGGGATGCTCGGTCGCGAAGCGATGCTTGATCTCGGCGTCCTCGATGATGCGTCCTTCCGCCGTATCCACCAGGAACATGCGGCCCGGATGCAGCCGCTCTTTTTGCAGGATGTTCTCCGGCGGTATGTCCAGAACGCCGACTTCGGAGGCCATCACAACCAAGCCGTCCTTGGTGACCCAGTAGCGCGCCGGGCGCAATCCGTTGCGGTCGAGCTGCCCGCCGATGACCACGCCATCGGTGAAGGCGATCAGGGCCGGGCCGTCCCATGGTTCCATCAAGGAGGAGTGATATTCGTAAAACTCCTTCTTCTCCTCGCTCATCGATTCATGTCCGCTCCACGGCTCCGGAATCATCATCATGACAGCGTGCGGAAGCGGCCGCCCCGCCATCACCAGGAACTCCAGCACGTTGTCGAAGATGGCCGAGTCGCTGCCGCCTTCGATCACGATGGGCACAATCTTCTGCAGGTCTAGCAGATCGGTCTTGCAGAGCCCCTCGCGGGCATGCATCCAGTTGATGTTGCCGCGCAGCGTGTTGATCTCGCCGTTATGCGCCACGTAGCGGTAGGGATGCGCCAGCGGCCAGGACGGAAACGTGTTGGTCGAGAAGCGCTGATGCACCAGCGCCAGCGCCGACTCGAAATCGGGTTCGGTGACGTCGGGAAACATCGGCTCGATCTGGTTCGCCGAGAGCATTCCTTTGTAAATCAGAGTGCGGCACGAGAGGCTCGGTAGATAGAAGAGCTTCCGCTGCGGCATCTCCGAATTCCACACGGCATGCTCGGCGCGCTTGCGGATGACGTAGAGCTTCCGCTCGAAGGCGGATTGGTCGGGGGAGTTGAGCGTGGAGCCGATGAAGATCTGGCGCATCACCGGCTCCACCGATTTCGCAGAAGGCCCGATGGGAGAGTCGTCGGTGGGAACGTCGCGCCACCACAGCAGCTTTTGCCCTTCCTCGGCAATGATGCGCTCGAAGGTCTGCTCGCACCGCGCGCGCTGTTCGGCGTCGCGAGGAAGAAAGACCAATCCCGTGCCATAGCTCCCGGCGGCCGGAAGCTCGACTTTGGAAGAGCGGGCGATGCGACGCAGGAAGGCGTCCGGCGTCTGCACCAGGATTCCGGCGCCGTCGCCCGTGTTGACCTCGCAACCGCAGGCGCCGCGATGTTGCAGGTTCTTCAGGACCGTCAGCGCCTGGTCCACGATGGAGCGCGATTTGCGCCCCTTGATGTCGGCGACGAACGCCACCCCGCACGCGTCATGCTCGTGCGAAGAGTCGTAGAGCCCTTGGTTTGGCGGAAGACCGAACCCATTCATACCTGCTTCTCCTATCTTGTTGCGGGAGCCTCAGAGCGCTCAAAAAAAGACCGTTGTCGGTACTCACTCGCAAAAACCCACTCGGGATTTATTAACATTACACGAATTTAAAACATTAACCAAGCGAAAAATATGAATGCTTTACATTAGCATAACTTATGCTAGAATGGAGCTATGACCCTGGAAGCGCTGCATCTCTATTGCGATATCGTGAGGCTCCGGAGTTTTTCGAAGGCGGCCACGGAAAACCATCTCTCGCAGTCGGCGGCCAGCCAGGCGGTCCGCCAGATGGAAGACGGATTGCAAGTTGCTCTGCTCGACCGCAGCCAGCGGCCGTTCAGCGTGACGCCGGAGGGCGGGAAATTCTACGAGACCTGCCGCAGGATGCTGGAGGCGTTCGAGCGCACTCGCACCGAGATCACGGCGGCGCAGCAGGAGCTGGCCGGAGCGGTGCGCGTCGCGGCCATCTATTCGGTGGGACTGCACGGCATCAGCGGCCCCATGGAGCGCTTCCTCTCGCTCTACCCGAAGGCAAGGGTGCGCCTGGAATGCCTGCATCCGCACCAAGTTGTCGAGGCCGTCACCACGGACGAAGCCGATCTCGGCGTGCTTTCATATCCGCCCCAGAACCGCGCGCTCACCGTGGTGCCGCTGCGCTCCGAGCGCACCGTCTTCGTCTGCCAGCCCAGCCACCGGCTGGCAAGGCGGAAAAAGGTCGAACCCCAGGACCTGAACGGCGAGCCGTTCGTCGCCTTCGACGCCAACCTCGCCATCCGCAAGGCCACCGACCGGGCGCTGCGCAAGCACAACTCCAAGCCCAGCGTGGTGATGGAGTTCGACAACGTGGAAACCATCAAGCAGGCCATCATGAACGGAACGGGCGTGAGCCTGTTGCCGGAGCCGACCATCGTCCAGGAGGTTGCCCTGCACACGCTGAGCGCGGTCCCGTTCAACATTCCGGAACTGGTCCGCCCCATCGGCGCCATCCACCGCCGCGGCAAGCTTTTGACCCCGGCCGTGGCCAGGTTCCTCGAGCTGTTGCAGCAGGCCGAGCCGCCAGTGCTGCATCCGGCCCGCACTCCCCATCGTCACAACGGCGCCGGGAAATAATGGAACTCGCCCCTAGAACGGTTTTCCAAAAGGTGTATCCCGTTTCTCTCCCTGAACGGCGTCGTCATCCCGAACCATGACGCTGTCACCCCGAACGGCCCGCCGCCCGTAGGCTCTGGACCGCAGGGCGGAGTGAGGGATCTGCACCGCGTTCTCTTCCTCTCGCCGGGGATACACCCATTGTCAAAACGCCCCGAGCGTTACTCTCCCGGTGGACGATAGTGACAGCTCTTCTTACAGGCCGCGTCGATTTCCTTCGGAGTGAGGAGAATGCTGGTTTTCACCACGGCGGCTCCGGTCGCGTTGATGGCCAGAGCGCCAGCCGCGATACTAACATTGTCGGGAAGTTCGGCGATGGTAATTACGTCGGAATCGCCGAAGACGTAATAGAATGCCTCCACCTTGCCGCCAAGCGATTTGAGCGTCTTTTCGAGCGCTTTCTGCCGCTTGGACCCACCCTCCTTGATAAGCCCCTTTAATCCTTCTTGTGTATAGTTAACCTGCCAGAGATATCTCGCCATCAGCACGCCTCCTGTCTGTATTTGAAAACGAAGCTTGAGAAACCAATGTGAGCGAACCAGCTTACACCGAGCGACCATTATAGCGTTTTCACAATCGCTGTAGACTACCGTTCCTCCAGTTGAGGTGCAATTGAAAGTGGGAGTCATCCGAGCCAGAATTTTTCAGCCCCGGATGGGGCGGCAGATTCTAGCCCACGGCGTGAGCCGTGGGACCGGTGCCCCCCAAATGGGCCAAGCCCCGGAGGGGCGACAGATTGCCACTTGAATTTCTGTCGCCCCTGCCGGGGCTTTTCGCCTCCTCTGCGGTAAACCCATGGCTCACGCCATGGGCTAGATTCTGTCGCTCCTCCGGAGCTGGTGAGCGTGCTCCCATCTGACTCCCACTTCCAATTACACCCCTCAAGTTGAGACCGCTCGCGAGGCGGTCGTCTTGAATCCGCTCGCAGGGAGAAGGACCGGCTTTTCGTTTGTCTGTGCGGATGATCACCCCTGGGACGGCCCTACGTGGCGGTTCGGGAACTGATCCAGGAAGCGATCGACGATCCGGTTCAGCTCGTCGTCGCCTCCGTCTGATTCGAAGCGCGCGGCGTATTGGAAATGAATGGCGAGTTCCCTCCATTCCCCCTCCGACCCGCTTCGTAGTCCGAATCTATATTGGCACTTGAGTTGGTTCAGTCCGCGTTCGGCGACCTCGATGGGAAGGCCGCGCAGTCCGATACGTTCTTCGATCTTTCGCAGCAGCAGCGCAGTGTGTTCGGAACGGGGGAAGGAGGTTTGGGACATGAAGGAACAGTCGGGAATCAGAATAATAATCAATGGGAAGCGATGGCAAGAACGGTTTCGATTCTCACCGTTCGTATACCTCGCTCCGATGCCGGATGCGAATAATATCCACAATCTTGTTGCGGTCGTCGATGGAATAAACGACGCGGTAGTTTCCCACGCGGATCCGCCACATGTTGACGGCATTCTTTAGCTTTCGGCAGCCGGGCGGTCTGGGATTCGTTGCTAGTTGTCCAATGCGAGGATGAATTCGTAACGCCAATTCGGACGCCAAGTCCCGAAACTCTTTTCGGGCCGAAGCTGCAAATGTAATGGTGTACTCACTTGCCACGCAACTTCCCGCTTTTCCGGAGGTCCCTTGTCACCTCTTCAAACGAATAACGAGGTTCCTTCGCTCGCCGTTCGGCAACCAAGATGTCCTGAAAATCCTCCCAGAGCTTTTTGTGTTTCCTCAAGTCGATCAAGACGCTTGTCTTGCGGCCCTTTTCGTCGGTTAGATATTGAATGCCGTTCATGATCTGTTCTCCGGCTTTGGTTACCTTCCTACACGCTACTCTGGTTTGGCACTGTGATCAACTGACATCGACTCTCTGGTTCCGGCTTTCGATTTCCTCTTCCACTCCATCCAGGAATAAGCAGCCAGGTACAGAGCCAGGACCAAGAAGACGGAATCGCGGGCGAGCGTCAGCGGGCTGATTTTTTCTCCAAAGCCAAAGCAGCCGCAGTTGGCTTCGACGCCCCGGCTGTAAGTAAAAGCCATCACGCCGACGAATCCGGCTACCAGCAGGGCCGCAAAGCTCGAAAAGTATCGCAGCTTCCAGCCCGCGATCAGCAGCAGGCCCAACACGACCTCGAGCCACGGCAGGCTGCGCGCGACGACGATTACGCCGAAGGGAGGGAGAATGCGGTAGGCGTCCACCGCCATTTCAAACATAAATGGGCTGCGCAGCTTGGTGTAGCCGGCGACCACAAACAGTCCGCCTATTCCCAGGCGGCAGATCCACGCAAGAACGCGCAAGGCCACGGTTCCGTAGCCTCGGGATTGGTTTTCCATAAAGATCGCCAATAAAGCCTTCTGTACGGAGAACGAATCGCCGTAGCGAGCTATTATTTCAACTTATCGTCGAGGTAACGGCGCAGAATGGGATACTGGACGACGCCGGCGACTTTTTCGGTGTTGCCTTTTGCTGTGACGAAGAACGTAGGGGTCTGGTTGACATCCCGCTCTTTGGCCAAATTGATGTCTCTCTCGATATCTTTCGCGACCGCCGGGTTGGTCATCTCCTTGTGCAAGCGGGCCAGGTCTTCCTTGTTCAAAGCCGCTGCCACAAATGGCTCGATTTTCCCATCCTGCTCCCACTTGTCCTGATTTTGATACAAGGCGTCGGTGACCTGAGACCAAGTTCGCTGGCCCATGCGCATCGCGGCGGCGCCGTACTGCGCGGCCTCCTTCGCGTGGGCATGCTGGGTTAGCGGAAACTCCCGGTAGACGACGCAGACCTTGCCGGAGTCGGCGTAATCGGAGAGTACCAGCCGTATCGTCGATAAGTAAAATTCGCGGCAGGCCGGACACTGGTAATCGGAGAACACCTCGATCTTAACGGGCGCCGTGGGGCGTCCTCCCACGCATCCCGGATCGTTCTGCGCCAAAGCCATCTGCACCGCGCCAGGGAGCGCCAGGAGAAATAATGCCGTCAGGAGCTTGCCCGAAGCTTGCCGAAGGGAATTTAAAACGATTCGCATGGGATCCTTTCCTTTGGGTCAGTTTCGCACCGGCGTGTCCAGGAAAACATTCTCAAATGCATTCGTCCCGATGGTCCGCCAGGAAGACCCGTCCGATTCGTCGCGTCGAACAATTATAGACCGCGAAGAGCCTCAAGATAAACATCATATGATAAGCCGCGAACAGGGAGTCGCTTCAGAAAGGGCTGCCGTTTCACGGGGATTTGAGGAGTTGGTCGATTTGAGACTTCAATTCGGGAAGCCGTGAGATGGTGACATCCCAGACAATAGACCAATTGACGCCGAAGTAATCGTGGATCAGCCTGTCTCTCATTCCCGAGGCGCCTTTCCAGTCGATGTCCTCGTGTTTTGCTTTGAAATCACCGGACATTTTCTTGACAGCTTCCCCGATAATCTCCAGGTTGCGGACGACTGCATCTTGCGTTTTGGTGTCCGCGAGAAAGTTCTGATAAGTAATCCCTTCTGTATAAGCCTCGATTCTCCTGATTGCTTCGGCGATATCCGCAGCGCATTCCAGGTCTCCCCTCTTAGGCATAGACCACCGATTTCTTTATGTTCTCGGCCACGCTCGGGATTCGTATCGATTCAATTGCATCCGGCGTCAGAAGATCGATCTTTTTTCCAAAGAGCTCCTCCAGGAAATCGTAGACGGCCATGAAATTGTCAAAGGTCGGCTGTTCGAATTCGACGACGAAGTCGATGTCGCTTTTTTTTCCTGGCCTGCCGGTCGCATAGGAACCGAATATCCCAATTTTCCTGACCTGATACCGGCTCAGGATCTCTTGGTTTTTCCGTAAGCGATTCAGGATTTCGCGTCGTGTTAGATCTGTTTTCGCTTTCAGTTTCGCCATGTCGCTTCTCCGGGGTTCAATTTAGCACGAGTCGTGGTGTGGAAAAAGCTCGTGGCAGCGGGTTCGATCTATCTCGCGCGCGGCACATCGCGCCAGAGCACATCCCGTCCGATCCCGGCGATCGACGTGACGCCGCAAAGCTTCATCGAGGCTTCCAGCTCCGCTCGCAGTACTTCCACGACTCGCGCAACACCCTGCTCGCCGCCGCTGGCCAGGCCCCAGAGATAGGGCCTGCCGATCAGCACGGCTTTCGCACCGAAGGCCAGGGCTTTAATAATGTCGGTGCCGCGGCGCACTCCGCCATCGAGCAGCACCGGAATGCGGTCCTCGACGGCGTCGATGACATAGGGCAGCGCCTCCATGGTGGCGGGAGCCGTGTCGAGGTTGCGCGCGCCGTGATTGGAAACCAGGATGCCGGCGACGCTCGCCTCGACCGCCAGTCGCGCGTCCTCGGGAGCCAGGATCCCCTTCAGTACGATAGGGATCTTTGCGAACGAGCGAATCCAGCCGATGGTTTCCCAGTTGAGCGACGGATCGAGGATGGCGTAGTCCTTGAAGTGGTCGGCCCGCGTCGCACCGATTCCAAGCGCCTTGAGGTTTTCCCGCTCCATTCCCTCGGGAAGGTGAAACTGATTGCGTTTCTCGCGGTCGCGCGTGCCCAGCAGCGGCGTGTCCACGGTGATCATGAGCGCACGGCATCCGGCCGCCTCCGCGCGCTGAATCATGTCGCGGGTGAAGCTGCGGTCGGGGTGAACGTAAAGCTGGAACCAGAGCCGTGCGTTCGAGCATTGCGCGATGTCTTCGATGGAGGTGGTGGCAAAAGTGCTGACGACCATCGTGGCTCCCGCCGCGGCGGCGCCCCGCGTGGCGGCCAACTCTCCTTCCGGATGCGCCAGCTTTTGATAGGCGGTTGGCGCCAGCAGGATGAGGTAATCAAAGCTTTGACCGAACAGTTCCATCCGCGTATCGACCTTGCTGACATCGATCAGGACGCGAGGTTGGAGGGAAATTTCATCGAACCGCTCGCGGTTGCGGCGCAACGTGACCTCGTCACCGGCTCCCCCGGCAATGTAGTCGTACGCCATGCGGGAGAGCCGCTGGCGGGCGGATGGCTCAAAATCGAACAGGTTCACGGGTGTCATGGCAGCGTCTCGGGAGGCAGCTTGGGAGTTTGCGGCAGGCTCAGGCTCGGCTGAATCGCCGGAGGAAGCCGGGCGAAAGATTGTTCCGGCGAGCAAACCGGCCAGAATCTTGAATAGTTCGGTATGTTCCACGAAAGAGAATTTTACTCTTCGAATCAGATCGGTCAAGCCTTTCCGGGACCGGAACATCGCTGAACCGCCGTTGCCGCCTTCGCGGATTCCCTGTTAGTCCTTGGTTTATAACCCCGTTGCTTGGTATAGCAAGCGAGCGGCGACTTTTTTCCGGCACGAGATTATAAAAATGACACAGTAAGTTAGGTTGCGGCAAAGCTTTCGCTTCCGCCAGTGGGGGAGAGAGCATCGCAGCAAGAGCATTTTTATCGCTAATTATAGAATCATAAGGAGAAACAAACGTGGCAACCCAAGCACAGCTAGAACCGAGCGTCGAACTCCGCATTGAGCAGGAGTTGACGTTTATCGGCGATCACTTGAAAATCTTGGAGAGACTCTTTTGGGGAATTCAAGCCAGGCTGGACGAATCCAAGAGAGCTGCAGTGAGATCTGGAGTCGCATCGATCGCAAAATGGCCCGAACCGGCGAGCGATGAAGTTGGCCCGGAGCAAATCGGCCCCAGCTTCAGCCGCCCAACCAAGAAGCCCGCACGGAGAGCCTATGCGACGATACTCTCCCTCCCGCCGGTCCGGCAAATGCGTGGATAGCAGAAAGGAAACACTTTCATGTCAGAGACTGAACAACGATCCAGCGATCTCGATGTGCGAATTCTGCAGGAACTGACGATCGTTGCCGATCACATTTTGTCGATGGAGAATCTTCTCCGGGAAATGCTGGTCAAGCTTGATAACAGGACGGGAAGCGAAATCATGCGCGTTCCTTGACCTGGGAAGCGGGCTCTCCATCCCCCCGCCCGTGACTTCCCGAAACCAGTCCGGAAGAGTCCGCGTCAAAATCCTTCTCTTTTCAAGCTGCACTCGCAGGCGATGGCCTGCGGTCCGTCCGTTGGCGCTCTGGAATTCCTCCCTGCACTCCTCTTCTCACTTCCAACTCGCTGGTCCAGTGACCTTCTTCCGCTTGTGAAGGAGTTGAACTTTAGTTGATCTTGGCGCGGCCAGGGAGTATAAGAAAAGAGTTGGGGCGAGCAAACGAACATGACGGAACCATCGACAGAGAGAAACGGCCGCCAGGGACGTCTCATAGCGATCAACCGCTCCGGCGGCGGCGTTCCGAAATTGCAGGTCCGCGAGGCCCGCATAACCGAGCAAGGTGTCGAAGGAGACCTGCAGAAGAACACCAAGATCCACGGCGGACCGGACCGCGCCGTGACGCTCTATTCCTTGGAGGCGATTGATGCCCTCGCGCGCGAAGGGAATCCGGTCGGGGCCGGAACCATGGGCGAGAACCTGACGGTCTCCGATCTGGACTGGAGCCTGGTGGTTCCTGGCAGCGAGCTGCTGGTGGGGCCGGTACGGTTACAGATCACGAAGTTTGCCAAGCCGTGCGGCAATATCCGGGCGTCGTTCGCAAACGGCGACGAATCGCGCATCTCGCCGGACGCCAACCCCGGCTGGAGCCGCGTCTGCGCGCGAGTAATCGAGAGCGGGCTGGTTCGCGTGGGCGATCCCGTGGTGCTGCTGTAGAAAAAAACCTTCCCATTTTGCTTCCTACGCTTAATTCCAAATCGTGGTCCTATTACTCCTGGTAGTAGTATCCCAATCAAAAAGTGACCCGCTGGCTATTGTGACTGAAGCGCGACCCTGTTATTCGTGTAACATTCCTGTGTTCCGGTTCAGAGTATGTAAGATGCCTTCTGCCGATTCCAAAGCGTCTTCCCAGAGCGCGCTCGAAAGCAACGTGGACCGCCTGCTAAAGGTCCGCGCCGAAATTGACGAAGAGTTGCGCCGCCACAAGACGGCTCTCACAATCCTGTTTACAGATGTGGTCGGCTCCACCGCCTATTTCGACCGCTTCGGCGACACTACCGGTCTCGCCATGCTACAACGCCATGCCGAGCTGGCTTCGAAGACGGTGGTGGAGTTTGGCGGCAGGGTAATCAAGACCATCGGCGACTCGGTCATGGCGGAATTTCCCGATCCTGCCCCCGGCGTGCGAGCGGCGATGGAGATACAGCGCCGTCTCGTCCAGCTGAACCAAATGTTGGACGAACCAGATCGGCTCCAGCTTCGCATCGGAATGAACTACGGCCCGACGTTCCGGCACGGCAATGACATCTACGGCGATGCCGTCAATCTTGCCGCGCGGATCACCAAACGCACCGGACCGGGACAGATCCTAATCACACGCAGCGTGCGGGAGACGATTTCCGGAAATCCCGAGTTTCCCTGTACCTCGCTGGGCAAGGTGACCATTCAAGGGAAGGCGGAAAAGGAAGACATCTTTGAAGTCCTCTGGACCGACCCGGCGATCTATGCGGCTTTGCGCGAGAACATGACCGCCGCGCTGAATCGCGGGGAGCTGATTTCTCCCGGCCTGAAGCTGGAAGAATTAATTCAGGAGCCGGGCTCACCTGTCGCCGGCGCCCTTCCCGAAATGGCGAGTCATGAGAGCGCGAGCTCGTCCGCACCCGCGGCTATCACCGTCCGCTATGAGATCTTGGAGGAGCTGGGGCGGGGCGGCATGGGCATTGTTTACAAAGCCCGCGACCGCGAAACGGGCGAGGTGGTCGCCTTGAAGGTTCTGAAACCGGATGTGGCCAACGACGACACCATTCAGGAGCGCTTCAAAAACGAGCTGCGCCTGGCGCGCCGGATCACGCACAAGAACGTCTGCCGGATTTATGATTTCCATCGCACCGGGGGAACCGCGTACATCTCGATGGAATTTGTGGACGGCGAGAGCCTGCGCGGCATCCTGAGACGATTCGCGACACTGCCGATCGGGAAGGGATTGAACTTCGCCTTGCAGATTTGTGCCGGCCTGCAAGAGGCCCATAAAGAAGGAGTGGTCCACCGCGACCTGAAGCCGGAGAATTTCATGATCGACACCGGCGGTAACCTGAAGATCATGGACTTCGGCATCGCCCGGTCCATTGACGCGTCAATGACCCTCTTGCCCGGAGCCGTGGTGGGCACCCCCGCCTATATGTCTCCCGAGCAGGCCGAAGGCCGCGTGGCGGACGCGCGCGCGGACATCTATGCCGTAGGGCTGATTCTGTACGAAATGTTCACGGGGCGGCGCGCTTTTGAGGCAGAGACGCCGGTGGCCGTTGCGCTGAAGCAAATCCGCGAAGATCCCCTGTCTCCCAGGACGCTGGCGCCGACGATTCCTCCATTGGTCGAAAAGCTGATCTTGAAGTGCCTCGAGAAAGATTCCGGTAAGCGCTTCCAATCCGTGAAGGATCTGGAGGAGGAGCTAAACAGTCTATCGCATCTGCCAGCCGTGCAGGCGCCAATCGCCTCCGAACCGGGCGGAACCCCCACAATTCCAATGCCGGCCATCGGCCAAGAAGGTGAGCCATTGGCTTTGCCGTCTCTCCGAATGGAACTCCATTCCCGCTGGCCATTTGTGGCGGCGGGTGCCCTGGCGTTGCTGTTGGGATTGGTTTATATCCTGAACCTCGGTGGGTTGCGGGGGCAGTCGCCGGCCCAAGGGACCTCCGGAATTACTCAGCCTTCCGCAGTGGCGCCGCTGTCTCCAACGAAGGACGTCGCCGGCGGCGCTCCAATTGAAACTGCTACACTCGAAATCAAAACGAATCCAGCCGGCTCCGAAGTCCTGATCGATGGAAAGATGCAGCCGGTCCCGACGCCTTCCCGGTTTACACTTCCCCTAGGCGAGCACAAAATCAGCCTTCGCAAGCAGGGATATCGGTCGGCGGTACGAACATTGACTATCGGGAAGAACGGTCCTCCGGCGCTTCAAATCGAACTGCTTCCGAACCAAACCCCGGCCAGCGAGCCGATCCCGTCGAACCCGCCGATGGCCTCGACACCTGCGGAAGGCGTCGGGCGGATCATCGTGCACACGGAACCCGCGGGCGCCAAAATCCTAGTGGATGGCGAGGCCACCAATTACCACTCTCCCGTCAATTTTTCCGTTCCAGCCGGCAAGCATACGATCGGAGTGGAACACAACGGATTTGTCAGTGAGAAACGGGAAGTACAGGTCCTCAATAACTCGACCCACCAATTTGAAATCGCGCTGAAGCCGGACGGCGGTAAGAAGCGCAAGCGGTTTTTGTTCCGGTAGGCGGGCGGAGCGGGGCGGGGAATCACGAAACTACGTGAAACATCGTTCCATCCTAGTGGCAGTTTCATTTTGAGCGCCGCTTGCGATGTTCTTTGCTTGACGAATGTTGACGACTGTTCACGAACTTGATATTATCAGGGTGGAAATTGGTGCGCTATTCAAAAGATAGCGTCGCGGACCGTAAGGTCGCCAGTTTCCTTTTTTATTTCTGCTCCTCAAACGGTAGAGTTGGCGCTTCCTGTGGAATCCTCTGGAATCCCCAAAGTTCCACACTCTCATCAGTGTTTTGATAGTTGAAAGTTAGCTCTCTAAAACTCTTGAAGCAATCCTCCAGATAGCCCCTTCTACCGACGTAGCGTTCATTTGCGCAATAAGCGAGGACGTCTGCTAATTGAATTCCTGGGGATACTTTCGAGTCGCAGAAAAATGGCGTCGGAATGATGTTCTGGTATCCTCTTCCCCAATGATGCCGCTGCATAAAGTTATTGAAGCTGATGGCAATTTTTCGGTTTGTCTCGTGATCGATGCCATCGAAAAAGAAGACTGCCTGTTCCTGCGGAAAGCGTTCCTGCATGAACGTATTGACTCGCCACAACAGCGCTCTGTAAAGATTTGGAAGGCGGTTGCTTTCGCTCGCGAGCGTGATGCTTCCGTCCTGAATCACGGCAAACAAAACGGCCCTGATTTCCTTGCAGAGAAATATTAATTGTGAGATGAATTCCCGGTTTTTTGGTAACTCGAGGGCTCGTTCAGTCATAAGATGACGCCCTTTGAGCTCAAGATCGTACGAATTCTCCACCTTCCAAAACGCGCGCTTCAGTTGGAATAGCTTGGTATCGAAGTCCCTATAGTCTTCTTCTCGGATGAGCGCAGCCGCAAAAGTGCTTTTTGCATTCGGTTCACCAGCCCCACGGTAGCTTTCATCGATGAATACAAGCACGTTCCCCTCACTGAATCAGCGGCGGTTTTTCTTCGCCGTTGCCGTTCTCGGCCTCTTCCTTGGGGATTTTGCAGGCGGCGGCGATCTGGTCGCCTTCTTCGAGCTTCACGAGGCGGACGCCCTGGGTGCTGCGTCCCGCCGAGCGGATGTCGTTCGATTCCAGGCGGATGATCTTGCCCTGCTGCGTGATGATCATCACCTCGCTGTCTTCGGTGACGTTGATGATGCCGACGACCTTGCCTTTGGCGTCGGTGGTTTTCAAGTTGATGATGCCTTTGCCAGCGCGCGCCGTCACGCGATATTCGCCCAGTTCCGTGCGTTTGCCGTAGCCCTGTTCGGTGACGGTGAGGATCCAGCCTTCGCTTCCCACCGCCTCCATGCCGACGAGGAAATCGCCCTTGGCCAGGTTCATCGCCGTGACGCCCCGCGCCTGCCGTCCCATGGGGCGGACGCCTTTTTCCAGGAAGCGGATGGCCTTGCCATCGTGCGTGCCGAGGAAGATGAACTTGTCGCCCGTGGTCTCTCCGACGGCGATCAACTCATCGCCCTTATCGAGCGAGACGGCGATGATGCCGCGCGCCATCGGGTTGTCGAACTCCGAGAGCCGGCATTTTTTTATGACGCCGCTCCGGGTGGTCATCACGACATACTTTTCCTCGGCGAAGTCCGTCACCGGAAGAAACGCGGCGACTTTTTCGTCCTGCTCCAGGTTCACCAGGTTTACGATGTTCTTTCCCCGACCAGTTATTCCTGCATCGGGGATTTCATAGACCTTCAGCCAAAAGACCTTTCCCCGGTTGGTGAAGATCAGCATGTAGCTGTGGGTGGAGGAGACGAAAAGGTCTTCGACAAAGTCCTCCTCGCGCGTCTTCATGCCGATACGGCCTTTGCCGCCGCGTCCCTGATGGTGGTACGTCGCGACCGGCGTGCGCTTGAGATACCCCTGGTGGCTGACGGTGACCGCGACGTCCTCGACCGGAATCAGGTCCTCGAGCTTGATCTCGGCCTGCTCCTCGATGATTTCCGTCCGCCGTTTGTCGCCGTAATCTTTTTGGACTTCGCGCAGCTCTTTGACGATGATGTTTTTCAGGAGGCGGTCGCTTGCCAGGATCGCTTCCAGCTCCTGAATTCGCTTGCGGATCTCTTCCAACTCGTCCAGAATTTTCTGCCGCTCCAGGCCCGTCAGGCGCTGCAACTGCATTTCGAGGATGGCCTTGGCCTGAATCTCCGTGAATTCAAAAGCCGTCATCAGGCCGTCGCGGGCCTCCACCGTGGTCTTCGAAGCGCGGATCAGTTTGATGACTTCGTCCAGGTGGTCGAGCGCTTTCCTGTAGCCTTCCAAGATGTGCTCGCGCTCGCGCGCTTTCTTGAGCTCGTACTGCGTGCGGCGCCGCACCACCTCCACGCGATGGTCGATGAAAATCTTGATGGCCTCGACCAGCCCGAACTCGCGCGGCTGCCCGTGCACCACGGCCAGCAGGATCATCCCGAAGCTGGTTTGCATCGAGGTGTACTTGTAGAGATTGTTCAGAATGACCTCGGCCTGCTCGCCGCGCTTCAGCTCGAAGACGATACGCATGCCCTGGCGGTCGCTCTCGTCGCGGATGTCCGAGATGCCCTCGATCTTCTTATCCATCACCAGCTCGGCGGCCTTTTCGATAAGCCTCTTCTTGACCACCTGGTAGGGAATCTCGGTGACGACGATGCGTTCGCGGTCCTTGCCGACGTGCTCGATCGCGGCGCGCGCGCGCATCACAAAGCTGCCGCGCCCGATCCGGTAGGCCTCGGCGATTCCGCTCTTGCCGTAAATAAAACCACCGGTGGGGAAGTCCGGTCCCGGCACCATCTCGATGATCTTTTCGAGCTTCGTGTCCGGGTGCTCGATGAGTTGAACGGTGGCGTTGATGATCTCCGTCAAATTGTGAGGCGGAATGTTGGTCGCCATGCCCACGGCGATGCCGGACGATCCGTTCACCAGAAGATTCGGAATGCGGTTGGGAAGATACTCGGGCTCCTGCAGGCTCTCGTCGTAATTGGGACGGAAGTCCACGGTGTCGCGGTCGATGTCGTCGAGCATGCGCTCGGCAACCGCGTCCAATCGCGCCTCGGTGTAGCGCATTGCCGCCGGAGGGTCGTCATCCACCGATCCAAAGTTGCCCTGGCCGTCGATCAGCGGGTAGCGCAGACTGAAGGGCTGCGCCAGGCGGACCAGCGAGTCGTAGATGGGCACGTCGCCGTGCGGATGGTAGTTGCCCATCACTTCGCCGACGATCTTGGCGCACTTGCGATACGGGCGGTTGGCTCGCAGGCCCGCCTCGTACATGCCATAGAGAATGCGCCGCTGCACGGGCTTCAACCCGTCGCGCGCGTCCGGCAGCGCCCGCCCGATGATCACGCTCATGGCGTAATCGAGATACGAGCGGCGCATCTCGTCTTCAATATTGACGGGCGTCTGATTCTTCGGAAGCGGCAGCTCGGGCTGGCCCCCTTGCGGTCCGTTGCCTCCGGACGGCGGGCCGCCAGGAGGCAGATTTGGAGTATTCGGCTGGTCACCCATGAGTGGTTTTTGGAGTCCTTCCGCGCGATGGTTTGAACGTTTATTATAACCCGGCGAGGGAGTTGTTTTGGAGGGCCGGAAGCGATTTAGTGGACATTTCTTAGTGGTTTATCGAGAATCCTTTTCAGGCTGTCATTCTGAAGCCCGACGCTTTCGGTCGGGCTGAAGAATCTGCTTTGCGTTCAACGTCGCAATACCAACAGCAGATTCTTCTCCCGCTCTGCGGGATTAGAATGGCAAGTTAGTGTGATAGGCTGGACCAGCCATGTCTATTGATCCCCGCGAACGCCTGATCGTCGCGCTCGACGTACCTTCCGCCGCCGAAGCGAAGAAACTCGTGTCGGAACTGGATAGCGCCGTCTCGTTTTTCAAAGTGGGCTTGGAGCTTTTCTCCTCTGCTGGACCCGATTTTGTGCGCGGCCTCGTCTCCGATGGAAAAAGAATCTTTCTCGATCTCAAGTTCCTCGACATCGATGAAACGGTCAAGCGCGCGACCGAACAGGTCACCTCGCTTGGCGCGTCGTTTTTGACGGTTCATGAGAGCGGCCAAGCCGTTCGTTCCGCCGTCGAGGGCGCACGCGGAACCAGCCTCAAAATTCTCGCCGTCACGGTGCTCACCAGCCTCGATGCCTCCGACCTCCGCGCGATGGGTTTTAGTCACTCGATCGAAGAGTTGGTGCTGTTGCGCGCCAAGCGCGCAATCGAGGCCGGCGCTCACGGCGTGGTCGCATCGGGACAGGAGGCGCACAAGATTCGCGCACTGAGCCGCGAGATGGGCAAGGACTTGATCATCGTTACGCCGGGAATTCGTCCCGCGGGCGCGGACCGCCACGAGCAAAAACGCGCCACTACGCCAACGGAGGCGATCCAGGCCGGCTCGGATTATTTGGTGGTGGGAAGGCCGATTACTCGCTCGCAGAATCCACGGGAAGCGGCGACGAAAATCGCGGAGGAAATGCAGCGGGCGTTTGATTTGCTGAAGTTGTAGGCGAACCGAACGCGCCTGACAGTTGTGCTAGCTTTGTCCTTTCGCTGTTAATTCCACGCGCTACGCCGGCGGCGGAACTGTTTAACCTCTAGCTCCGTATTTTTTCCTTTGCCATTAAAGGCCGCTCCCGAATCCTCCTGAAATAAACTCTGTTAAATTTAATTATATTGAGTTATTGTGAGTCGTAGTCAGTATATAGCTATATACTTGTTTATAATATTGTTATAAACTGTAAGTATATTTTCTTATTGACATTTCCATATCGGTTGAGATATGCTTCTTATGCCGTTGCTTGGGCCGGGGTTATTGGCATGGCCTCGAAAGGTCTCCATCGGCGCGGGACGCCCAGCTAAACCGCAGTAGGAGGAAAAAGAACTTATGTGCAGAAGATGCGAAGAGTCGAGTAGCGGAAGATTCGTGTGCGAGTTCACCTATCCAGATGGGAAGCCATCTTCTAACTTTCATGGGGGTATTAAACCGGACACCGACATTGCTCTCTTGTATCAAAAGCTAGATGAGACGGCAGGCTCGCTGCAGACATCAGGCCCGTGGCACAACGTCGAACAACTAGCTTCATTTCTGAAGAAAGCGCAGATCAAGGGCCGATTGTACGCTATCGAGATTCTCGGTCCCTACCACACAGGCAAGAAATGGTCGCTTGAATACACCGGCGTGGGCAGAAACCGCGCCGTGCGGATGATCCTCAAATGAGCAACAACCGCAAACCCAGAACCGAGCGATTTGTTTTCGCCTTTACATATCCGGATGAGAAGCGCCCAGCGTCCGGGTACGTCGGCGGTTTCAGGCCCAATACTGATATCGCATTCTTGTGCAAGAAGCTTTTCGACAAAGCGGGCACTTGGTACAAGATCGAGGAGCTTCGAAGGATGACCACGGCGGTGCTTGAGAGCAGATTGCATGCGATCAGTAAACATGGCCGCTATCATGCCAGCCAGCCGTGGGTATTGGAGTATTCACGGGATCGGAAAGAGGTACGAATGATCTTTCCCGGATCGCAGCCTCAGGTCGCTCCACAGGGAGTCCCGGAGTGGACTGGCGACCGTCATGGTCTCATCTTCGTTGTAGACCTCCCGACTCCCGAAGCAATCCCAAAGTTAATCTCAGAGATACGTCGTTTGGTTTACTCGTGTAAAGGTCGAATGGTCCTGTACACAGCCGCCGATTGGACAGGCGAACCAATTTCAAGTACCAACGCTGAGAATACGCAACCATGATGACGGAGGCACAAATGAAACTCAAATCTTATCTGCTGATGATTCCAGAACAGCAGCACACAGCACGGAAAACACTCGCAGCGACTCGCAAAATCACAATGCAAGCACTGGTTCTCAAACTGATCGAAAATGAATGTGCTGGCATGGGAACATTCAAACCCAACTCAATCATGGCGAAAGGAGCATGGCATGGAAAGTAATTGGATCAGCGAAACGCAGGTGGAAGTAAGAGGGGACTATGGAAGCGGCACGTTGTCACGCCTGGGAGACAACAGGCTTGAATTCGAGGGTGAAGCGCTTTGCGGGAGAGTGTTCTTTCCGGTGCTTGTCGAGGAACAATGTGTAATTACGATAGACGGAAGCCTCCACGAATGCGAAGCTGAAGAACGAGATTGTCTCGTTCAGCAGTTTCTAGATGAGTTGGGATGGGAACCGCTCTAGGTTGTCTAGTTACGTATTTATCTGCTTAGGCTGAAATCTGTTCGTAGGAAAACTTCGGAATCTCCGCGCGTTCACGCGCGAGTTCAATCGCGAAACCGCTTCGGCAAGCAACTGGATATCGGATCGCAAGCCTTCGACCTGCGCACCCATGAAACGTTGGTATTCAACGCGCTGGCGGGTTAGGATTTCCTCCAGGGTCTGGCTGTTGAGTTCCATAGCAAGAGATTATACGGCATGACTAACGAGCGGAGAGGGGAAAAAGCAGATCCTTCGCTGCGCTCGGGATGACAACCACAAGGGGGTGTAGCGGTTTGGGCGGGGGCAAGTTATCCGCGGCAAGAAAACACATCGAGTCCCGCGGCCCAGCCGGGGCCGAGGCACAAAACGTGCCGTGGGCGCCGCTGCTCTGCTATCATGGTTTCTGTATGACAGCTCACGTATACGTTAGTCCGAAGAAGACGGTGCTGGATCCGCAGGGGGAGACGATCCGGTCCGCTCTGGCGGGCTTGGGCTTCCAAGGCGTCGAGGCCGTGCGGCAGGGAAAACACTTCGAGCTGCAATTGAACGCGCGTCTTTCGGCCGAGGAGGCTCGGGCGGAGGTCGAGCGCATCGCCAAAGAGGTGCTCACCAACCCGGTCATCGAGGAGTTCACCTTCCGGCTGGAAGCGGGTCCGGAGCCTGCTCCAGGCTCGCCGATGGAGAAGTGAAAGGCGGGAAACGAAATGTGCGGCATCGTTGGGTACGTTGGGAATAAGCGCGTGACGACGGTCATCCTGGAAGGGTTGGAGCGTCTGGAATACCGCGGTTACGACTCGGCCGGGATCGCGGTGGGCAACGGAACCGGGCCGCTCGAAGTGCGCCGGGCTTCGGGGAAACTGCGGAACCTTGCCGAGGCCGTCCGCGAGAATCCCATCGAGGGAAGCTACGGAATCGGGCACACGCGCTGGGCCACGCACGGGCGTCCCAGCGAAGATAACGCCCATCCGCACCGCGATTGCAAAGGCGAGATCGCTGTGGTCCATAACGGCATCGTCGAGAACTATCCCGCGCTGAAGCGCCGCCTGACGGAGGAAGGACACCGCATCGCGACCGAGACGGATACGGAACTGATCGCGCACCTGATTGAAAATCATCTGGCCGGAAACGGCAGCGGACCCGTCCCTCTGGAAGAGGCCGTGCGCCGTGCGATCAAGGAGATCAAGGGCGTCTTCTCGCTGGGAGTGGTCTCCTCGCGCGACCCGAATAAGATTGTGGCGGCGCGCATGGGTCCGCCCGCCGTGGTGGGGCTGGGAGAGAACGAATACTTCCTGGCCTCGGATATTCCCGCCATTCTGTTTCACACCCGTGACATGTTTTTCCTGGCCGACGGCGATATGGCGGTGATCACCGCGGCGGGCGTGCGGCTGATGGATTTTGAGGGGCGCGAGATTCAGCGTCCCGTGCAGCACGTCACGTGGGACCCCATCCAGGCGCAGAAATCCGGCTACAAGCACTTCATGCTGAAGGAAATTTACGAGCAGCCGCGGGCGGTGCGGGATACCTGCCTGGGGCGCGTCAGCCTGGCGACGGGTCGCGTGGTCCTGGACGACTGGGGCTTTGAGGAGCAGGATTTCCGGCGCTTCCGCAGCGTTAAGATCGTGGCCTGCGGCACGTCCTGGCACGCGGCACTGGCCGGAAAGTTCCTGATCGAAAAGCTGGCGCGCGTTCCGGTGGAGGTCGATTACGGCTCCGAGTTCCGCTACCGCGACCCGCTGGTGGGGCCGGAAACGCTGACCGTCGTTGTGACGCAATCGGGCGAGACCGCCGACACGCTGGCGGCGCAGCGCGAGAGCAAACGCAAAAGCTCAAAGACGCTCGCCATCTGCAACGTGGTGGGCAGCATGGTGACGCGCGAGGCCGTCGGCACTCTCTACACCCACGCCGGACCGGAGATCGGCGTGGCATCAACCAAGGCGTTCACGGCGCAGTTGACGGCGCTATATCTGCTGGCGCTCTACTTGGGGCAGGTGAGGGGATCGCTTTCGGAAGAACAGTCGATGAAGTTCGTCGGGCAGCTTGGGCATCTGCCGGAGCAGCTTGATGCGGCGCTGGCGCACGGGGCGGAGCTTGACAATCTGGCCAAGCTTTATTTCAAGAGCCGGAATTTTCTCTTCCTGGGACGCGGCATCCACTACCCGATTGCGCTCGAAGGCGCGCTCAAGTTGAAAGAGATTTCCTACATCCACGCCGAAGGCTATCCGGCCGGCGAGATGAAGCACGGACCGAATGCCTTGATCGACTCGGAACTGCCGGTGGTGGTGATCGCCACGCGCGAAGAGGGGAACCCGTCGAGCGAGGAGTGCTACGAGAAGACACTCTCCAACATAAAAGAAGTCAAGGCGCGCGAGGGCGTAGTGATCGCCGTAGTGACGGAAGGCGACCGCGACGCGCGCGAGTCGGCCGATCATACGATCGAGGTCCCGGCGGCTACCGAGCTGCTCTCCCCTATCCTCGAAATTGTTCCGCTGCAACTGCTGGCCTATCACATCGCGGTGCGCCGCGGGTGCGACGTGGACCAGCCGCGGAATTTGGCGAAGAGCGTTACGGTGGAGTAGGGAAGGTCCAACTCCTACTGGAGCACGGCCCTCTCCGTTTGGCTGCCTATCCTCAAGTGGGTGTTTCTAAGTATGGAAATGAAAGCAGGCCAGAGGAACAAAGAACGAGCAGTCGAATTCTTGAAGCTTGTAGTGGCCGGCAAGATTGATGAGGCTTACCAAAAATTCGTGGACATGAACGGCAAGCACCACAACATATTCTTTCCTGCTGGGTTCCCGGCGTTGAAAGCAGCGATGCAGGAGAACCACGCGCAGTTCTCCAGCAAACAGCTTCACGTCAAGAATGTGTTGGGAGATGGCGACCTGGTAGCCGTGCATTCCCATCTTGTCTTGAAACCGGGCGAGTTGGAAATGATTGTTGTACATCTTATTCGATTCCAAAACGACAAGATTGTGGAATTTTGGGATTGTGGCCAAGCGATTCCTAAGGATAACCCCAATCAAGACGGGGCGTTCTAAACCAGCCTCAGCGATTTCTATTTTTCGATACGGACGGCCTGTGGCCGCCCTTCAAGGAAATCCCCTGTGAGCAAAGTTCTTGAACTCCTGAAACAAAGCGGGGCGCTGATTACCGGAAGTCATTTTGTCTTGACTTCGGGAAAGCACGCCAGCGTCTACATCAACAAGGATGCGTTGTATCCGCATACGGAGCTTGCTTCAAAAGTCTGCGAAGAGTTTGCCGAGAAGGTGAAAGAGATGGAGATCGATTCGGTGGTGGGGCCGGCGCTGGGAGGAATTATTTTGTCGCAGTGGACGGCGCACCATCTGTCACGGCTCAAACGCAAGGAAGTGTTTGCGGTCTATACGGAAAAGTCGGCGGACGGTGGGCAGGGATTTACGCGCGGGTATGAGAAGTTCATCGGCGGAAAAAACGTGCTGGTGGTGGAGGATTTGACTTCGACCGGCGGGAGCGCGAAAAAAGTCGTGGAGGCGATCCGGCGCGCGGGCGGACGCGTGGCGGGCGTTTGCGTCATGGTAAACCGCAATCCCGAAGAAGTGACGGAGGCGTTCTTCGGCGCGCCATTCTTTCCGCTCGATACATTCAAAGTGGAGGCGTACGACGAAGCGGAGTGTCCGATGTGCCGCGAGGGTGTGCCGGTGAATACTTCCGTGGGGCACGGGAGGAAGTTTGTGGCCGGGAAGCAAGGTGGAAGCGGTCGGTGACAAGTTTGCCATGTTGGCGAGGACCAGAAAATGAAGAATTATTTTCGTTTGGGCCGTTTCCTGGTGTGCTCTTTCACTTTGGCGTGAAGAAAGCGAATCATTTCTTCCGCAGTCCCAAAAGGACCATAGGTCCGCCCCTTCTTGAAGTCCTCCAGACTCTCAGCAATCCCTCGGTCAAGTTCCGATTTCGTTTTCATTCTAAATCCTGACTGCTGACTCCATATCCGCTCCCTTACGGTCGCGGCCCTGATTCGCCTTCTAAGTCGTGGGTTGGTACGGGGATCATCGCCAAATCCTGGTCGAGCGAGGCCTGGATTAAGGCGGCGCGGACGACTGGGCGTTTGCGGTTGAAAACCAGCGCGGCCACGATGCAGAGGGCCGCGCCGATGGCGACGGTCTTGGGAGCGCCGATTACGCCGCCGAGCCATCCCGCCAAGAGGCTCCCGATGGGAGCCATACCCATGAACATCATTCCATAAAAGCCGAGAACGCGGCCACGCAGCGCGTCCGGAACAATGGTTTGGAGCGCCGAG
>Ga0080064_1001705_pt1 | contig 42280 bp, 39 predicted proteins | sample Subgrocontami54m_FD_69260 | JGI IMG/M metagenome (GOLD analysis project Ga0080064, IMG submission 69260) | Subsurface groundwater microbial communities from S. Glens Falls, New York, USA - GMW46 contaminated, 5.4 m (SPADES assembly) (version 2) ...
CTCCGCCGCCAGGCGCCCCCCGAGCCGTCCCGCCTGTTCGAGGCCGACGGGCGTCAGCGGCGGGTCGTACTCGGCCAGCCGTCCCTCCTGCCGCGCCACGTTCCCGCCCGACTGCCCGTGCCGGATCAGGTAGAGCCGCGTCGCGCCCTTCGTGAGCAGCAGCAGGTCCTGGAAGTAATAGGCCATCGGGTCGATGGGGGCGGGCGCCGTGGCGGGATTCTGGTCAGCATCCTTCATGCTCGCAAGGTAATCGGGCACCCCCTTAGCGACAAGCGTCTTGTGCAGCGCACTCAGATGAACGACGGCGACGCGAAGCGTGGATCACAGCCGCCCTTGTGCTGTGAGTTCGGCCCAGCCGGCCTACGGCCCGTGGGGATCGACGCGGTACTCTCCCGCGACGACGCACCCCCAACGCGTGCGCAACCCGCGGCGCACCTTGCCGGAACACTCGTGCAACCTTCGCCCGGTGGCCGCGATACAAGGGGCGGGGCGAGCCCCGCCCGGTCTCCATACCTGCGCGACCGTCTACGAACCACGCCGCGACGCGCGGCAAGCCCACTCCATTCGCTTCGATTTCCGCATTTCCACCCACAGGGGTAGTTGAAATCCGCAACCGGAGGTACAATGATGTGCAAACTTCTCATCATTCACCACAGGAGGTCGTCTTGGCGACAGAAGTAGTCATCGTAGAGGCCGTCCGCTCGGCCATGGGCCGCCGCAACGGCATGCTCTCCGGCACGCACGCCGTAACCCTCGGCGCGAAGGTGCTGCGCGAGGTCGTCGACCGCGCCGGCATCGACGCCGGACTCGTCGGCGATGTCGTCTTCGGCAACGTCTCGCAGGTTGGCGAGCAGGGCGCGAACATCGGACGCAACGTCGTCCTCGAGGCTGGCTTCCCGATCGAAGTGCCCGGCACGACCGTCGACCGCCAGTGCGGCTCCGCCCAGCAGGCGATCCACTTCGCGTCGAACCTCATCGCGGCCGGCGTCGTCGATATCGCCATCGGAGGCGGCGTCGAAAACATGTCGCGCGTGCCGATGGGATCGAACTTCAAGGTCGCCGGATTCCCCTTCACCGAGCACATGCGCACGACGTACGACCTGACGTCGCAGGGCGTTGCCGCCGACAACATCGCCCGCAAGTACGGCATCACCCGCGAGCAGCTCGACGCGTTCGCGGTGGAAAGCCAGCGCCGCGCCAAGGCCGCCAGCGACTCCGGCAAGTTCGAGAAAGAGATCCTCCCGATCGAAGTCGAGCACGAAGGCGTCAAGGGGATGTTCAAGGTCGACGAGGGCATCCGCGAGAGCACGCTCGAGAAACTCGGTTCGCTGACGCCGTCGTTCGGCGAGAACGGCCTCCACCACGCCGGCAACTCCAGCCAGATCACCGACGGCGCATCGGCGATCCTGATGATGTCTGCCGAAAAGGCGAAGGAGCTCGGGCTCAGGCCCCGCGCCCGCATCGTCGCCCAGGCCGTCGTCGGCTCCGACCCGCACCTCATGCTCACGGGTCCGATCACCGCGACGCCCGCCGTCCTCAAGAAGGCCGGACTCAAGCTCGAAGACATCGACCGCGTCGAGATCAACGAGGCGTTCGCCGCCGTCGTGCTGGCCTGGCAGAAGGAACTCGGTTACGACCCGGCGAAGACGAACGTCAACGGCGGCGCCATCGCGCTCGGGCACCCGCTCGGCTGCACCGGCGCCCGCCTCATGACGTCGCTGCTGTTCGAGCTGGAGCGCAGCGGCGGCCGCTACGGCCACGAAGTGATGTGCTGCGGCGGCGGCATCGGCACCGCGACGATCATCGAGCGCCTGTAGCCGCCTCGTGGCGCGGGCTTTTCAGCCCGCGACGCTTCGCGAACGAAGACGAGAACCCTGGGAGCAATCCCGGGGCTCTTCGTCGTCGTGTTGATCGCCGCGCGATCATACATGGCATGGTCCCGCCGGCGCGGCTACGTGGTCATCGGACGTCGCCCCTGCCGTCGGGCGGCCCTTACAACGAGCGCGATACTGGTGGCGGCAAGCGCCAGCACCGACGCGCCCGCGCCCGCCGCGAGCGCGATCGTCGCGCGCCCCGCGCCCGGCGTGTTCGCCGTCACGCCGCTCGTGGCGTCCGCGGCAGGTGCCGCATCCCCGCCCTTCGGCAGCGCCACACCAGCCGCCGCACCCGCGCCCGACCCGTCGCCCACCACGACCGCGCCGATCATGCCCGGATGGAACATGCAGTAGTACGGGTAGACGCCGTTCTTGTCGAATCGTTGGTTGACTGACTGGCCCACGCGTATGGACTCGAAATTGCCCCAACCGTTGCCCGAACGGATGCCGGCGCCAGTGACCGTGTGGTCCATGACGTCATGATTGGTGAAGGTCACCGTGTCGCCCGGCGCAATATGCAGCACCGTCGTGATGAAGCAGAGATCCTTGATCTCGACGTTCGTGCCGTGTCCGTCGGTCGCGGCCTCGCGACAGCCCCCTCCACCCGCCTGCGCCGAGCGCGCGATGGGCGACGTTCCGACGACGATTCCAGCTACGATCACGAGACTGATGATGAAGCGGCTGAACATGATGCACCTCGCTTTCCGAGTTGATACACCGCACGCCGCAGTCTGGTTCCCGGTCTACGGCAGCGTCTCCGCCACGCGGATCGCCGCTGCTTCCGGGAGCGTCGTCTCCATGCGGTAGAACGCGAAGTCCGTCCGCCAGATGAGCGTGTCGCGGGCGACCGTACGCTCGGAGCCCGGGAACTCGCCGCGATCGTCGAAGAGGCGTACGATATGCGGCCCGCCCTCGATCCAGTGTGCCGGCCGCCCCGCCACCGATGCGTCGCGGAGAACAACCCCGGGCGGTACCCCCTTTCCGAAGAACACGTCGCGCGGTCGCATCTCCCACAGGTCAAAGTTCGCATAGCGCAAGATCACCACGCTCTCGTTGCCGTAGGTGGCCACGAAGACGCCACTCGCGTCGCCCTCTCCGCGCGGACGCGCCGGTTGGAAGCCGACACGTCGCGCCGCTTCGCTGAGGGATACCGGGGTAGCGAACGCCACCGGACCGGCCGGAGCCGGCAATGGCGTCGGCGTCACGCCGGGCGCCGGCGTGGGCAGACGTTCGATCTTCGAGCCCTCCACGCCGAAGAACTCGGCGATCGCGGACCGCGAATTCGGAACGGTAAGCGCGATCGACAGCGCCAGTGCGATCGTCGCGATCGTCGCGATCGCCGCCAGCGCGAACGCCGGTCGTCGCGATGGCCTGGCCGGAGCCGGTTCCGTGATCGCCGCGAGCACGCGGACGCGTAGCGCCGGGGTCGGCGGATACGCTGAGTTCGCCGCGGCGCGCCGCAGCAGCCGTTCGAGCATCAACTCATCCATCGACGCCCTCCCGCAACTCCGGATAGTTCGACTCGATGACGTGGCGCAGCCGGCGGCTGGCGCGATGCAGCCGCGACTTTACGGTGCCCGAAGGCTTGCCGATGGCCGCGGCGATCTCGCGTTCCGGCAGATCGAGGTAGTAGCGCAGATGCAGCACAACGCGGTCGGCCTCCGGTAGCTCGCCGATCGCCCGCAACAGTGTGGATGCCTCGTCTCTTGCCGCGACCGCGACATCCGGCGCCTCGACGCTTCGTTCCGTGAACATGCCGATCCGCCCGAGCAGCCCCGACCGCCGCGATCGCGCTCGTAGCTCATTCAGCGCGAGGTTCGTCACAATGCGCAACAACCACGGCCGGAACGGCTCGCCAGCTCGAAAGGTGTGCAACTGCCGGTATGCCCGCACGAACGCGTCCTGCGCCACATCCTCGGCGGCGGCCGCATCGCGCACGATGAGATACGCCGCACGGAAGGCGACCTCCTGGTGGCGCTCGACGAGCGCGCCGAACGAGGCAGCATCGCCCGCCGCCGCCCGCTCGATCTCCCGGGTCTCGTCAATCAACACGTGGTCCACGTACGAGAACTACACCGGCCATGCCGAATTGGTTCGCAAGGCGCAATGACAAACCCCGGCATCTCGTCGTAAGATTAGCTGTAGGACACCACCCACAACGGCCTGCGGGGCCAAGGAGCATCGTATGCGTAAGGTAGCCGTCGTCGGCGCGGGCATGACGCACTTTGGAAAGCACCAGGACAAGACGCTGAAGGACCTCGGCCGCGAGGCCGTCGAGGCCGCGATGGCGGCAGCAGGCGTCGACAAGCCGCAGATCGAGGCGGCGATGGTCGGCAACGCCACGGCCGGCCTGATCACCGGCCAGGAGATGATCCGCGCGCAGGTCATCTTGCGCGAGATGGGCTTCGGCGACATCCCGATGATCAACACCGAGAACGCCTGCGCCAGCTCGTCGACGGCGTTCCACCTGGCGTGGATGTACGTCGCCTCCGGCATGTACGACTGCGTGCTCGCGCTCGGCGTCGAAAAGCTCTACCACGAAGACAAGCGAAAGTCGTTCCAGGCCATTGGCTCGGCCGTCGACATGACCGCGTTCTCGCAGCTCAAGAAGGCGACCGCCGAGCGCGGCCGCACCGACGGCGAGGGCACAGGCGACGGCGGCGAGGGCGCTGGCGAGAAGCGCTCGCTGTTCATGGACTTCTACGCCGCCGGCGCGCGCGAGCACATGAAGCGCTACGGCACGACGGCGGTGCAGTTTGCGAAGGTCGCCGTCAAGAGCCACCAGAACGCATCGCTCAACCCGTACGCACAGTATCGCGAAGTCTACTCAGTCGAGGACATCCTCAACTCGCCCATGGTCGCCGAGCCGCTGACGCGCCTGATGTGCTCGCCGATCGGCGACGGCGCCGCGGCGCTCATTCTTTGCTCGGAAGAGAAGGCGCGCCAGCTCACGACGAAGCCCGTCTGGGTGACAGCGTCGATCCTCGGCTCCGGCAAGGATCGCGCGCCCGGTGAGCCCGGCGTGACGACGCGCATGGTGAACAAGGCGTACGCCGCGGCAAGCGTCGGCCCCGAAGACATCGACGTCATCGAGTTGCACGACGCGTCGGCGCCGGCGGAGCTGATGGAGTACGAGGAGCTTGGCCTCTGCAAGGTCGGCGAGGGTGGCCGCCTGATCGAAGATGGCGTCACTGCTCTCACCGGCAAGATCCCCGTGAACCCGAGCGGCGGCCTGCTCTCAAAAGGCCACCCGATCGGCGCGACCGGCTGCGCCCAGCTCACCGAGATCTTCTGGCAGCTCCGTGGTGAGGCGGGCGAGCGCCAGGTGAAGGGCGGTACCGCCAAGATCGGCATGACGCAGAACGGCGGCGGCATGATGCGCGGCGAAGCCGCCGCGATGGCGGTCCATATCCTGGAGCGCTAGCGACGCTTGAACTGCGATGCAACGAAGACGCCCGCAACTACCGGCGTCTTCTTTGCGTAGTTGGGCGGAGCGGGCGAACCAACTGTGAACTGTCAACTGCTTACCGTGAACTTTGCCCTACAACCACACCCGCGCCCACTCGGCGATCTTCTCGTTCGCTCGGCCGAAGATCGGCGCGCCGTGGCCCGGCAAGGCGATGTCGAAGTCCAGCTCGGCGAGCTGGCGAATCGAGCGCTTCGCCTGATCCATGTCGTGGCTCGATGTCGACATCGGCAGGTGCAGCCCCGCCGTGTTCATCAGCGAATCGCCCGCAAACAGCGTCCGGCGCTCCTTCGCGTACAGCGCGATGTGGCCGGGCGTGTGCCCCGGAGCGTGGATCACCTGCAGCCCACCTGCAAAAGGCAGGATTTCGCCATCGCGCAAAACGCGATCGACCTTCAGCGTGAAGTGCTTCGCCGCGAACGTGTCGATCAGCGGCCCGATCGGGCCCTTGCTTGGCATCCAAGGGCTCCGGCCTTGGACGTACGGCACATCATCTTCGTGGACGCACAGTTGCGCGCCGCTGCGCTCGATGAGCGCGCCCGCGTTACCGGTATGGTCGAAGTGGTAGTGCGTAGCGACGATGGTGCGCAGGTCTTCGAGTTTGCGCCCGATGGATTCTATCGCCGAGATGATGCTGCTGGACGCGTCGCCGCTGCTCGTGTCGATCAGCGCCAGACCATCGTGACCTTCGACGAGATAGCTGCGGCCCATCTTCAGGCCACCGATGGCGTAGATGCCGCGCGCGATCTCCTGCACCAGCATCCTAACCCGCCGCGCTCGGATCGCTCGCCAGCGCCGTCAGATCCAGCCGATGCGGCGTGCCCGTGAGGTCGACCGCATCGAATCGTCCGGCCTTCAGCTCCGCGATCAAGCCTTCGACATCGTGGATGTCGCGCTCGAACTCCGTAGCCACGCGCCCGATGTCGCTGCGCGAGTGCGAGTCGGTGCCCGCCGTGCCCGGCATCTTCATAAATTCGCACAGCGCCGCCGAGAACTGGTTCTCCTTCACGGTGCCGCGCCCGTTCAGCTTCTCCAGCGCGTCGCAGTGTCCGTAGGCCGGGTTCTTCGCCGCGCGGGCCAGCGCTTCGTCGTAGTCGCGATCGTTCTCCATGTACCACGGCATCTGGCGACGATACGGGTGCGCCGCCACCATCGCGCCGTTCGCCTCACGCACGTGGCGCGCCAGCTCGTGAGAGCGGTGCATCCCGTATACGTACTTGTCGATGCCGTATACGAGGATGTGTCCGTCGTCGGTGTTGATCTCGATAGCGGGCAGCACGAGATAGTCGTGCCGCTTGCCGAGCGCGATCACCTCTGCCGGGTCCCACAGGTAGTCGTGCTCGCTCAGGCAGATGCCGTCCAGCCCGGCCGCCTTCGACCGCTCGACGAGGTCATCGGGCGCCAGATACGAATCCCACGAGAGCGGGCGCGTGTGCGTATGCAGGTCAATCAGCAAGCAAGCAATCCTTCGTCAGCGGGGGCACGGAGGCAGTATATCGAACGCGCGTTCGGGGTCTAGAGACCGATCCAGGATAGCTTGAAGTTTGCGGCGAACGGGTCGACGTAGCGCACGCCTTCGATCACGGCTTGGCTCGGCAGGTCTTCCGTCAGGATCGTGGGGACTCCATTGACGTGGGCGGCTGCCCAGATGTGCGCGTCATAGATGTGCATCTGATGGCCAACAACCGCGCGCATCGCCTCTCGAATTGTGTCGAAGGTTAGATCGACGCAGGCAAATGCCGCCAAGATCTCTTCAGACGATTCGCTAGCCTCGCGAAGCGAGAATATGGGTTTTCGGCCGGCCCTGGATCGAGTGGTCGCCGCGAAGTATTCCCCGATGACTTGAGGCGTGACCACGCCTCGCGCCGCGCGGGCGAGTTGGCTAACGACAACAGCAGCTGTGATGGCCTTATGCTGTTCGCGCAGATCGACGGCCGTTACCAGCACGTTCGTGTCGATGAGGACGTGCCTTCTCATCTCGTTCGGCGTAGAGCTCCTCCCGGTCAAACTTCCGTCCCGTGCCGGGACCGTCTCCAGCTAGTCGTTGTACTTCCTGCAGACGTTGCAGGAAGCGACTGCGAGCCTCGGCGCGCTCGGCCGATCCCGGCTCAGATGGCGAAAGCTGCTCGCGGATGAGCGCTGCCTGGGAGATTCCTCGGCGCTTCGCCTCGCGCTTCAGACGCTGATCCGTCGCCTTGTCGAGATAGATCTGCTTGCGAATCATAACCATGACGCACCTCGTGACTGTGACTATACATTACTATATACATCACATTGGCCACGCCGCAAGCGTCAGTCCGCGCCGAGGATCAGTGTGCCTGTCGCGCTGAGCATGCCGCCGGTCGCGTTCACGAGCGCCAGCTTCGCGCCCGCCACCTGGCGCGCGCCGCACTCGCCACGGAGCTGACGCACGGCCTCGATGAGGATGAACATGCCGTACATGCCCGGGTGCGTGTACGAGAGGCCGCCGCCGTTCGTGTTCATCGGGAAGACGCCACCCGGCGCCGTGCGCTGGTTCGAGACGAACGGCCCGCCTTCGCCTTTCGCGCAGAACCCCAGTTCCTCCAGCGTCACCATGGCGGTGTACGTGAATGAGTCGTACACCTCGACGACATCGATGTCCGCGTGCGCCACGCCGGCCATCTCGAATGCCGCCTTGCCCGAGTAGCGCGCCGGCGTGCGCGTGACATCGTCCATACCGAGCAGCGACTGATGCGTGCTCGCCTCGCCCGACCCCAGCACCCACACCGGCTTTTTCTTCATCTCGCGGGCACGATCCGCGCCGACCACCACGACCGCGCCGCCGGCGTCCGTCACCAGGCAGCAATCGAAGATGTGGAACGGGTAGGAGACGTAGCGCGACGCCAGCACGTCGTCGATCGTCAGGTCGTCCCGCATGAAGGCGCGCGGATTGAGCTGCGCCCACTTCCGCGTTGCCACCGCCACCTCGGCGAGCTGCTCGCTCGTCGTCCCGTACTCGTGCATGTGCCGCATCGCCGCCATCGAGTACGCGCTCGGCGCGCCGCCGACGCCGAACGGCGCTTCGAACTGCGCCGCCGGCAACGTCGCATCGAACATGAAGCCGCCGCCGCGTGGCCCGCGCCGGTTCCGCGCCGAGAATCCCGTCTCGCCGTGCGTGATCAGCGCCACGCTGCACAGCCCGGCCGCGATCGCCGCCGCGGCGTGCTCGACATGGATGACGAATGACGAGCCACCGGTCATCGTGCTGTCGGTGTACTTCGGCACGATGCCGAGGTACTCGCACAGCTGCGTGCTGGCCATGCCGCCGACGCCCGCCGTGAAGACGCCATCGACCTCCGACTTGTCGATGCCGGCGTCGCGCAGCGCGTTGCGGGCCGCCTGCGCGTGCATCATGATCGGCGTCATGTCCGGCACGATGCCGATCTCGTCCGTCTCGTCCGCTCCGACGATGGCGACTTTGTTCTTCAGCGTCATCTTGTGTCCTGACTAGAGGCGTTGATCCGAATGAGCCGTGTGGCGAGAGCCATCGCCGGCTGTCGGGCTCTCTGTCTCGGTGTGGCACAGCCGTCCACGGCTGTGAGTCCTCTGTCTTGATGTGACGCAGCCATCCCCGGCTGTGAGTTCTCTGTCTCGCTCCACATTTGTGTATGTTGGAGCATCACGCCCCAACGGGCTTGAACAGCGGCAACGTGATCTCGTCCGTCGCAGCCTCCCAGACCACCTCTACGGGCATGCCGCAGCGGATGTTCTCGGGCATCGGCTCCACGCCGATGAGGTTCGTCATGATCCGCGGCCCCTCGTCGAGCTGCACGATCGCTGTGACGTACGGCGGTGTGAAGCCGGGCATCTGCGGGCGCATCTGGATCGCGAAGGTGTAGAGCGTGCCCTTGCCCGTGCAGCGCCGCCACTCGATCTCCCAGTTGAAGCATCGCGGACAGAACTGCCGTGGGTAGAAGAAGAACTCTGCGCACGCCGGGCAGTACGGCAGCATCAGCTCATGCCGCTTGCACCCGTCCCAGAACGGCTGCGTCTCCGGCGACGGATACGGTAGCGGCTTCGCGTAGTCGGCCATCGTGTTCCTCCAGGCGTTCGCGCTAACGTCGCGACGCCGCGTCATGCTACCCGCGCCTCGCCGTTATGGATAGCCGCGACATCGACGCTTGACAACGCTGATCGCGAGGCGTAGCATTGCGCCAATCCGTCACATGGACGGTGAGTCTGGGGGAGCGATGCGCATCCGTATCCTGGTGGCCGCCCTGGCGGTCATTGTACTTGCCAGCCTGCAACTCGGATCGGCCGATGCGGCCGTCTACGTCGGATACTCGCCGCCGATCACCGACGCGGCAAACGTACCCTGGACGTCGCAGGACGGCACCTGGCTCTCGACGCGCGGCGCCGACAACGATGCGTGGGACATCGCGAACCGTGCGACGAGCGCGACGACGCAGTCGGCCCAGTCGATACATGATTTCCTGCGGTCCGGCGGCACGGTGTACCTGCTGATACCAGGCTATAACCCCGGCGGAAACTCGCTGTCACGCAGCGACTGGGAAGTCCCCGCCGCCGACTACCTGCAGACCGCAAACAACGGCCGCGCGCTGATCATGGAGTTGGACTACTGGCGGACCAACCTCATCTACGGCTGGGCGTTCAGCGACGGAAAAGATAAAGCGCAGAAGTTCGCGGCCAAGGCCAAGAGCGCGGGCGCGGGCAGCGTCGTCATCTACGGACATTCGCTGGGCGCCGATGTCACCGGCGGAGTGACGCAGGACAGCCCGAATGTGACGCGCGGCTACGGTTTCGGCATCCCCTGCTTCTCGAGTTGGGCGCCAAAGAACAAGGGATTCACCGCCTACCAGGGCTTCCACCGCATCAATGCGGGCAAGTTCATCGTCTTCAGCCGCACGTCGGACCCCGCATCGCAGGACAACTGCGTCTTGTCGATGCTTGGCAACTGGTCGAGCAACTCCGGCAGTGTGCCAGGGCACGACTACATGGAGCTCGTTTACGACAACGACTTCCACCGCTACGTGAACAGCGACGGGACATGCCCCTGCCCGGCGACGAATTTTGTGACCAAGCTAGCGAGTTTCATAGCGAGTTCGTCGAACGAAGACACGGCGTCCGGCTCGACGTACGACTGGAACAAGACCGCCGCGGACTACCGCACAACCAAGTTCGTCGATGACAGTCAGGCGACGCTGACTGGAAACTTCTCGGTGCTGAGCGGCGATGGCTTCGACAACAGCGTGCGTAGCGCGACGGCGAACGGCACGACGGCATCGGCGACGGTGACCTGGCGCGCCTCGCTACAGGCAGGCAAGCGATACGAGGCGCGCGTCTTCATCCCGTCCGTCACCGGTTCGGCGACGGTGACGTACAAGGTCTGCTACTCGGGCGGTTGCTCGACGCGCTCGGTGAACCAGTCGTCGTACGCCGCCGCCTGGGTCTCGCTCGGCACGTACACGTTCGCGGGGACGTCGTCGGATTACGTCTACGCGAATAACGCGGTCGGCACGTGCTGCACGCAGACCGTAGGCGTCGACGCGGTCGAATTCGTGCCGAAGAGCCAGTAGGCCAGCTTACGGTACCAGGACGATCTTTCCGAACTGCTCGCGCTGCACCAACCGGGCAACGGCCTTCGCGGCGTCGCGCAGCGGAAAGACCTGATCGACAACCGCCTTCAGCCGCCCGTCCGCGAAACACGGCGCGTAGTGCAGCATCTCCGCTTTCGTCCCCATGAACGAGCCGTAGATCGTCTGCTGCGAGAGAAAGAATCGCGACACATTGAACGTCGCGTTGTTGCCTGCCGTCGCGCCGCACGTGACGACGCGCCCGTTGCGCGCCATGGCCTTGATGCTCTTCTCCATGATCTCCGCGCCGACGTTCTCGACCACCATGTCGACGCCGCGTCCACCGGTCAGCTTGCGCGCCTCGTCCGCGAGATCGTGCGTCGTGTAGTTGATGCACTCGTCCGCGCCCAGGCCCCGCGCCTTCACGAGCTTCTCGTCCGAACCGGCGCTGGCGATGACGTGCGCGCCGTGCAGCTTCGCCACCTGGATCGCCGCCACGCCGACGCCGCTGCCCGCGGCGTTCACGAGCACCGTCTCGCCGTAACGCAGGTGCGCGCGCGTCAGGATCATGTGGAGCGCAGTCGTGAACACGAGGGGGATCGATGCCGCCTCCTCGAACGACAGGTTTGCCGGCTTTGGAAAGATGTTCGCGGCGGGCACCGCCACCAGTTCGGCCATGCCGCCGTCGCGGCCCTGCCCCAGCAGCCGGTACTGAGCGCACAGGTTATCGTCGCCGCCGAGGCATGCCTCGCATGTTCCGCAGCTCACGCCCGGATGGAGGATCACCTCCGCCCCCGCGGCGGTCGAGCGCACGCCTGCGCCTATCGCCTCGACCACGCCGGCGACATCGGCGCCAAGGATGCGCGGCGCATCGTATTTGACCGTCGACGGAGCCTTCGCCGCCCATGCTTCGAGGTGGTTGAGCGCGACCGCCTTCACGCGGACGAGCACTTCGCCCGGTCCGGCCACCGGATCGGTCGCGTCCTCGTAGACGTAGCTGTCCGCGCTGCCGGGCTGATGGATGCGGACGGCTTTCATGAATGCTCCTTACGCATGTGGCTGTTCGCCGGATCGTTGCCCGATACAATAGCCGCAGATACCGCTTGTGCTCAAACGCGTGGAGATTCACGGATGACGCCAGCCGCATTCAAGAACGAGCCGCTCCTGACGCCTGAGCAGCTCCAATCGCGCCTGGGCGAGTTCCTTGCGGCCGTCGAACAGTTCAACGACGGCTACTATTTCGAGTCGCATGAGACGCTCGAAGATCTCTGGATGGTCACGCCGCTGCCCGAGCGCGATCTCTTCCAGGCGATCATCCAGATCGCCGCTGCCTTCGTCCACTTCACCCGTGGCGAGTACCCCGGCATCATTAAGCTCCTCGATTCCGCACTCGAAAAGCTCCGCGCCTTCGTGCCGGGATGCCTTGGCGTCGACGTGACGGCGCTGATTGCCGGCGTTGAGGGCGCGCGCGCCGAGATCGCTGCCCTCGGCCCCGAGCGCTTCACGGAGTGGGACGAAGCGCGCGCGCCGAAGATTCACCTGACGCCTTGAACGACATCGCGCGAAACATCGCCGAGGTGAAGGAGCGGATCGCGTCGGCCGCTGAACGAGCGGGCAGGGCGCCGCACGACATAACGCTCGTTGCGATTTCGAAGACGCACCCGGCCGAAGTCGTAGCGGCGGCGTTCGCGGCTGGCCTGCGCGATTTCGGCGAGAACCGCGTGCAAGAGGCGGCGTCGAAGGTCATCGCACTCCGCGCGCAGGGCATCCGCCCTCGATGGCACCTGGTCGGGCACCTGCAGCGCAACAAGGCGCCGGCCGCGATCGACCTCTTTGATATACTCCACAGCGTTGATTCGGAGCGCCTAGCGGAGGCGCTCAGCGCCGCGGCCGCGCGCCCGGTGCGCGTGCTCATCGAAGTGAACGTTGCCGGCGAAGGCACGAAGTTCGGTGTGGCGCCCGAAGCTGTTTCGAAGCTCGCCGCGCGTATCGGGGATCTCCCGCACCTCGAGCTAGCGGGCCTGATGACGGTTGCGCCTCGGGTCGATGATCCCGAAGACGCCCGCCCGGTCTTCCGCCAGTTGCGCCATCTGCGCGACGCGGTCGGCCTGCGGGAGCTATCGATGGGGATGACGGACGACTTCGAAGTCGCCGTCGAAGAAGGGTCGACGCTGGTACGCGTCGGCCGTGCCATATTCGGGGCGCGCGCCCTTTGACGGGGAGCAACGTGAAGCTCGGGCTCATCGGCTGCGGATTCATGGGGGAAGCGATACTGGGCGCGGCGATCGCGCGCGGTGTCGCCACGGCCGCCGATATCTCCGTCGCCGAGATCAATGATGAGCGGCGCGCCGCGATCGCCAGCCTGCACGGCGTCGGCACGACCGCCGACCCCGCCGTGACCGTTGCCGGGGCGGACATCGTCGTCTTCGCCGTCAAACCCCAGGAGTTCGATGCGATCGCCCGCGGCCTGAAGGGCAGCCTCGCACCCGGCCAGACCGCCGTCTCGATCATGGCCGGCGTGCCGATCGCCAAGATGTCGCGCGCCCTGGGTCACCCGGCGATCGTCCGCGTGATGCCAAACACACTGGCGACCATCGGCGAGGCGATCAGCGTCTGGACGGCGACGCCCGACGTGGGCATCGAAGCGCGGGCGCAGGTGTCCTCGTTGCTCGGCGTGCTCGGCCAGGAGATCTACGTCGACGACGAGAAGTATCTCGACATGGCCACCGCGTTGTCGGGCAGCGGGCCGGGCTTCGTCTTTCTGCTCATCGAGGCGTTCATCGATGCCGGCGTGCACATCGGCTTCCGTCGCGATGTCGCGGAGAAGCTGGTGCTACAGACATTCCTCGGCTCCGCGAAGTACGCGCAGGCGACCGGCAAACACCCCGCGCAACTGCGCAACGAAGTAACATCACCTGGCGGCACCACGGCCGCCGGGCTCTTCGCCCTCGAAGATGCCGGCGTCCGGGCAGCCATCATCGATGCCGTCGAGGCCGCGTTCGAGCGTTCGAAGGAACTGGGGGCATAGGTTGTTCGGTGGAAACTGTATCGGCACGACCGCCGCGTCTCAGATCGTCTGCCTCCTCTTCACGATCCTCACCATCGCCATCTTTGCCCGCGCCATCCTGAGCTGGTTTAACATGGATCCGCGTAGCCCGCTCATCCAGATCCTCGATGCCGTCACCGAACCGATCATGGAGCCGATCCGCCGCATCATGCCGCGCCTCGGGATGATCGATCTGTCGCCTCTGATCGCGATTCTCCTCCTCCAGTTCGTGTCGAACGGCCTCCAGAACTTCCTCGGCTAGACACACCCGTCACTGAGTGGCATCGCCGGCGCTGAAGGGCTGCCGCGCTTGGCTGTCGACCGGTCTGGCAGGCCCGCACTCATTCCGCCAGCACCCACGATGCACCCTCCGCGCGCTCGCACCACCATCGCAGCTCCGCCGGTTCGCCCGCCGCGGCATCCAGCGCCTTGCGCCAGCCGCGCAGAAGGACCCCGCACAGCACGGTAAGCGCGTCGTGGCGTGCGCGGAGGTCCGGCGTCATCCCGGCGGCGTCGGCGTATTGCAGCATCAGGGCGTCGAGCGGCACCGGCAGCCGTCGCGAGTTGATCGCCAGGAACCACCCGAGGTCGACCGCAGGCGCTGCGACGAGCGGCATCGCCCAGTCGATGAGCCACATCCGCCCGCCGTCGTCAAGGCCGACGTTGTCGAACTTGAGGTCGCCATGCAGGAATGCCGCCGGTGACCGCTGGAGCGCCCGCACCAGTGGCGCCGGATCCGCGATCAGCGCTCGGATGATGCCTCGCGCGCCCGCCGTCGCGTGCTCGTCGAACAGTCGCCAGCCTTCGATGATGTCCCGCGCGACGGGCGCCCTGTACGCTGCCGCGATGCGCGCTCCGTCGGGCGTCAGCAGCGTGAGCCGCCGCGTCAGATCGCACCACGGTAATCTGTCCGGCGCCGGCCGCTTGTGGAGTGCGGCCATGCCCGCAACAATCGCTTGTAACTGCGATTCAGTGATCGTGCCCTGCGGGAGCAGCTCGTCGCCGATGTCTCGCATCAGCAGGGCGTACCCGCTGCCGTCGCGCGCGGCGCCGACAGCCGGCGTCCGTACGCCCGCGCCCAGATCGACGCGCGCATCCGCGATCACCGCCTCGCGGCACGCGACATCGTCCGTCGCCCGCATGATCCAGTCGCGCTCGATCGACATGCGCTTGAGCACGAACGACGCTTCGTCGCCGCGCACCAGCCGCGCCAGCGTCGCGCCGGAAAACCCGGTGTGTGGAAATGGTTGTTCGTCTACGCCGGCGAGCCCGTGCGCATCAAGCAGCGACGCGACGTCGTCGAACACTGGCTATGCGCGCGCCGGCAGGGCGCCATCGACGTAGTGGACCACGGAGCCGTCGCAGTTCCGCGACAGCAGCACAACCAGCGGCTCGCTGTCGCTTGCGTTCTCCTCCACATGCACCTCGTATGCCGGCACGTAGATGAAATCGCCCTGGTCCGCATCGACGATATCGCGCAGGCCTTCGCCCGAGTAGAAGCGCGCCCGCCCGGAAAGGATGTAGATGCTCGTCTCGCACTCGCCGTGGTGATGGATCTCCGTCCGCCCGAGCGGCGCCGTCGTTACGATGCTGGAGTACAGGCGCTCGCTGCCCACGGTGTCACGAGAGACCGCGATGACGCGCTCCATATCGGCATTCTGTCCGGGGTTCCCCGCTAGCTCCGCCTTCGCAATGCGCTTAACCATCGCCCCTCGTCACGTGTTGTCGTACGATCGGAATGTGGCGCCAGCGTACCAAACCTTCGACGTGCCGTACCCGCGATTCCTGCTGGCCGCACTGCCGTCCCCGCTCGAACGCGCCGAGCGCCTCGAGGCGGCGTTGCGTGCGGAGGGCTGCACGCGCGTCCCCCGCCTCTACCTCAAGCGCGACGACCTGCTCGCGCTCGCGCTTGGTGGCAACAAGATCCGCAACCTGGAGTTCCTGCTCGGAGACGCGCTGGATCTCGGGGCGACGGATATTGTCACGGCTGGCCGCGTGCAGTCGAATCACTGCCGCCTCACGGCAGCAGCGTGCGTGCGCGCAGGCCTCGGCGCGCACCTGATCTTCACAGGCGAGCGGCCGCCGGTGGCCACCGGCAACTTCCTCCTCGCCGAACTCCTCGGCGCGAAGGCCTACTTCACCGGCTCCGACGACCGCACCAGCCGCGCGGCCTGGATCGATATGCTGATGGGCGCGCTGCCCGGTTTCGATCGCCGGCCCTATCTCATCCCGGTCGGCGGCTCGGATGCTCGCGGGGCGGTTGGGCACGCCCTCGCCGCGCGGGAACTGGCGCAGCAGTTCGATGCAATCGGCGAACGCCTCACGACGATCGTGCTCGCGACGGCGACCGGCGGCACGCAGGCGGGCATGCTCGCCGGGCTGCGCAAGCTCGGCATCGACGCGCGCGTGCACGGGTTCGCCGTCGCGAAAGCCGCCGCGGACCTTGCGCCGGAGATCCTCGCCATCGCGAACGACGTTGCTTCCGCCATCGGCGCCGGCGCCGTCGCGCCAGATGACGTCGTCGTCGACGATACGTGCCTCGGCGGCGGCTACGGCATCCCTTCGACCGCCGGGCAGGCCGCCGTTGAGTTGCTCGCCCGCACCGAAGGCGTGCTCGCCGACCCCGTCTACACCGGCAAGGGCCTCGCCGGCCTCCTCGCGCTCGTACGTAACGACGCGTTTTCGCCCGACGACGGCGTGGTGTTCATCCACACGGGCGGCGCGCCCGCGCTCTTCGCCGATCTCCCGCAGCCCCTGTAACGAAATCGCAGCGCCGGAAACAACATAAGCGCGTCCGGTCACGAGGGATCGACCGGTATAATCAGGAAGCTGCACGAGACACAGGATGTGGACCACGGAAGCCGCCCGTCGCCAATCGACCCTAGCGCCGCAGCCTCCCCTCGCGCCGTCATCTCCCTGGCACCCGACCATCGTACGCGAATCCGGAAAGTGTGCAGCATGATCGACGTGAAGCTCAGTGAACTCGATGAGTTGTGCGTGAACACCATCCGCACGCTCTCCATCGACGCCGTACAGAAGGCGAATTCCGGACACCCGGGCGCACCGATGGGTGCCGGCCTCATGACCTACGTCCTCTGGGATCGCGTCCTCAAGCACAATCCCGCCGATCCTGCTTGGCCGGATCGCGATCGCTTCGTGCTCTCGGCCGGGCACGCGTCGATGCTCCTCTACAGCCTCCTCTACCTGACGGGCTACAGCGGCATCACGCTCGACGACATCGAACACTTCCGCCAGTGGGGCTACCCGACGGCCGGCCACCCCGAACGCGGCGCAATTGCGGGCATCGAGACGACGACGGGCCCGCTCGGGCAGGGCTTCGCGACGGCCGTCGGCATGGCGTTCGCGGAGCGATTCCTCGGCGCGACGTTCAATCGTCCTGATGGCAACATCGTCGACCACCACACCTACGTGCTCGCCAGCGACGGCGACATGCAGGAAGGCATCTCGCACGAAGCGGCGTCCTTCGCCGGCCACCAGAAGCTCGGCAAGCTCATCTGTCTGTATGACTCCAACCACGTGCAGCTCGACGGCCCGACCAGCCTCGCGTTCACGGAGGACGTGGGCAAGCGCTTCGAGGCGTACGCCTGGCACGTCCAGCACGTCGATGGCATGGTGGCAGACGACGTAGAGGCCGCCCTCCGCGCGGCGCAGGCCGATGACCGCCCGTCGATCATCGTTGCGCGCACGCACATCGGCTTCGGCAGCCCCAACAAGCACGACAGCTCGAAGGCACACGGCAGCCCGCTCGGCGCGGAAGAGGTGGCGCTGACGAAGGCCGCGTACGGGTGGCCGCAAGACAAGGCGTTCTACGTGCCCGATGAGGCGCTCGCGCATTGCCGCAAGGCGCTCGACCGCGGCAGCAAACTCCAGAGCGAGTGGCAGGCGCGCTTCGACGCCTACGCCAGGGCGTACGCAGCCGGGGCGCGGCAGTTCACCGAGGCGATGGCAGGCAAGCTGCCGGACGGCTGGGACGCGTCGTTGCCGGCGTTCACGCCGGACGACAAGCCGGTCGCGTCGCGCGTCGCCTCCGGCGCGACCCTCAACGCCATCGCCGGCGCGCTCCCGCTGCTCATCGGCGGCTCGGCCGATCTCAGCGAGTCGAACAACACCGACCTCAAGGGCAAGGGCATCGCGTCGCATGAGGAGCCCGCCGGCCGCAACATCTACTTCGGCGTCCGCGAACATGCGATGGGCGCGACGCTCAACGGCATGGCCGCGCACGGCGGCGTCATCCCGTTCGCCGGCACGTTCTTGGTCTTCTCCGACTACAATCGCCCGGCGATCCGCATCGCGGCGCTCAGCGAGTTCCGCTCGATCTTCGTCTTCACGCACGACAGCATCGGCCTGGGCGAAGACGGCCCGACGCACCAGCCGATCGAGCACCTGGCGGCGCTGCGCGCGATGCCGCGCCTCCACGTCATCCGCCCCGCCGACGCCAACGAGAGCGCGATGGCCTGGAAGGCCGCGATCGAGCACCACGGCCCGACGGTCCTCGCGTTCTCGCGCCAGGCGTTGCCAAACCTTGCCGGCACGGCACATGGCGGTGCGCGCGGCCTGCTGCGTGGCGCCTATGTCGTCAGCGAAGCCGACGGCGGCCGCCCGGACGCGATCCTGCTCGCCACCGGCTCCGAAGTCGGTCTGGCCGTCGAGGCGCAGGCGCTGCTGCGCGTGCACGGCGTGTGCGCGCGCGTCGTCAGCATGCCGTGCTGGGAGCTGTTCGAGCAGCAGGAGCGGGCGTATCGAGACGACGTGCTTCCGCCAGGGATCCGCGCTCGCGTGTCGATTGAAGCCGGCGTCACGCAGGGCTGGCATCGCTGGATCGGCGACGAGGGCGACGCCATCGGCATCGACGGCCGCTTCGGCGCATCGGCGCCATATCTGACGATCATGGAGAAGCTCGGCTTCACCGCCGAGAACGTCGCCCAGCGCACGCTCGCCGTCGTCGAGCGTGTCAGCGGTGTGAAGGCATAGCCATGCGCATTGCGGTCGGGTCCGATCACGGCGGCTTTCCCCTCAAGGCGACGATCGTCGACGAATTGCGCCGGCTCGGTCACGAGGTGATCGACAAGGGCGCGTTCGATGAATCGCCTTCCGATTACCCCGACTTTGCCGAGGCCGTGGGGCTGTGCATCATCGTGGGCGAGGCGGAGCGCGGCATCGTCCTCTGTGGCAGCGGCGTTGGGGCCTCCGTCGCGGCGAGTAAGCTGCCCGGCATCCGCGCCGCTGTGTGTCACGACACCTACTCCGCGCACCAGGGTGTCGAGCACGACGACATGAACGTGCTGACGCTCGGCGCCCGCATCATCGGGCCGGAGCTGGCGATCGAGTTGGTGCGCGCCTTTGCGGGCGCCCGCTTCTCGGGCGAGCCACGCCATCAGCGGCGGCTCGACAAGGTGAACGCGATCGAGGCGCGATATGCGCGCGATAGGGAGGACGTGAATGGCTAATTCAATGGTCGAACTCTACGGAAAGCAGGGCCAGTCGCCCTGGCTCGACTTCATCCGACGAAACATGCTGCACGACGGCGGCATGAAGCGGTACATCGAAGAAGACGGCATCCGCGGCGTCACCGCTAACCCGACGATCTTCGCGCAGGCGATCGGCGCCGGCGACGACTACGATGCGCAGATCTCCGAGCTCGCGCGCAAGGGCGTCGCGCCCGCCGACATGTTCGAGCAGATCGCCATCGACGACATTCGCGCCGCCGCCGACCTGCTGCGCCCCGTGTACAAGGACTCGAATGGCGGCGACGGCTACGTCAGCATCGAAGTCTCGCCCGACAAGGCGTTTCAGACGCAGGCGACCATCGACGAGGCGAAGCGCTGGTGGGCGAACATTGATCGCCCCAACCTGCTGATCAAGATCCCGGCCACGAACGAAGGCATTCCGGCCATCGAGGAGTGCATCGCCGAGGGCATCAATATCAACATCACGCTCATCTTCGCCATCAGCTTCTACGAGAAGGTGATGGAGGCCTATATCCGGGGACTTGAGCGCCGTGTGTCCGACGGGCAGCAGATCGATCGCTTGCACTCCGTCGCAAGCTTCTTCGTCAGCCGCGTCGATACGGCGACGGACAAGCGCATCGAGGCGAAACTCGCCGCGGCGAGCACCGACGGCGATCGCGAGAAGCTGCGGTCGCTGCTCGGCAAGGCCGCCGTCGCCAACGCGAAGATCGCCTACGAGCGCTTCCTCGCCGTATTCGGCGCCGGTCGCTTCAAGAAGCTTTCCGCGGCGGGTGCCCATACCCAACGTCCGCTCTGGGCCAGTACGGGTACCAAGAACAAAGCCTACAGCGACATCCTCTACATCCAGGAGCTGATCGGGCCCGATACAGTCAACACGATGCCGCCCGCGACGATTGATGCGTTCCGCGACCACGGCGTCGCGCGCCGCACGATCGACTCGGGTGTCGCCGAAGCACACACCGTCATGCGCGATCTCGCCGCCGCCGGCATCTCGATCGATGAGGTGACCGACGAGCTGCAGCGAGAGGGCGTCGAGGCCTTCTCCAAGTCGTTCCAGCAGATCAACGCGACGACGGCCGAGAAGGCGAGCATGCTGAAGGCGAAGGCTGGTGCCGCGTGAAGTTCTCGCTCGGCGCGTACCAGGAGAGCGTCGATCGTCGTGTTGCTGGCCTTGTCGCAGGCGAGGCCGCCGAACGCGTCTGGCGCCGCGACGTGACATTCTGGGGCGGTGACGCCGCTCGTCAGCGATCCGTTGCCAACCGCCTCGGCTGGCTCGATGTCGCGTCACAGATGCGCGAACGCGTCGCCGAGATCCAGGCGTTTGCCGGGCAAGTCAAGTCGGATGGCTTCACCGGCGCGGTGCTGCTCGGCATGGGGGGGAGCTCGCTCGCGTCGGAGGTGCTCCGCCAGAGCATCGCCGCGCATGTGCGTGATGGCTGGCCAACCCTGCACGTCCTCGACACGACCGACCCGGCGACCATCCTCGCCGTGAGCGACCACATCGATCTCGCGCGCACGCTTTTCTTCGTTTCGTCGAAATCGGGCACGACGATCGAGGCGCTCTCGCTCTTCGCCTACTTCCACGCACTCGTCGAGAAGGCGAAGCCCGGCCATGCCGGCGAGAACTTCGCCGCCGTGACCGACGCCGCGACCCCGCTCGAAGCGCTCGCGCGCGACAACCACTTCCGCCACGTCTTCACGAACCCCGGCGATATCGGCGGCCGCTACTCGGCGCTGTCGTACTTCGGCCTCGTCCCCGCGGCCGTCGCCGGCGTCGATGTCGCAAGGCTGCTCGACCGCGGCATCGCCGCCGCGACGGCAGCTCGCGATGCTGGCAGCGATGCGCTCCGCCTCGGCGCGGCGCTCGGCGAACTGGCGCTCGCCGGCCGCGACAAGTGTACGTTCCTCGTCTCGAGCCAGGTGGCGTCGTTCGGCCTGTGGGTCGAGCAGCTCATCGCTGAGAGCACGGGCAAGGAGGGGCGTGGCATCCTGCCCGTCGCTTCGGAGCCGCTGGGAACGCCGGCCCACTACGGTGCGGATCGCGTATTCGTCCAGCTCCGTCTCGAAGCCGGCAGCAACGGCGCGGAAGACGCGCTCGCCGGCGCGCTGGCCGCTGACGGCCACCCTGTGATCGTCATCGACGTCGACGATGCCTACGACCTCGGTCGTGAGTTCTTCATCTGGGAGTTCGCGGTCGCGGTCGCCGGTCAGGTACTCGGCATCAACCCGTTCGACGAACCGAACGTCCAGGAGTCGAAGGACAACACCGCCCGCGTGCTGAAGGAATTCGAAGCGAGCGGCACTCTCGACCTGCCGTTCGTCACCGACTCGGGTGTCACCGTCGTCGTCGGCGGCGCCGATGTCGCGCAGCCTTCGCTCGCGGGCGTGCTCGAAGAGCTGCTCGAGGCGACCGCGGACGGCGACTACGTCGCTCTCACCGCGTACGTGCAGCCCACGCCGCGAGCGCAGTACGCGTTCGACGAGATACGCGCCGCGATCCGTGACGCCCGCCATACGGCCACGACGCTCGGGTACGGTCCGCGCTTCCTCCACTCGACCGGCCAATTCCACAAAGGCGGTCCGGCAAGAGGTGTCTTCCTGCAAGTGACGGCCGGGAATGCACACGACATAACGATACCGGACAAGCCGTTCTCGTTCGGCCAGCTCAACCGGGCTCAAAGTATCGGCGACTTCCAGTCGCTCGTCAGCCACGGCCGGCCCGTCGTGCGCGTGCACCTCGGCACGGACATCGACGCCGGGCTCACGCAGCTCGTCGACGCCGTGCGATCCGTCGCGCCGGCGAGTGCGATAGCAGGAAGGTAACGGGCATGGACATCGGCATGGTCGGTCTCGGCCGCATGGGCGCGAACATGACGCAGCGCCTTCTCGACGGCGGCCATCGGGTGGTAGTCTCCGACCTCAGCGCCGATGCGGTCGCCGCGTCAGCGAAGGCCGGCGCTGTCGCCGCGACATCGCTCGCCGATCTCGTCTCGAAGCTCCCGCAGCGTCGCGCCGTCTGGATGATGGTGCCGTCAGGTGACCCCACGCAGTCGACGGTCGACCAGCTCGCGCCGCTGCTCGCCAAGGGCGACATCATCATCGACGGTGGCAACTCGAACTACCATGACTCCATGCGGCGCGCCACCGAAGTCGCTACTCAGGGAATCGACTACGTCGATGCCGGCACGAGCGGCGGAATCTGGGGCCTGAAGGAAGGCTTCTGTCTCATGGTCGGCGCGACCGACGGCGCCTTCGCGTACATCGAGCCCGCGCTGAAGACGCTGGCGCCGGAGGGCGGCTATGCGCACGTCGGGCCGAGTGGCGCCGGGCACTTCACAAAGATGGTCCACAACGGCATCGAGTACGGCATGATGGCCGCCTACGGCGAAGGCTTCGAGTTGCTTGCCGGCTCGAAGTTCGACCTTGACCTCCACCAGATCGCCGGCCTCTGGCGCCGCGGCTCGGTCGTGCGGTCGTGGCTGCTCGATCTCGCCGAGCTTGCATTCGAGCACGACCCGCGACTCGCATCGATCGAAGGCTTCGTACAGGATTCCGGCGAAGGCCGCTGGACCGTGCAGGAGGCGCTCGACCAGGATGTGCCGCTGCCGATCATCACGCTCTCGCTGATGCGGCGCTTCGCCTCACGCCAGCCGTCTTCGTTCAGCGCGAAGGTGCAGGCTGCCCTGCGCAACGAGTTCGGCGGACACGCCGTCAAGCCGGCGGAAGGCCGCCCCTCGTGACCCTGAAGGAGGCCGCCGTAAATCCGCTCCGCGCCGGGATGCGCGTCAATCGCGCCGCCGACTCGTGCGCCGTCGTCGTCTTCGGCGCGACCGGCGATCTCACGGCGCGCAAGCTCATGCCCGCGCTGTACAACCTCGCGCGCGAGCGCTTGCTGCCCGGCGGCTTCTCCGTCGTCGGCTTCGCGCGGCGCGACTGGACCGACGAACAGTTCCGCGCCGTCATGAAGGAGGGTGTCGCGAAGTTCTCGCGCGAGCCGCTGCAGGAAGAGCTCTGGGAGAGCTTCGCGCGCGGACTCCACTACGTCAGCGGTACCTTTGACGACGCGCAGGCGTATGCCCGCCTGGGTGAGCGCCTCGGCAAGCAGGACCACGCACACGGCTCGGCCGGCAACCGCCTGTTCTATCTCGCGACGCCGCCCGATGCCTATGCGATGATCGCGCAGCGCCTGGGCGAAGCCCGGCTGGCGACGCCGCAGCAGGGGAGCTGGACGCGTCTCGTGATCGAAAAGCCCTATGGACGGGATCTCCCCTCCGCCCGCCAGCTCGATAGCTCGATTGGGCAGGTCTTCCGCGAGCGCTTCATCTATCGCATCGACCACTACCTCGGCAAGGAGACCGTGCAGAACATCATGGTCTTCCGTTTCGGCAACGGCATCTTCGAACCGGTATGGAACCGCCGCTACGTCGACAACGTGCAGGTGTCCGTCGCGGAGACCGTCGGCGTCGAGGGTCGCGGCGGGTACTACGAGGAGTCTGGCGCGCTCCGCGACATGGTGCAGAACCACCTCATGCAGGTGCTCGCGCTGGTCGCGATGGAACCGGTCGCATCATTCCGCGGCGATGCCGTTCGCGACGAGAAGGCGAAGGTGTTCCACGCCATCAAGCCCATCGAAGACGTTAGCCGCGACACGGTCCGTGCCCAGTACTCCGCGGGCGCCATCCTTGGCCAGATGGTGCCGGGCTATCGCGAGGAAACGGGCGTTGCCCCGGACTCGCGCACCGAGACCTACACCGCGATGAAGCTCGAGGTCGAGAACTGGCGCTGGTCCGGCGTGCCATTCTATCTGCGCGTCGGAAAGCGGATGCCGAAGCGGGCGACGGAAGTCGCCATCACGTTCAAGACCGCGCCGCTCCAGCTCTTCCGCCAGATGGGCGGCGACAACCCCACACCCAACCTGCTCGTCCTGCGCATCCAGCCTGATGAGGGCATCTCGCTGCGCTTCGGCGCGAAGGTGCCCGGCACCCGCTACGACGTCCGGCCCGTGAACATGGACTTCCGCTACGGCAGCTCGTTTGGCGTCGCCCCGCCCGAGGCGTACGAGCGCTTGCTCCTCGATGCCATGCTCGGCGATTCGACGCTCTTCACCCGCTGGGACGGCGTCGAGGCCGCCTGGGAGCTGCTCACGCCCGTCCTTGATGCCTGGGCCGATGGCGCCTCGCCGATCAAGCAGTACGAGGCGGGCAGCTGGGGGCCCGACGCCGCGCGCGAGATGATCGAACGGGACGGACGCGATTGGCACCGGATGTGAGCGGCATCGAGCGCCTGGCAGACCGGCCGATCGCGATGTCGCCCGCCGCCATCGAGGAGGAGTTCACGCGCATCTGGCGCGAGACCTCGGCCGCCGGCGCTGACGACTCTTCAATCCGCCTCCGGACGCTCAACTTCGTCGGTGTCGGGCCGGAAACCTGGACGGTCGAACGGTTCGAGCGCGTCATGGATTCGTTGCCGCAGCGCCACCCCTGCCGCGGCGTGCTCGCGGTCACATCGCCCGACCGGCACGGACTGGAAGCGTCCATCTCCGCGCACTGCTGGCGCACGTCCACCGGAGGACGCCACGTCTGTTCCGAGGAGGTCGTCCTCAGGGCCGGCATGGAAGATGCACATGCGCTTGCCTCCACGGTGCTCGCGCTGCTCGTCCCGGAGCTCCCGCTCACGGTCTGGGTCATCGGCGCCATCGACCTCGAGGCGCACGTTATCGGCGAACTGATTGACGGCGCCGAGACCGTGTTCGTCGATACTGCCGACGCGCCGGATCTCGCTGTTGCGTTGCGTTCGTTGCTCGACGCGCATCGCCGGCACGACGTCGCGATCTGCGATCTTGCCTGGCGCCGCCTCGGCGTCTGGCGCTCGCTCGTGGCCCAGTTTTTTGATGGCGATGAGGGCCTGCGCCGGCTCACGCAGCTTCAGGCCTTCGAGGTTGTCGGTGGCACGGGTGTCTCCAGCGAGATGCTACTCATGGCCGGCTGGTTCATTTCGCGGCTCGGCCTCTCGCTCGCGGAGGTAACGCGGGGTACGGACTCGCTGACCGCGACCCTGTACGATGGCAGCCGCGGCGTCTCACTCAAGCTCTCCTCTGGCGTGACGGAGCCCGCGCGCATCCGCGAGGTAAAAGTGCGGACGTCCGAAGCCGAGTTCGTTGTCCAAACGCATCCCGAAAGCAACCACATGCACGTGCGTGAAGAGTGGCCCGGCGACTCCGACCGCCGTACCGTCGAGCAGGTACCGATCGACGACGCCTCTGTGGTCGCCGAGGCGCTCGACGACGCATCGGATCTGCCGGTGTTCATCGAGGCGGCGCAGGCGGCGTTGGCGCTGCTCCGCGACTAGCGGAGTGCTCCCAGGTGGTCGTTCGTTTCACTGGATAGTTGGCCGCTAAATCGTCTTACGCCGTGCTCCCCTTCCCGCGCCGGGAAGGGGCTGGGGGTTAGGTCGGGGCGGGGTGCGGCGAGTCAACCGCGGATCGCTGTAAGCCAGGGAGATGACGAAGTGTTAGAAGCACTGCACGGGCGTCTGGGCTTCCAAGCCACATTCGTTGACTGGACGGCTGGCCGCCGCGGTGTCACCTTCGGTCGCGATCCCCGATCCGCCCCGGCGAGGATGATTGCTTCGGCGATGGCCTGACGCACTACTCGCGAAGGAAGTCCCACACCACCCGCATGAATACGTCGAGTTGATCGTGATGTACCCAGTGACCCGCATCCATCACGAGGACGCTCTTGTAGTTGTGGAAGGCCGTCGCCTTCCCGTCTTGCTCCGGGTCCGAGGCCCAGCTCTCCGAGCCGCGGACGAGCAGGGTGGGGCACCGGATCTGGTTCCAGATCTCGCGCGCCTCCGCGATGTTGAACTCGTACGGTGAATGCAGTCGCACGTAGTTGTCGAACTTCCAGCTGAGCGTCCCGTCCTCGTTTGGGCGCATGCCATGCAGCGTCAGGTGTTGCGCCATCTCCAGCGTCAGGTGCGGGTTCTCCTCCAGCATGCGTTTTGTCGCGCCCTCCAGCGACGCATATCGTCGCGGTGTGCGCGTATCAAACTCCTGCATCTGGCCGATCCACGACCGCATCCGCGATGATGCGGACACTGGCTCGCGCAGCGGTGGCCCCAGCCCCTCGACCGCGACCACTTTCTTCACGAACTGCGGGAACACGCCCGTGTACTCCAGCGCCACGGCGCCGCCGAGTGAGTGGCCGATCACCGTGAGCGGATTCCGGTTCAATTCGCGGCCAAGCATTGCTACGTCCAGCACGAACTCCGGAAGGCTGTACTGGCTCCCGACGGACCACTGGCTATCGCCGTGTCCGCGCAGGTCCACGGCGTACACGCAGTACTCGCGCTTTAGCTCAAGCGCCACCTGATCCCACGTCCGCGCGTGATCGCGGTTCCCGTGGATCAGGAGGAGGGGTGGGTTGGACTCATCGCCCCATACCGCGTAGTGCAGCTTGAGCCGTTGGGACCAGTAGTATCGAGAGATCGGTTCTGTCATGCCGGCTCCTCGCCATGCGAAACTGCGTCGCCCGCAACGCTACGGCAACCCCGTGCGACCGTCAAGAATGAGGTCAGTATCGGGAATTGCACTTCACCTGCCGCGTGGATGGTTGATTGCCGAAACAGCGCGTGTCGAGACGCAGCGAAGCCCGCCGTTGGCGGGCAGATGGGCCAGTTCAACAGGCGGGCATGGCGCTCAGCGGCTTCCCCGCAGACGAGGGTCGGCGATGTCCCGGATCGAGTCACCGAGCACGTTGAACCCCAGCACCGTCAGTGTGATAGCGGCACCGGGAAAGAGCGCCGATGGTATGTGGTACGGGAACGACGACCGCGCATCGCTCACGTCGCGCCCCCAGGAAGCCGCGTTGGGGATGCCGAGCCCCAGGAACGCCAGCGCCGCTTCGGCCAGGATGATGCCGCCGAGCAGCGTCGTCATCACGATGATCCCCAGCGCGACCACGTTCGGCAGCAGGTGCCGCAGCACAATGCGCGGCCCGGCGGCTCCGCTGGCACGAGCTGCCTCGACGTACTGGTTGTTCTTCTCGGATAAGACGGCGCCCCGCACGATGCGGATCACCCCGGGGATCACGGCCAGCGTCAGCGCGAACACGATCGTGCGGTACGACGGGCCGAGCACCGTCGTGATGATCAGCAAGAGCAGGAGTGGCGGAAACGCGATCGCCGTGTCGACCGAGCGCTGGATCGTCGAGTCGATGATGCCGCCACTGTATCCCGACATGATGCCGATGATCATCCCCACCGAACCGCCAAGGAGCACCGAGATCACCGCAACCGATAGCGATACGCGTCCGCCATAGAGGAACCGGCTGAAGATATCACGCCCGACGCGCTCCGTACCGAAGATGTGCGCGCTGGAGAGACCCTGGTCGGGGTTGCCCGAAAGCGCGGTCGGGCTGTACGGCGCGATCCACGATGCGAAGATCGCGAGGAAGACGAACGTCAGGATGATAATCAGCCCTACGGTACCCAGGGGGTTCTGCCGCGCCAGGGTAGCCAATTTGCCAAGGCGCGACCCGAAGCCCTCGGATCGCTGGGCAACACCCATGTCCGCGAGTACCGTTGGCGACTGGACGGCAATATTGTCAGACACGTCCCACCCTTTACGAGTAACGGATGCGCGGATCGAGCCAGGCGTAGCTCACATCGACCAATAGATTTAGCAGCACTACGGTTGCGCCGGCGTAGAGCGTCATCGTCTGCACGACGTCGTAGTCCTTGGCCAGCAACGCTTGCAGTGTGAAGAGTCCCAGGCCCGGCAGAGTAAAAATCTGCTCGACGATGATCGCACCGCCGAGCAATCCGGAGACCTGTAGCCCGAGCACGGTCACGACCGGGATCATCGAATTCTTCAAGCCGTGCCGGATCACGACGGCGGACTGGGTTAGCCCCTTGGCCCGCGCGGTCCGCATGTAGTCCTGGCGCATCACCTCCAGCAGCGACGATCGCGTCAGCCGCATCACCCCTGCCGCCGAGCCAAGCGCCAGCACCGCCGCGGCCGGCGCTACTTGCTTGAAGTTGCCGATCGGGTCGTTGATCAGCGACACCTTGCGCCCGATGATCGGCGCGTAGCCCCAGAGATCCGACGGGATGACGAGCACAAGCGTCGCCACCCAGAAGCTCGGGACAGCCAGGCCAAGCACCGACGTGGATCGCACCACGTAGTCGATGGGGGAGTTCCGGAACACGGCGGAAAGCGCCCCGAACGGGATGCCGACGATGATCGTGAAGATCAACGTCAGCACCATGATCTCAATCGTGACGGGCATGCGGTCGATGACCTGCGGACCAACCGGCTTCTGGTTGAAGGTCGACGTTCCCAGATCTCCCGTCAAAATGCTCGACATGTACGTGCCGTACTGACTGTCGCTACTGAACGACACGAAGGGCGGACCGCGGCGCAACTCTACGGGAAAGTAGGGCTTGTCGAGGCCGAGATCCTTGTGAATCTGTGCAATCTTCGGTTTCGTGCAATCGAGCCCGCATCTGCGGATCGCCGGGTCACCCGGCACGATCCGCATCAGCAGGAACACGGTCACCGACAGCACGAACAGGATCACGATCCCGATGATCAGTCGCCGCAGAATGAAGGTCTGCATCCCGCGCCTTTATCCGTCCAGATACCAGGTGTTCACGAAGAGACCGCTCGCACCGATGCCCTGCGGGATGGAGTGCACGCGCGACTGGTACAGCGTGAACGAGTACGGGCTGACGATCGGGACGAACGTCGGACCCTTGGAGTAAATCAGCCGCTGCAGGTCCTTGATCGCCTTCACGAACGCTGTGTGGTCCGAGATCGACTTCACATCGTCGATCCCCTTGTCGATCTCCGGGTAGAGCTTGCCCACGCCGATGGCGTAGATGTTGTTGCGGGCCGGGCCTTCCGAGTGCTGGAAGTCCAGGTTGAACTCCGGGTACTCATATATCTGGTTCAACGCAAGGCTGGCGTCGTACTTGATGTTCGTGTAGTTGCCCAGCCACGTAGCGAACGGCTGCGCATCCGGAGTGACGTCGAAACCGGCTGCCTTCATCTGCTCGAGCCAGATCGGCAGGTGCAGCTTGTGCTGCTCGATGTCCGAATCGGCCGGCCACATCACCTTGACCGTGACCCTGTCCTGGCCCGTCGCGGCCTTGATCAGCGCCTTCGACTTCGCGGGGTCGTAGGGCTGCAGCGTGGCGAGTTCGGCGTCGGTAAACGCCAGATCACCCTGCGGCCAGTGGACCAGCCCGTCTGCCTTCGCCTCGCCCTTGTACACGCGGTCGATGTACGCCTGCCGGTCGATCGCGTAGAGCGCCGCGAGGCGGATGCGGTCGTCCTTCCATGGATCCTTCGTCGGGTTCATCGTGAACGCGATGAACGTGTTGACCGGGTCCTTGATGACGGTGTACTTCTGGCCCTGCTGGAGCTGGTTCGATTCGTCGAGGTTGGTCGCCGTGTACGAGTCGAGCTGGCCCGACTGGAACGCGACGCGCATCGCCGACTGGTCGGTGATGATCTTGACGTCGAACTGGTTGATGTACGGCACCGAAGCACCGCCGTTCGCGTCGTCCTTCCGGTAGTAGTTCGGGTTCTTGATCAGCGTCGCGCCCTGGCCTTCGGTGTAACTCTTCAACGTAAACGCGCCGGCGCCGGCCGCCTGCTGCTTGAGCTTGCCGATAACCGCGTCCGTCAGCGCCTCTTTCGGCACGATGGTGTTGATGCCGCTTCCGATACGGTTGCGGAAGAACGAGTACGGCTTCGGCGTCTTCAGCGTGTAGGTCTGGCCGTCCGCCGATGCTGTTTGCGAAGCAAGCCACTTGCCAATGAAGGCGAACGCGTTCGACTGCGGGAGCGACTTGATCCGCTCGTAGCTCGTCACCACGTCGTTGGCGTCCAGCGCCCGCTCCGGCACGCCAAGCTGGTTCGGCCCAACCTTCACGCCAGGCCGGATCTTGAAGTTGTACGTCGTAGCGTCCGGCTGCTCGTACCCCGTCGAGAGGTCGTCGAACCGGAAGTTCGCGTCGAGTGCCGAGAAGTTGACCAGCACGTTGTACAGGCGCGGGAAGTACCCGACCGATGCCGCGATGCCGATGTACGGGTCGAACGTGTCGAAGTCGGCAGTGCTGGCCACCGTGTAGGTGCCGCCGGCTTTCGGTGTGCCTGGGTTCGCGACGCCGCTGGCCGTCGTCGCCTGTGCCGTGGGCGCAACCTTCGTGGTGCCGGCCGCCGGCGTCTTGCTGGTGCTGCTACTGCTGCTGCAGCCCACCAGCCAGACGGCGCCCGCGGCCGCGCCAGCGACGCCCGTCGTTTGCAGCACGCGTCGGCGCGTTACGCGCTGTGTCGTCAACTTGTCCCAATAGTTACCGGCCATTTCTCGTGTCTCCCTTCAAGAGAAAGCGTCTCCTCAACCCCCGAGTGGCACCACAATCTCCCAAACCGCGTTTTGTGTCAAGCGATACCTGAACTCAACGTCAGGATTCACGCTTCGCGTGTCGGGATGAACCGATTGTACTCTACCGCGCGCCCTTAGCGTCACCTAAAATAACGATCACCCGCGCACCGATGTCAAAAGGCCCCGCTTGATCTTCGCGTCCCGTCTCTGGCCGTACATCCTGCGTTACCGCCTGCGTATGTCGCTGGGGCTGCTCGCCCTTGCCGTTGCGTCGGGCGCCAGCATCATGGCGCCCTACGTCCTCGGCCGCGCGATCGATAGCTTCCGGACCGGCCGCTCGTCGAGCACGCTCATCTTTCTGGCGCTTCTCACGGTCGGCATCCAGGCCGTAGACAGCGGCCTCCGTTTCGTGACTCGCGTCTACGTTAGCGGCTCGTCACGCCGTATGGAATACGATCTGCGGAACGACGTGTATGCACACATGCAGTCGCTGGACCAGAAGTTCTTTCAGGACCACCAGACCGGCGACCTCATGGCGCGCGTCTCGAACGATGTCACGATGGTCCGCGAGTTCCTCGGTCCCGGGCTCATGGAAGTCTTTCGGTCGGTGCTGCTGTTTGTCGCGGGCGTCATCGTCATGCTCACCATCGATGTGAAGCTCGCACTTCTGAGCACGCTGCCCCTGCCGCTCCTCACACTGCTTTTCGTCTGGATCGGCCGCATTCTCGAGCGGCGCTATCACGAGGTGCAAACCCAGTTCGGCGCGCTCTCCACCTTCGTCCAGGAGAATGTTTCCGGCGCCCGCGTCGTCAAGGCCTACGTACAGGAGGAGAATGAGGCCGCCGCGTTCGAGCGCCAGGCGAACGACTTCGAGCGGGCGAACGTCAGCCTCGCGCGGCTGAGCTCCGCGGTGCAGCCGCTCCTCCTCGTGCTTGTCGGCTTGAGCACCGTCATCGTCATCTACGTTGGCGCCCTCGAGGTCAAATCTGGCGCCATCACGTTGGGCCAGTTCGTGCAGTTCAACAGCTACATCGCCCTGCTTTCCATGCCAATGGTGAGCCTCGGATGGCAACTGAACCAGTACCAGCAAGCGTCAGCGTCGATGCGGCGTGTCGAAGAAGTGCTTGCGCGCAAGCCCGCCGTCGCCGACGCACCTGGCGTCGAGCCGCTTTCCGGCGTGCGTGGTGCGCTCCGATTCGAAGACGTGAGCTTCGGTTACTTCAACCATCCCGTCCTGCACGGCGTCAGCATCGACGTGCCGGCGGGCGCTACCCTGGCGATCGTCGGCCCGACCGGGTCCGGCAAGACGACGCTCGTCAACCTCATCGCGCGTGTGTACGATGTGCGCGCCGGCCGCGTCACCATCGACGGTCATGACGTGCGGGAGATCCCGCTCGAGCAGCTCCACCAGTCCGTAGCGTTCGTGCCGCAGGAGTCGTTCCTCTTCTCGGCGACGCTCCAGGAGAACGTGGCCTGGGGTGGCGACCCCGACGGCGCCCACATCGATCAGGCCGTACAGCTCTCGCAGCTCATCAACGACATTCCGCAGCTGCCACTGGGCATGCAGACCATGGTCGGCGAGCGTGGCGTCTCGCTCTCGGGCGGCCAGAAGCAACGAGCCGCCATCGCCCGCGCTCTCGCCCGCGAGGCGCCAATCCTCGTCTTCGACGACGCCCTCTCGCACGTCGATGCCTATACCGAAGAGCGCATTCTGACGGGCGTCCGCGACTACATCGCCGGCCGCACGGCCGTCATCATCGCTCACCGTGTCTCTGCCGTGAAGTGGGCGGACCAGATCGTCGTGCTGGAGGATGGCCGCATCGTAGAGCGCGGCACGCACGACGAGCTGGTGGCACGCGACGGGCCGTATGCACAGCTCGACCGCCGCCAGCGCCTGGAACAGCAGCTCGGTGATGACGACGCGCCAGAAACGAGCATGGCCTGATGGCGCTCGGCTACCACGAAGAAGATGACGCCATCGGCAAGGCGTACGACTCACGCCTCGTCAACCGATTCTTGCCGTACATGCGCCCGTACGGCTGGAGGGTGGCGCTCGCCCTGGCGCTCCTCCTCGCGACGACCGGCCTGACGCTTGCCCAGCCGTTCCTCGTCCAGCAGGCCATCGACCGCGACATCGCCAAGGGAAAGACGGATGGCCTGCCGTGGATCGTGGCTGCGTACGTCGCGGTGCTTCTTGTCGGATTCGTCTTCCGCTACGTGCAGGCGCTCCAGATGGTCGTCGTGGCGCAGAAGGTGATGAACGACCTGCGGATGCAGCTCTTCCGCCACCTGCAGCGCATGTCCATCGCGTTCTACGACGGCAATCCGGTCGGCCGTCTCGTCACACGCCTCACGAACGACATTGCCGCCCTGAATGAGTTGCTCACCGCAGGCGCGCTGATCATCATCGCCGACCTGTTCATGGTCGTCGGCGTCGCCGCTGCCCTCGTCTGGATCAGCTGGAAGCTGGCGATCATCACCTTCGTGATCATGCCGTTTCTCGCGGTGATCATGCGCTGGTTCGCGGTCGTGATGCGGAACTCGTTCCGCAAGCAGCGCCTGCACGTCGCGCGCCTCAACGGGTTCACGGCCGAGCACATCAGCGGCATGCTGCTCGTCCAGCTCTTCGGCCGCCAGCGGCGCGACAACGAAGAGTTCCGTGGCCATAGCGGAAACCTGCTTCGCGCGAACATGGAGGTCGTGCACTCCTTCGCCCTGTTCGAGCCGGTCGTGGCGATGGTCTCCGCCGTCACGACGGCCCTCGTGATCGTGATCGGCGGGCGCATGGTGCTCGATGAGACCCTCACTAAGGGTGAGTTCGTTGCGTTCCTGCAACTCGTCGCGATGTACTACAACCCCGTGCGGGAGATCGCCGATCGCTTCAACATCCTCCAGTCCGCCATGGCGGCGCTCGAACGCATCTTTACGCTGCTCGATGAACCGGAGGGCGTGCAGGATGATGAGCACGCGCTTTCGCTGCCTGACAAGATCGCCGGCGCGGTCGAGTTCGACCACGTGTCGTTCGCCTACACGCCCGGTACGTGGGTGCTGAAGGACGTGAGCTTCTCCATCGCGCCGGGCGAGCGCGTCGCCTTCGTCGGTGCGACGGGCGCCGGCAAGACCAGTCTGATCAACCTGCTGCTGCGCTTCTACGACATCCAGCACGGCCGCATCCTGCTCGATGGGTACGACATCGCTTTGGTGAAACAGCATCACGTCCGCAAGCACATCGGGCTGGTGTTGCAGGACCCATTCATCTTCACCGGCACGATCGAGGAGAACATTCGCCTGCGCGACGATTCGATCACGCCGGCGCAGGTGCGTGACGCCGCCCGTCTGGTCGGAGCCGATCGCTTTATCAACGGACTGCCCGACCAGTATCAGCACCGCCTCGTCGAGCGCGGCGCCAACCTCAGCACCGGCCAGAAGCAGCTGCTCGCGTTCGCGCGCTCGGTGGCGTTCGACCCTGAGGTCATGCTTGTGCTCGACGAAGCCACGGCCAACATCGATTCGGAGACCGAAGCGCTGATCCAGGAGAGCCTCGAACGGCTCACGGCGCGCCGCACCAGCATCATCATCGCCCACCGCCTGGCGACGGTGCGGAGCGCCAACCGCATCATCGTGCTGCACCACGGCGAGATCGTCGAGCAGGGCACGCACGACGAACTGCTGGCGCTGCGCGGACGCTACTTCCGTCTGTGGCTCTTGCAGCAGCGCGATCTGCCGGCGGACGCCGCCGCGAGGTAACGCGCCGCGAAGCGAGGGGCATAGCCGTCCCCGGCTGTGAGTCCGGCGAAGCCGGGCCGACGCGACAGGCTAGGCCAGCAGCGGCGTGATGGCGTCGCATGCCGCGCGCAGTTCGTTCGTGCGGGCTTGCAGTGCCGGATCGATGCCGCGCGGCTCCCAGGCGTTCAATCGCCCGGGATGCCCGTAATCGGTCTGCTCGAAACGCGCCGCGCCCGCCGGCAGCGTGAGCGTCAGCAAGCGCCGCACCATCGGGTCGGGCGTCCCATGGGCCGCGTCGTATGGCGGGTAGCGCTCCTGGGTCACGCTGATCTCAATAGCGATCGTCGCCGGTTCGCCCATCCTGTCACCTCGCTCGTAGTCGTCCCGTTCGTTGGGTAGATGTCAGAACCGCAACTCGTCCGGCGGCGCTGAGAATGGCGGCTTCTCGTCCGGATTGAACACCTGCCGCGAGCCGCCACCTTCGTTCGGCCCGACGACACCCGCGTCTTCCAGCATGTCCATCAGCCGTGCCGCGCGCGGGTACCCCAGCCGCAGCCGGCGCTGGATGAGCGACGTAGAGATGCGGTTGTGCTCGAACGCCAGCTCCTTCGCCTTCTCGAACATGTCGTCGCTCGCGCCCTCCTGCTCCAACTCAGCCTTCGCCGCATCGTACAGGTGGTCGAAGACCGGCGTCTCGATGTCAGAGAAGCGCTCCTGCGTCCAGAAGTCGACAAGACGCTCGATCTCCTCATCCGAAACGTAGACGCCCTGCAGTCGCTTCGGCTTCGCGGCGTCCGGCGCCATGTACAGCATGTCGCCGCGCCCCAGCAGCTTCTCCGCGCCCGCCATGTCCAGGATAGTGCGCGAGTCGACCTGCGAGCTCACCGCGAACGCGATACGCGTCGGAAAGTTCGCTTTGATCAGACCGGTAATCACGTCCACCGATGGCCGTTGTGTCGCGACGACGAGATGGATGCCCGTGGCGCGCGCGAGCTGCGCAAGTCGGCAGATCTGCCGCTCGACCTCGAACGGCGCCGCCATCATCAGGTCCGCGAGTTCGTCGATCACGACGACCCAGTACGGCATCTTGTCCGTGGTGCGCGGGCTGCGGTTGTAGCCGTCGATGTTCCGCACGGCGATCGACGCGAACTTCCGGTATCGCGACTCCATCTCGTGGATCACCGCCTGCAGGGTCCCCACCACCTTGTCCATCTCGACCACGATGTTCGAAAACGCCAGGTGTGGGATGGGTGCGAAGGTGGACAGCTCCACCCGCTTGGGGTCGATCATCACGAATCGTACTTCGGCCGGCGATGCGTGCATGAGGATGCACGAGATGATGGCGTTCATGCAGACGGATTTGCCGGATCCTGTCGAGCCCGCGATCAGCAGATGCGGCATCCTTGCCAGGTCCGCGACGATCGGCTCGCCCGATACGCTCTGCCCCAGCGCAAGCATGAGCTTGCTCTTCTGCGCAGCCTTTTGGAACGACTGGCTCTCCACAACGCTGCGAAGCGTCACCAGCGACTTGCTGGTGTTCGGCACTTCGATGCCGAGCACCGGCTTTCCGGGCACCGGAGCCTCGATCCGGATCGACGGCGCGGCGAGCGCCAGCGCCATGTCGTTCGCCAGCGATGTGATCTGCTGCACGCGCACGCGCGTGCGTGAGACTTCTTCGACGCGGACCTTCTGCTGGCCATTCGCGTCGATGATCGGCTTGTTGTCTTTATCGCGCTCGATGATGTTACGCGTCTTGATCTCCCATCCCGGTTCGATCCCAAACTGCGTCACCGTCGGGCCTTCGTTGACCTGCACGACCTTCGCATCTACGCCGAAGCTCGCGAGCGTCTCTTCGATCAGCGCCGCCCGCTGCGCGTTGTCCGCGGTACCTGTGGGCGCGGGCGCCTTCTCCTTCAGCACGTCCATCGCGGGCAGTTGCCATCCGTCACGAGACCGCCGGTTGCCCTGCTCGTCCGTCGTCACCGACGGTGCGCTCTCGTCCTCCTGCTCGAGTTCTGGGAAGAGCGTCGCCTGAACGGGCACCGCTGCCTCCTCGTACTCTTCGATAACAGCTTGCGCGACCGGCCCGGACGTTCGCGCCCACATCTCCGAGTCGAGAGGCACCTTCACGCTCCCGTGCGGCGCGGGCTTCGTCGGAAAGATGAAATCGAACGCGCGTCGTGTGTTGTGTGCCGCTCGTTGTGGGATCTGCCACCCCCATACGCGCCGCACGACATCGGGTGAGTTCAGCACACCCGCGGCCGCAAGTTGCGGGAACGAGAGGGAGAACGCGGCGACGCCGGCGCCGAGCCACACCAGGATGCCGATCGGGTTGGCGGCGAAACGGTGCCCGAGATCGCCGCCCGCCGTGTGCGTTGAGAGCGATACGTCGCCCAGATTCCATTCGGGCCGGAAGAACCCCAGGAGTCCAATCGCGAACACTCCAGCCAGGAGCACGATGGTCGCCGGCTTCCAGTCACGCCACAGGGCGGACTGCTCGTCGCGGATCACGAGCCAGCCTGCATACACCAACAGCACGATCCACGCGAAGATCAGCAGGCCGAACGTTTCGACGAAGCGGTTCCGCGCGTCCGCCAGCCCGGCTGTGAACGGCACCAACCATGGCAGCGCCAGGAGCGCGAGCAAGATCAGCGCGACGCCGATACTCTCGCGCCGGATCAGAAGGTCGTGGATGGTCTGGTACGGCGACTGGCCGCTGCGGCGCTTGCCGACGGCCTTCACCGGCGACTTGCCTTTGCCGCGCCCAGATGGCTTCGCTCGCGTCCGTGCGGCCACCGCTCAGACCTCCACGCGTACCGGCAGCACCATCGGGCGCCGCCGCGTTTCATCGTACAAGAACTTCGCCACCACCTCTTTCACCTGGGTATGCACCGCCCCCCACTCCAGCGTGTGGTCGGCGCTCTCCAGCGTCTTCGCCACGCGCTCGCGCGTCCGGTCGATCAGCTCCTCCCGCTCGTCCATGTCCACGAACCCGCGCGACACCACCTCGACCGCGCCGGCGATCTTGCTCGTGTTCTTCTCCATCGGCAGGATCACCACCACGATGCCGTCCGACGCCAGGTGTTTGCGATCGCGCAGCACGACGTGGTCGACATCGCCAACACCGAGCCCATCCACGTACACGTAGTCCGCATCGACGTGCTCGCCGAACGTCGCGCCATCCTTCGTGATCTCCAGCACATCGCCGTCGATCAGGATGAACGTTTCCGTCCCCTGGTTCATCGACTCGGCGACCTGCGAGTGCAGCACCATGTGGCGATATTCTCCGTGTACCGGCACAAAGTACTTCGGCCGCACAAGCGACTGCACGATCTTCAGCTCTTCCTGCGCCGCGTGTCCACGCACGTGTACGTCGGCGATGCGGTTGTACAACACCTTCGCGCCCAGCTTGAACAGGTTGTCGACCGTCCGGTGGACCAGCGCCTCGTTGCCTGGCACGGCCGATGCCGAGAGGATGACGGTGTCGCCCTCGACGATCTTCACGTGCGGGTGGTCCTGGTTCGCCATGCGCGTCAGCGCCGACGTCGGCTCGCCCTGGCTGCCCGTCGTGATGATCACGAGCTTGTTGTGGGGGATACTCGGCAGCTCTCGCACGCTCACGAGCATCCCCTCGGGCGCCCGCAGGTAGCCGCGTTCTAAGGCCATGTTCACGTTATCGATCATGCTGCGGCCCGTGATGAACACGCGCCGCCCCGTCGCCTCGGCTGCGTCGAACACCAGCTGTACGCGCGCGATCAGCGACGCGAATGTCGTGACCACGACGCGCCCTTCCGCCTTCGCTACTAGCTGGAATATCGCCGCGCCGACGATCTGCTCCGATGGCGTGTAGCCCGGTACCTCGGCGTAGGTCGAGTCAGCGCAGAGCAGCAGCACGCCCTCATCGCCCAGGTGCGCGAGCCGAGCCAGATCGGTCGATTGCCCCATCACCGGCGTGTGGTCCAACTTGAAGTCGCCCGTGTGAATGCATGTGCCCACGGGGGTCCGGATCGCGTAGCCGACGGAGTCCGGGATGCTGTGCGCGACCTGGAACGGCTCGACCGTGAACGGCCCTTCCGTCACCGAATCTCCCGGCCGGATCTCGCGCAGATCCGTGCTCTGCAGCAGCCGCGCCTCCTTCAGCTTCACGCTGATCAGCCCGTGTGCGAGCGGCGTGCAGTACACCGGCACGTTGATCTGGCGCAGAATGTAGGGCAGCGCGCCCGTGTGATCTTCGTGCCCGTGCGTGATGAAGATCGCCCGAAAGTTCTTGCGGCTCTCCATGATGTAGCTGACGTTCGGGATGACGAGGTCCACGCCCAGCATGTCCTCGGTCGGGAACATCAGCCCGCAATCGATGGCGATGATGTCGTCTTCGTATTCGAACAGCATCATGTTCTTGCCGATCTCACCGAGACCGCCAAGCGGAATGATGCGCAGTGGACTCGTTGCCATAGTCTCCTTTACAGAAGCCGCATCTGCTGCGGCTCCGCTTCTGCTGGCTCGGCTGTTGGAGCCTGCGCTGTGACAGGCGCGCCGGCCGATGCCCCCGCGCGCAGATGCGGTGGTACGTCCGGCGCTGATGTGATCGCCTCGCCGCCCAGTGTTTTTCGCAAGAACTCCGGCAGCCGGCTGAAGTCCGCTTCGATCACCTTGCGCAGGCTTGCCTGGTGCAGCGCCGCGGCGGGGTGATACATCGGCACGATGATCGTGCCGTCCTTCCGGCGCGGCTGCCCGTGTATGCGGCTAATCGCCTCACCGGGGAAGTAGCGCTGCATCGAGTGCCGTCCCAGCGTTACGATCACCTTCGGCGCGATGGCAGCGATCTGCGCGTCGAGATACGTGCTGCACGCCGCGATCTCGTCCGGTTGCGGGTCGCGGTTCTGCGGCGGACGGCACTTCACCACGTTCGCGATGAACACGGTCTTGCGGTCCAGACCGATCGTCCGCAGCAGGTCGTCCAGAAACTTCCCTGACGCGCCTACGAACGGGCGCCCCTGCTGGTCCTCGTAGAAGCCCGGACCCTCGCCGATAAACATGATGTCCGCATCTGGATTGCCTTCGCCCGGCACGCTGTTCGTCCGCCCCTGCCAAAGCGCGCAGTCCTTGCATCCGGCCACTTGCCGGGCGATCGTAGCGAGCGCCTTTCGCTTGTCGGTCACGTCAGCGTCCATGCTCAAATCGCTTCTATCTCCACCGGCTGTCCCGTCCGAAGCCCTCGGATGCTCGTATAGATCGTCTGCGCTCCCAAGCCGAGCGCCGTGATGCCGTACACCCGTTTCAGCGCGTCCGCATCGATCGCGTTCGCCACCAGCGAGGCGCCGAACGCCGCGACCATCGCCGAGGGGATCACCCACCTTGCGACGGCGATATCAACTGACCGCTGCCGCAGGTTCGTCACCGTCCCCATCGCCCCCGTGCACACGATGACCACGAGGGATACACCCTGTGCCACTTTCTGCGGGTCGCCGCCCCCCGGGACGTCGGCCAACCCGAAGATGACGATCGCGGGGACGAAGATCGCGCCTCCTCCCACACCGAGCATGCCCGCAAGCATGCCCCCGGCGAACCCGAAGGCCGCCTCGATCACCAGCCCCGCCGCGCCGTCCTGTCCGGCGCCAGCCGAGAAGTGCCACACCAGCTGGCGAAACGCGACGAAGAGGAGAAATACCCCGAACAGCAGCCGTAGCTGTTGCGCAGGCACCTTCACCATCGCCTTCGCACCCGCGTAGACGCCGGCGATAGCGCCGGGCGAAAGCGCGAGCACGAGTCGCCAATCGATATTTCCGGCGCGCCAGTAGCCGGCCACGCCTGAAATCGCCACGAACGTGATGACGGCGAGCGACGTCCCGTGGGCGCGGTGCTGGCCGAGCTTCAGCCAGCCTGTCAAGATCGGCACCATCACGGCGCCGCCGCCAACGCCCGTCAGACCGCTGAACGCGCCCCCCGCAATCCCCGTCAGGACGGGGAGCATGCCTCGTGTCGCGGGCGCCTTCGTCTGCTCGCCACCTCTCGCGCCGGATCATATCACGGCAAGCCGCCGCCCGGACAGTACCAGCACACGTGATCGAGCACATGATCGAAAAGAACAAGGTGACATAACAACGCCATCGTGCGCGCTTCTCGCGGAACGACAATGCCGATGCCCGTGTAGGGGCGCTCCGTAGAGCGCCCGCGCCGTTCCCGGGCTGACCAGCTGACCGGCTGACAAGCTGACCGGCTGCTACGTCCGCCGCGCGCCGAGGAAGCTGTTGCCTTCGACGAGCCGCGCCAGCGCGATACCGACGAAGTACAGGAGCAGGATAGGCGCCGCCACAACAAGCTGCGTCACCGGGTCGATCGATGGCGTCACCACGGCCGCCAGGACGACTGCGAAGAGAATCGCGTACCGCCACCAGCCCAGCAGCCGCTTCGACGTCACGACGCCGATTTTCGCCAGCCCCATAATCACGAACGGCATCTCGAATACGAGGCCTGTGATCAGCAGCAGCCGCGTCACCGTATCGATGTACGTCGACACGCCGATCGTCGGCTCGACATCTTTGTTCTTCGGATCGAGCAGGAACTTGAGCGCCGGCGGCAGCTCGGCGTAGTAAGCGAACGCCATCCCCAGCACGAACATGAACGACGCTCCGATGACGATCGGGTACAGCCAGCGCCGTTCCTGCTTCGTCAGTCCCGGCGCCACGAAGGCCAGTATCTGGTACACGATCATCGGCATGGCGATCGCGATGCCCAGCAGCAGCGACACGCGGAAGTAGGTGCTCCAGTAGTCCAGCAGCTGGAACTGGTGCAGCTTAAAGCCCGGCCGCGTGTCCTGCGCCGGGATCACCAGGAAGTGGATGGCGTACTTCGTCAGTGGCCAGATCGACACGCCGATGCCGACCACCAGCGCGATCGAACTCCACATCACGCGGCTCCGCAACTCCTGCAGGTGCTCGATGATGGTCAGCACCTTGCCGTCGTCGTGCGGCCCCGGCGCGTTGATTGGGCCCGCCTGCGTCGTCATCGCGCGTCGTCAGCGGAGGCAGGCGGCTGCGCGCCCGTTCCATTCCCGCTCGCCGGGTGCGCGCCGTTGGTCGGCGACGCCGTCACGCCCGGCTGCGCCTCCGGCGGCACGGATGGTATCTCGGCCCAGCGAGCTGGTTCGGGAGCGGCCTCGGCGCTCGCCGGCGGTGCGGGTGTCTCAGGAGCGGTCGTGCCCGGGACCGCTGCCGTGCCCTGTATGTCGGCTCGAATGTCCCGCACCGTCTCCGTCACCGACTGCGTAGCCCCTGTGATGCCGGTCTGGATCTCCTTCCACGCGCTCTTCTCGGTTGCGGTGTCTTTCTCGAAGTCCTGGATCACCTCGTTGAACTCAGCCGCCAGGCTTCCCGTGTACTTCCGGATCTCACGGATCGTCCGCGCGATGTCCGCGGCCAGCTTCGGAAGCCGCTCGGGCCCAACGAACACCAGCGCCACCACGAGGATGACGACCAGCTCCATGGGCCCGACGCCGAGGAAGTTCATATGCCCAGTGTACGCCAGCCGCCGCACTCATCCCAAAACCATACGGAACACCGGCCACGGTTCGGCGAGCCAGGGCTGGCCAACACGAAAGAGCCGCCCATAGGTGTAGTGTTCGAAGAGGTTGTTGACAAAGAGAGGGTGTTCCGGGTCGGCTAGTGGCTATCTACAGACCTCTAGTCGAAGGAGCACCCTCTCATGGCCCATCCTCACGCGAAGCTCACTATT
>Ga0080064_1001708_pt1 | contig 42208 bp, 43 predicted proteins | sample Subgrocontami54m_FD_69260 | JGI IMG/M metagenome (GOLD analysis project Ga0080064, IMG submission 69260) | Subsurface groundwater microbial communities from S. Glens Falls, New York, USA - GMW46 contaminated, 5.4 m (SPADES assembly) (version 2) ...
AAACTTTTTGCGGTCTCCCATATCTCGGTATGACCGTGCACCCGCAACCAGTACCCCCATTCGTGTTTACCCCGACCCCCACTCAAGACACCTTCCGGTTTCTTGCGTCACTTCGTTCCTGTCTTCCACCACGGGGTAAACACCCATGGCGATTCTTATATTCTACCAGCGAACAAACTTTTTGCGGTCTCCCATATCTCGGTATGACCGTGCACCCGCAACCAGTACCACCATTCGGCGCCCCACCAATATACTTCTTCTATCCCTGCTTTTGTAGCATATCCGATAATTTCTTTAAAATAAGCAGGGTTCACCGTTTCATATTGTTCTTCCAAAGGAACATCGGAAACGGTCGGCGTCCCAATAACCCACGGCTCGCCCTGCAACTCCGAAACGATAAGGCGGCTTAAGGGAGAAAATTTGCTCACCACATTCGCTTTTAGCCGGTAAAACTGCGGCGGCAGAGGATAGGTCGTATATTTTCCGAATATTCCCCACCCGGGAACTTTCCGATACATTGTGGTGCCGAATACATCGCCGTATGAAGCGGCACGCGCCCAATCGCCCAACTCTCCGCTGTCGGTAACAATAACGGGACGGACCGGATCAAGAGCTTTCACCACATCGACCTCCCTGCGCAACAACGCCGGATCGGTCGGCTTACACTCACCGAAAAAACGCAAAAACGGTTCGTTCTCCACCTGCCAAGCGATTACGCCGCCGCGCGCATTAAAATGCCGGACAACGGCGTCAACCATTGAAAGGACGGCGTTATCCCACTTATCGCCGCCACTATCGCGAGCCCACTGCGGCATGTGACATTCGGGCCAGCGCGGCGTGCGCCATCCGACAACAAACACAACGCCAATATTATTTTTTTCGGCTTCGGCAAGCTGCCAGTCGTATTCCGAAAAATCAAACACGCCCTGAGTTTTCTCGATGCGATCCCAATACAGCGGTATACGCAACCGCGCAGGAGACAGTTCATTCACGACCGCACTGTACGCCTCACGAACATCAAGACCGAGACGTTCCGCCTGAACAGATGAAAACGTCACGCCCCATGTAATTTTTTCGGCTGGTACCGTGAAGGGACCCGTGAAAATAATTACCGCGGCCGTACAAACAACACCGGCGACCGCCAGAAACGCGATTATTTTTATTGTCCGCCCGATACGTTTCAGTAACGAAAACATATATTTATCCCGTCAATGCGATAACCACGATACCGGACGCTATCAAAACAATACCGACGGTCTTTTGCGCCACGACACGAACCGTCCATGTTTCACCCAGCAAAGAATTCAAAAACGGGCGGAGTACAAACAAAATAACGAACAAAAACGCATATTGAATCCCCTGCAGCGCATTCACCAGCACAACGCTTCCGAAAAATACCGCGAGCTGAACGCATGAACCTCCCAACCCGCCGATGACCTGACTGAGAATAACAAGAGCTTTTTTAACGCCGCTTACCGGTATTTGCTTGCCGACATGAGATTCAAAACGGCCGCGAAACAATGCGTATATAAGCATGCCTCCCGTAAAACTGCCCATTTGCACGAACAACATCGTTTGCAAAAACGGAACATGAATATACACGCCCTTGATAACAACATAATGAGACGCGAAGAGAAATGCCGCGCCCAACAAAACCAATATTTTCTTCCCGCGAAAAACATCCGCGATGCCGCGATTAAGATTCAATGACGCGCTTCCCGCCAGAAGCAAAACGAACGCTCCGATATGCCGCAAAGCAAGCTCTTCCCGGATAGTGACAGAAGAGAGCATCAGGATAAAAACGGGTATTGCCGCGCCGACAACCGGAACGACCCGGGATGTTTCCATACGATCGAGCGCATAAAAATATACAAATAACGCCGCACTATACAAACACCCGGCAAAAAATGCCGCAATGGAAAGCTTCACAATATCGTCCGGATACACAAAGATAAGCCATTCGCCCCCCGGAAGTCCGGGGAATGCCGCCGCAACACGATGCGCAACAAAAATAACCCCGGCGGCAATACCGCCCAACATACTGATAATATATACGTACCGCGCCGGATTAACCGCCGAGACCGCCAACAACACACGATCCATAACGGCCGCAAAGGCGAGCAGAAAATATCCGATTACCGCGAAATAAAGCCAGGCCATGCTATTTATATTAAAGACTCTTCAAGCGAGTTATTGCGGGCGATATGTTCATAAACAAACGCGCTTTTCCGCGGCGTACGGGAAAAATCGCCATAATTCACTTCACACAGACCGAACCGCGGTTCAAACCCCCACGCCCATTCAAAATTATCCAGCAGAGACCAATAAAAATATCCGCGCACGTCCACGCCCGCAGCAATAGTCTCATGCACATGGCGCAAATGTTTTATTATAAAATCGGCGCGCTGCACATCATCCTTATCCGCAATACCGTTCTCCGTTATATAAATAGGAACTCCGACCGAACTTGCCGCCCGCAATACGGTCGCGATACCATCGGGACGAATAGCCCATCCCATGTCGCTGCGAGGCTCCGTCTCGTCCGTACGCCCCCACAGCATTTCTTGCGGATGGCGAATATCAAAATGCGAGCGCGTCTTGAAATAAAAATTTACCCCGAGAAAATCCGCCGGCTTTCCGAATAAACGAAGATACAGGCGGACTAAAACAAAATTAAGCGCGGCAGCGCATATTCTATCCCCTATGTTACGCGAATCATACGCCTCGAACGCGGTAAGATTATGCACCACTCCGGCAGAAACAGATACGCCGACCTCTTTCGCTTTTTTGCGGATAGCGCCATATGCCGCGCGGTGCGCAGAACGCATATTCCAAAAAGAACGTATCGTGCCGAGTAACCCGTGCGGTCTCCCGGGAGCCCACACCCCGCGGCGAAACCCGCTATCGACAAGAACAAGGGGCTCATTCATCGTTACCCAAAATTTCGCGTCCTCTCCGAACTGCTCAGCCAGAAATTCCGCATATGCGCGAAACCACTTCACAATACGCGGATTGAGCCAGCCACCACGCTCGGCAACCCATTGCGGCAACGTAAAATGATACATTGTCACGAACGGCTCGAGCTTGTGTTCACGAAGGGACGCAAAAACTTTTTTATAATGCGCAACCGCGTCCATTGACCATTCGCCCTCGTGCGGCTGGATACGCGCCCACTCGATACCAAACCGGTGGGCATTATGTCCCAGACGTTCCGCCAATGCAAAATCGCCGTCAAAACGGTTATAGTGGTCGCATGCGTTCCCAGAAACTGCTTTAATTTTCGGCTGTGATTTCCTTATTTCTTCCTGTTCCCATGCCCACCAATCACTCGCCGTATTCATTCCCTCCACCTGATGAGCGGATGTCGCCGCTCCCCACAAAAAACCCTCGGGAAATCTTGCTGTTTTATCCTGTCCCATATATCCATTCTACCCCGCCTAAAAGTTACCCGAAAGCAGATGAGTCGGTGTTTTTATGGAAATTCCCGCGCACACAAAAGCCCCGCATGTGCGGGGCTCTTTATTTCCTATTTATGCGGCTTTGTCCATTTGCTCACCCTCGTTCTGTCCAAGTTCCCTCAGCGCATCGGGACCGTATAAGCGCTCCAACTGGTTCATTTTCTGATCAAGAAGATTCTGCGATTTCTGTATCTCTGTCTGGTCGGCACGGACACCTTCGGGAGATGCAGCCCACTCTTTCAGCTGCCGCTGATGTTCCTGTTCGGAACGAATACCTGAAAATAATTCTTCTTTTGTCGGCTGAGCTTCGGGGCTCTGCTCCGGACGCTCGCCGCGAAAACGTTCAAAAAAGCTAGGCATAAAAATTCGTCTTAATTTTATTCTTTTTAAAGTATACCACTATTCTATTAAAACAACGTAGCGGGAGCGGCCGTATCCCGGTACTCGCAATACGGACACTCGTCGGCGGCTTCCGGCTTTGCACCACTAATTATCGCATGCACCCGCTTCAATATTTCCATCCCATTATCCGGGCTTACAGAAAGACGGATGAGTTCCGTAGTGAATGAAGCGGAATTTTTTTCGTACGCGCTTGGCCAGAAAAATAAAAGATATCCGTCCTTTGCAACATTCAATCCGTTACGCTGGAACAGGAGCGAATAGAGAGCTATTTGCGTACGATAGTGCTCGTGCGTATCTTCTTTTGTGGGATATCCCCGCGTTTTAAAATCGAAGGGCGCTATTGTGCCATCTTTCATGACCAACATATCGTCTACGGCGCCTTTCAATAAAATATCGTATTCCGGGATTTCGGCGGTCATTCCCTTCCAGTTATTGCGCCATACGGATAATTTTTCCATATCGTCGAATAATTTTCCCTCAACTTTCCCGGCGATCTCCGGCGGCAATTCCCCTTTTGCGCGCCATTCATCGAAATATACCTTGAACATTCCGTCCATTCCTCCCGGTAAACTCGGGAAGACCCCTGAGGGACGCTTAATCTCCTCACGATAGTGAAGCCAGAGACAGCGGGGACATTCAAGCAACATCCCTATTCCCGATGGCGAAACCTTAAACATAAAACGTACAATGCGGCATTTGTGCCAAAAAAACAAGCTTTTATTTTTACAAGAAAAAAGGGACCGATTATGGGTCCCGAAGGGATTGAATAATTGAGTTGATGAAGAAAGAACGAGAAGGGGTGCACCGAGAGGGTGCGAAAGAGCGAAGTGGGGTGTAGATACGAGACCTACATGCTTATTTTCCTCCCATATGCGAATGCGGTCAATTCCGTTGTCCACAGCGCGGCAAAAAATTCCGCCGGAACACTATCCCCATTCGTGCTTTATGCCGGGCGCCCGCAACGCTTGCCTAGGAACCAAAGACGCTATATAGCAAATATAGTTAATTGAAAACCGAGGAGCTCCGCAATGGGCGTCACAGTGGTCCTGGGAGCCCAGTGGGGCGACGAGGGCAAAGGAAAAATAGTCGACATGCTCGCCGAAAGCGCCGATTATGTCGTGCGCTATAACGGCGGCAACAACGCGGGCCACACCATAGTCAATGAGTATGGAACGCTTGCGCTTCATCTTATACCATCGGGAATATTCTACCCGCACGTCACCTGCGTTGTGGGCAACGGCATTGTTGTACATCCGCATAGCCTGCTTGCCGAACTTGCAGAACTGAAAAACCGCGGCATAAACAGCGATGGACGCCTTTTCATAAGCGACAAGGCGCATGTTGTCATGCCATGGCATATCTTGCGCGATGCGGCACAGGAAAAACAGCGCGGCAACCGAAAGCTGGGAACCACGCTGCGCGGAATAGGTCCCGCGATGGCCGACAAAACATCGCGTAGCGGCATTCGTATCGAAGAGCTCTGCTCGAGCGAACGCTTTGGACAGCGATTCGCCGCGGCATATGATGAAAACGTACGGCTTCTGAGGGCGCTTGGGTGGCGCGGAAAACTACCGCCGGCCCAAACGATACTGGATGAATATGTCGACTACGGCCGCATGCTTGCGCGCTATGTCACAAACACCGAACGGCTTCTTGCGCGAGAAATTGCGGCGGGAAAAGAGGTACTGCTTGAGGGAGCGCAGGGCGCTCTTCTTGATATAGATTTCGGCACATATCCCTATGTGACGTCATCCGCAACAGGAAGCGCAGCGGCATGCCAAGGCTCGGGTATCGCGCCAAACAAAATCACCCGGGTTATCGGTGTCGTTAAGGCATATACAACGCGTGTCGGTGAAGGGCCATTCCTCACGGAAATGGATACCGACATGGCGGAAGCAATACGAAACATTGGAAAAGAATACGGCGCAACAACAGGAAGGCCACGGAGGTGCGGATGGCTCGATCTCGCTTCCCTCACAGACGTTGTAGAGCGAAATGGCATCACAGAACTCGCTATAACCAAACTGGACGTTCTGAGCTTCTTCGATCCGCTGCAAATCGGCGCCTTGTCTGGCACTGGTCCAGGCGGAGAAAAGATCTACTACGTAGAGACCCGGGGGTGGAACCAAACCCTTAACGGTATCACCTCTTTTTCCGACCTGCCCCACGAGGCACAGGCATACATAAATATAATCGAGAGCGCTACGCGCCTCAAAATATCATATGTTTCGGTCGGGCAAGCCCGAGGAGAAACAATACAACTATAAACATATCCCGTCTGCAACGCAGACGGGATTTTTGTCACCGATATTTTTGTATGCAGTTTCCGCTATTGCCGCCCGACAATGATATACCACGCTATCGCGGCAATAATCAGCGCAAAAAATTTCTCCGTCATATTCCGAAATATCATATTGCCCCGGGTGCGCCATAATTTATCCGGAAACTTTTCCTCATAGAACGATTCGAGCGCTTCGCGCAATTCCGGAACACCGCTTACTTTCCGCAATGTGCCGTTGTATGCAACCGACATATCCCCGCTTTCCTCGGAAACAATGAGGCAAAACGCGTCACTGGCTTCCGCAAGGCCAAGCGCCGCGGCATGACGCGTGCCGTGACCCTCCAACTGCTTAAAATCTTCGGACAGGGGCAGATGAACGCCGAATTTCGTGAGCGTCTCATTCTCAATAACAATGGCCCCGTCGTGCCCGGGAGAACGATTATCAAAAAGACTCTCCAAAAGTTGCGTACTCAGCGAGCCCATTAAGAGAACGCCGCCGCTTAAATTGCGCTCAAGCGACTCCAGCCCGCGTATGACCATGAGGGCTCCCATGCGACGCGTTGAAAGACGGTCTGCGGCACTTACCAAAACATCTATCGTTTCGTTGTTCGGCTTTGTCTTGCGGAGCGGATATTTGATACCAATAACACCAAGTATCTCAAAAAAACGGCGTAGTTCACCCTGAAAAATAATAACCAACCCTATCAAGAGGACGGAGAAGACGATCTGAAATATATGCAGCGTCAGGGGTAATTCCAGCGCAAGCGCCCCGAAATACACGATACCCAATATAAGCATACCCGAGACCATGCGGCGGGAATGAGTGTATTTGAGCCATACCAAAAAAACATACAGAAGCGCCGCAACGACGATGATATCAACGATATCAAAAAATGTTATATCGTTCATGCCGGTAATTCATCTAAATATTTTGCCTGAATATATGTTTCGACAAGCGCAGCTATATCGAGTTCTTTCGTATGCATCTCATAATTGCGCACGGCGGCGCGTATACCGTGGAATAACTCGTCTTTTGTCCTAAACTCGGGAGCAAGATCGATGCCCTGTGAGCGCAGTTCCCGCAATTTCTTTACCGCCCACGCCCACGCATCTCTCTCATTCTGAACAACAATATCGCGATATGCCGCTTTGTCGCGCTCGCTATATTCTCTGCTGCTTCTCGCATTCAACTCCCCGACGGTACGCGCAAATTCCCGCTTTTCTTCCGGAGCCATATCTTCAAACGCGTGGGCATGTCCCGCCTCATGCAGTATATTCATAAAAAATCCCCTGCTCGTAAGCGCCGGTTCCGGCTTATTCTCTTCTATTGTCCGTCCTTCGGGAATATATGGCGCGGCTTTTGCTTCAACTCTCTCATGTCCCGGCGAAAACACGCTTGTATCGTGCCGCTGTCCATACTGAATGCGACGGCTGAATATATCCGCATTGAAAAGATCGCCGCGCTCAACGGTCGAGAGATTCCATGAACCCGGTATCAGAGAACGAACGGATACGATCTTGCCGTCCGCCGTCCGATATTCGATATCGGGAACCAAACGTTCCTCGCGCGGACCCATATCCGCTCCCTCATCGGCAATACGGGGTTCCTTTATCTCACCGCCTATCATTTCAGTGATTTCCGCACCGTAGCGGTTATATTTATTTATCCGATGGGATTCTTCCCGCTCGGGCAAAAAACGCATTGGTCGTTCCGGCATATATTAAAAGTATCACACATGTTGCCCACGAAAACAAAAACCCCGCCGGCCGCGACGGGGTTTTCGGAAATTTATTGAAGTATTGAGAACTTCTTTACGATAGGCATGTTCGCCCACCACTTACCCAACCCGAACCACTGTCCGGCACCTGAAACCGCCAACGCGAGCAAAAGAACCGCATACACAAGGTGATCATCCACGACGGGATTGTTCGCGGGGGGCAAAAAACCAGCCGTATACATGAGAACCAGCATAAGCGCGCCGGATACCGCAGCGATGCGCATACCAATACCGAGAATAAGCGCGGCGCCAATGGCGAGCAACCCGACCATGAATAGCCAATCCACGACCATATTTCCCGCAAGAATATGATAAAAATCCGCGAAGGGGCCTTTTGCGCCGAACTTGAGGAACCCGAGCGTCGGCGAGCCGCCCTGCAACCACGCATTTTGACACATAACGCTTACCATGCCCGTCTTGGCATCACGACATGTGGCAAATCCCAAACCGAATAATTTATCGATAAACGCCCAAAAAAATACCCACCCCACGCTGATGCGCAAGATGGCCCACAATATATATTGTTTATTCATATTTAAAATTAAATGTGTATAATGACCCATTCGGCCACCTTCATTATACACCCGCCCCGCTTCCACGCGGCAAAAAATGTCCACCGCACCCTCATTGAGAGCTTTTCTTGACGTTCGTATCGAAGAAATTCTTTGTTTTCTTCATAACCTCAGGCCACGCAGCGGCGAACTCGTGCGGTTCATTGGGATATACGTGATATGTTACCGCGTCATTATGAACGACAAGTGCCTTGTAGAGCACATCAGACCAGGCGATGGGAACATCTTTATCCGCGGTGCCGTGATGGACCATAACGGGCATCGTTGCCCGCTCAAAGAACGTTGACGCCGAAATATTATCCCAAAACCCGGGATTGTCTTCGGGACGGCCGTATGTACTTATGATCTCCTGCGCGACTTCGGGACGACGTTCAAGCCATCGCGTAAAATTATCCCGGAAATCGGCGCTCACGGGAGCGAACAACACGACCCCATCAACAAGATCCGGACGGACCACCATAATGTTAAGCGACACGCCTCCGCCCATCGAGTGACCCAGCAAACCGACGCGTGAGGCATCAACAAACGACAAGCCGGAATTTTTTACCGCCATAATCGCATTAATGACGTCTTCCGTATATCCCAGACGAAAATTCACCTCGTTGGAAGGATCTTTATCGGAATCGGCGTGATTGCGGTAATCGGAATGCACAACAACGTATCCTGCGCGCACCAAATAATCCTGCTCACGCTTCAGGCCACGGCCGTTCGTATATACGGCAGGATCAATATACCCGTGATTCAAAAATAAAACCGGAAAAGGACCTTCGCCTTTAGGAACATTCATAATGCCCGAAATAGTAAGTTCCCCGCTTTTATACGTAATATAATAGCGGGTATACGATTCATTCTCGGCAAGCACACGTCCAAGCTTCAAGTCACGACCGTCAAATTCTTTTTCCATAAGAGCGAGCAGCGATACGTTTGAAAAAGTTTTTGCGGCATCCGGAGACACTTGATTATTTCTCTCTTCCGGAGCAGTCGGCGCAGAAATATTTATTTTCTCGTCCCGCGTGAATATATTGCGGGCCGAAAAACCGGCGGCAACAATTACCGCAAACGTGATAGAAGACACTACAATAACCCTCATAATTCTTTCCTTATAATAACAAAATGCCGCCCGCGCGCGCAGACGGCATTTTTATATGAATATTTTAATACAACTCGCTTATACCTTTAATGTCGCCGCTCTCGAGCGTGCGTTTGTTCGTTTCTCCAAAATCCGCGTATCCGTACATTGTTTGCACCGCACATGACGCATCATACATATCGCGAAGGCCGAATGTATGACCCAATTCGTGGGTCGCGATATTCTCAAAATCCATTTTTCCCGCCTCACCGGCAAGAGACCAATCATAATCCGTGTCGTCATATACCTGGTCCCACTCTACAAGTTCGTGTGCGAACGTCGGACCGGAAAATATTCCCCATACTATAGTCACGGCAATGGCATTCGCATCGCTGATGGCGCCAAACAACACCTCATTTTGACCATCCGGCGAAACAGAATCTGCGGCGAGAACATCGGTCGTAACAGTTCCATCGCCCACGATATTGAGCGAACCGGCATCTATAACGCCGTCCGCGGCATTTTCCCACTTCGCAATATCACCGGCAAAATTTGATGCGACAAGCGTTGTATCGAGCCCCCGGGCGTTTGCCGGATTCACGACCCACGGTTCCACGACTTTCCAACGGGCACCTTTCGCCATAAACGAATAACACGCCGGCTGTTTCCCACGAGATGCCGCACCAACGCGCGCCTGCGCGTCCCCGTAATGCACGATGGCATATCCCTCTACGAGATTTCCGGTCTGCGGATCAATTGCGCTGCCGAGCGAAATAACCGGTGAATTATCGGCTGCTGCGGGCAGCTGCAGTGTTTTGGAGGCGCCCGGCGCCGAAAGCGTCGCCGCTATGGCCGCAACAGGAAGAACCGATACACTTACCGCTGAAATGAGTGTGAAAATTCTTTTCATAAAAATCGTTACAAAAATGAATATTAATATAACGTCTACATTACCTTAAAATACGGAGCCGGACAAGACTATCGGAACCCTCACGAAATTGCAAAACCCCACAACCGGCCATAAGACAGATAAGTATAGTTGTGTCAAAAACGCATCACGAAACGATCCATGCTCGCCGAGATAAAGGAACGCCTTGGCTCCCGGCCGAACAGAGATGCCGAGCGAGACGAATTCTTCGACACCGATTAAACCAAACAAAAAACCCGCACTTTGCAGAACGGATTTTTATTTTTATTATTTTTTCCCGACAAGACGCAAAAATTCTTCTTCGTACCGCTCAATCATGCGCGCATTGCTGAAATGCGCTTCGACGCGTTTACGACACGCGGAACGGTCTATAGACGGTATTTTACCGACCGCATCACACATTTCCTCGAGCGTATCAACCACAAACCCGGTCACGCCGTCTTCTACAACTTCGGGCACCGAACCGCGGCGAAATGCGATAACAGGCGTGCCGCACGCGAATGATTCCGTCATAACAAGCCCGAAGGGCTCCTCCCATTGTATGGGCACGAGCGTTGCTTTTGCGTTGCCGTAGTACTCGTATAATTTTTCACGCGGTACAACCCCGACATGTTGAATTGTATCACCAAGGTACGGTTTTATTTTCGTATCCCAATATTCCCCGGTCACCGGAGGCCCCATAATAATTAACTTCTCGCCCAATTTTCTCGCGACCTCGACGGCTTGCGAAACGCCTTTTTCGGGGTGCAGCCGGCCGACAAAAAGAAGATAATCGCCCTTCGGTTCCTTATAAAACGGTATATCAGTGACCTCAACGCCGTTATAAATAGTCGAAAGGTAATTGAGATCGGGCGCCGGTTTTCGCTGGGCATCGCTGATAGAAACATAATATTGGTTCGGAGACGCGAACATACGGAATATCTCTGCGCGCCACGGGAATATGGGGTCATGCAATGTATATACCGTGGGAATATCACGGAAGGCGTAGGCAAGCGGAAGCGCCCTGTCGGGCGGATGAACATGCAGCACATCGAACTCTCCGGCGCAGGCACGCTCATACATCATCGCGATAAGATATTGATCCCATAATGTGAAAAGTTTATCACGCTCCGCCGCTCCAACTTTTTCTCCGCGGAGTATGGGCAGTTGATCCTCCTGACGCAAGGGCTTCAACCCCCCGCTTTCAACCTTCACACCTTTGAGCGCGGAACCTTGGGGACCGAAAAATACGACGTCGTGCCCCCGCGCGGCAAGCCCTTCGCTTATTGAAACAGCAATATCCATTGGAGCATATATAACGCCGAACGGCGGAGGCGTCGTGAAATGTCCCGTTACCATGACGCCAATGCGAAGTTTTTTATTCATGTTGTGTTAAAAAATTAAGAAGTGCTCCTGTCGCCCACGCCTGCGGCGAGCATGAAATTTCCGAACGCTCCAGGGACCCGTTCCGCACCACATACAATTCGGGAATATCTCCGAGCGTTTCATAGGCGCGCAGAAGCGCCCCCCGTATCTCATCATACTCCTTTATGTATCCATAGCGCTTCAGACCCTGCGCAATGACCCAATTATCGTGAGGCCACACCGAACCCAAATGATAACTCGCGGCGTCAAAATCCGGATTACTTTGCGCATGCGTCCGGATACCCCACGGCGTCCACATGTCTTCCCGGAAAAGGCGTTCCACCAACGCCGCGACCATTTCTTCTTTTCCGTCCAGAATACCCGTAAACAGCAGGTGGCCCATATTTGATGTTATACGCATATCGGCCTTGTGCTTCCCGTTGAGCGCAAAAGCAAAAATGCTTTTTTCGGGAAACCAAAATTTTTCAATAAACGCATCACGAAGAGCCCGCTTCCGGCTTATATATTGCGTCGAGAGTTTTTGCTTTTTTAAAACTGCCGCCAAAATTGCCACGATACGCAGCGCAATATAATAGTAACCCTGCACTTCAACAAGCTCCACGGGAGCGGCGATCTTCAAATGATCAATATGCCTATCCTTCCATCCCTTATGCCGCAGGCCGGTGGGATTTGTCTGTTCGTAATCGAGAAACATATCGCCGTCGGTATCTCCTGATCTCTCGCACCACTCCAGTGCGGCCTCCAGGTTCGGCCACATCCGCTCAAGCCATTTGAAATCTCTTGTTTTTTCGTAATACAACCCGCACAAAAATACGAACAGGGACGTAACATCCACGCTGCCGTAATACGGAAGCGGCCACGGCACTTTTTTATATTCTTCCGGATGAGGATGCCACTCATGCAAAATTTTTCCCGGCTCTTCCTCATGCGCTGCGTCTACTTTTTTCCCCTGCAAACGAGCGAGTATCTCGAGCGTATCGCGCGCGACAGAAATATCGTAATCAATAAGCTGCCATGCTGTTATGCACGAATCCCTTCCAAACAGAGCGGGAAAACGCGGCAAACCGGCGCGAATATACCCGTACTCGGGTTCGCGCAATATCTGTATGTCGCTCTCGAGCCGCTCTTTAATGCGGTCCTCATTCATACGGTCTGTCCAAGCAATTCATAATACATGCGCTCATACCCGTCTATCATCCGCTCTTTGCCGAACTTCGCTTCCACGTGCGCACGAACATCGCTTCGCTTAACACTATCAATGCGTTTCATCGTATCAACAAGCACATCCACAGAACTATCGATAACAAAACCGCTTTTACCGTCCTCAATAAGCTCCGGCATTGACCCCCGCCTATATGCGATAACGGGCGTTCCACACGCCATGGCTTCGGCAACAACCAAGCCAAACGGTTCTTCCCACTCTATGGGATACAACAACGCCTTTGCCGAACCATAGAATTCCGGCAGTTGCTCTTCGGTCAATTCGCCCACATATGTGATGCGCTCATTCAAATGCGGCTTAATTACAGCATCGAAATACTCCTGCTGGGTGGGATCTATCCTTCCGGCAAGCCTCAGGGAAACACCGAGCTTCTCGGCCGCGGCAATCGCATTCTCGATTCCTTTATGTTTATTTACTCTGGCAACCCAAACAAAATGGTCGCTGCTTTTTTCGCTATATCGATAGGTGGAAAGATTAATGCCGTTATAAATAACGCGGGAAGACGGGAACGAAACCATTGCCTGCGCACGGGCCGATTCGCTTATAAACACGAGATTAGTACGGGCGGCTTCTTCGGTAAAAAGACGAAGGCGGTCATCTTTTGTTGCATCCGCATTCGTTCTGTACAGAGGATTATGCATTGTATGAAGCATGGGTACTTTCGCGAGATTCTGAAAAAATAAACCCCACACATCAAGATGACAATGAATAATATCGAATTGCCCCTCATGCGCCATTTCCACCGCGCGCTCTATATTGCGCAAATTCCATAACGGATTTGACCAGGCGATTTTCGCCTCACTTAGTGGTTGCGGAAACACGCTTATTAATTTCGCCGATGTTTGCGAGCCGGGAGCAGCAAACAGCGTTACATCGTGCCCGCGCCCGACAAGCCCATCCGAAAGCATCGCAACGATCCGTTCAATGCCTCCGTACCCTTTCGGAGGAATGGTAAACCACAACGGCGCGATCTGCGCTATACGCAATGTCTTCTTATCGCTCATACTATTTTTGAATATAGTTCCTCATACCGCGCGGTCATCTGCTCGATCGTAAAATTCTTTTCGACGGCAGCCCGGCATGCCGCTCTGTTTATTTTGCCGACATTTCCTATTGCCCGGATCATTTCTTCTTTTGTATCCACCACAAACCCGGTCACGCCGTCTTCTACAACTTCGGGAACAGACCCTTTCCGGAACGCGATAACGGGCGTGCCGCAGGCCATCGCCTCTATCATAACCAGGCCGAACGGCTCCCTACGATCTATGGGAAACAGAAAAGCGGCGGCATTTCTCATGAGTTCAACTTTTTCGGCGAAATCAACCTGCCCTACAAATTTTATGCCCTCTTCGTTCAATTGCGGCTGTACTTCATACAAAAATTGTGCCCACTCTTCGCCGCCAACCACATTACCGGCAACGACCAACTTTTTCCCCGCGGCCTTTGCGACCTCAAGCGCGGTTACAATACCTTTTTCTTTATTCAAACGGCTCAAGTACAAAATATACTCTCCCGGCGATTCGTTATATGTATAGCGCTCGACATCAATACCGTTGGGAATAACGGCTTCTACTTTAATACCGAAACTCTCAATACTTTTTTTGTGGTCCTCCGAAAGCGCGGATAGCGCATGCGTGGGATATGCCTTAATGGCGTCGGCAAAAAGATCGTCCATGGGACGATGAATAGTGGTAAGGAACGGCGGACAATCCTCTTTCAGAAGCAGCGGAAACAGAAAAAAATTAAAATGATTGTGGATAATATCGAATTCCGAAATACGATCGAATACACATCGAAGTTCGCGCAATACCGCCGCGTGGGGATTTTTCAATCCGTGTTGCAACCATAATCCTTTTGCGACTGCGGGAATAAGACGGGCGCGTGTTTCCGAATCACCGGACGCGAATAATGTCACCGGGTATCCCCGCTTCACCAGCTCTTCGGTGAGATTATGCAGCATAAGTTCAATTCCTCCGTACGTACGCGGGGGCACGGGAATCCATAAGGGAGCGATCTGCGCAATGCGCGTCTTCTTCTCCATAGTATCCATAGTAACAAAATAAGAGACGGTAACATAGTAAAAATGAAAAAGCGCCGTGAGGCGCCAATTCATCTCTTATTTTTTACCGGCCGCGATGATATCTTCCGCCACCGAAACGATGCGACCCCCCGTATCCTCCCTGCCTACGCGGCCTAAACCCTTCACGTCTTTCCGGCGCGCCGCTGTGCGGCACAACACGTTCGGGCGGCAATTCGGGTAATTCAGAAATGCGCATATTTTTTCGTATAAGCCGCTCAATATCACGTATGCCGCGCCGCTCTTCGGGCAAGGCAAACGAAATGGCATGACCTTCGGCGCCCGCACGCGCGGTACGCCCTATTCTGTGAACATAATCATCGGATTGCGACGGCAGATCGTAATTCACGACAAGCTCTATTCCCTTCACATCCAAACCACGCGCCGCAATATCCGTAGCAACAAGCACGCGATATTTTCCGGACTTGAACCCCTCGAGTGCTTCACGCCGCTGGGCAAGCGAACGATTCGAATGTATCTCGGCAGCGCTGTGTCCCATGGCGCGCACCGAACGCGTAACGCGCTTTGCGCCATGTTTCGTACGCGTGAACACAAGCGTTGAGCCTTTATAATCTCCGAGTATTTTTTCGAGTAAACGGGTTTTCGCATCTTTCCTCACAATAAAAACTTCCTGGCTTACCCTATCTACGGTCGTGCCCGGAGGCGCGATCTCGATGCGAATAGGAAGCTTCATGTGCCCGGATGCGATGGCCATAATGTCTCCCGGAAGCGTCGCCGAAAACAGCATCGTTTGCCGCTCGCGCGGCACGGCGCTTAAGATACGTTTTATTTGCGGCAAGAAACCCATATCCAACATGCGGTCAGCCTCGTCAAGAACCAAAATGTTCACGCGATCAAGACGGGCGGTTTTTTGCTCCAAATGGTCAATGAGACGCCCGGGCGTCGCAATAATAATATGCGGAACCCGGCGGATAGCGTCTATCTGCGGTCCCATGGATAATCCGCCTATGAGAACCGCCGTACGGAGCCCGAGAGAACGACCAACTTTACGCAATTCCTCATCCACCTGAAGCGCGAGTTCGCGGGTCGGCAGCACAACAAGCCCCTGTCCTTTCTCCCGCGCCAACGACTGTATCATGGGAATTCCAAAGGCGAGCGTTTTGCCGGTACCCGTCTGCGCGATACCAACGACATCTTTCCCCTCAACTGCGATCGGGATCGCCTGATGCTGTATGGGGGTCGGCGCACTATACCCCAGACGCTTGATAATATCCAAAAGCCCCGGAGCAATACCCAAGCCGAAAAAATTAACTATCTGTTGTGTTTGATTGTGCATATATAATTTATCCAAGAAAGAAGCCGGCGCATTTTCAATACACCGGCAAATTTTTACCTGCCCCAATTGGTACAGGCGCAGTCCCCAGCAAGTCCCACATAGTGCTCGCCGCATTGCCAGCAACGCACACCGGACATTTTCTCCTGGAACGGAGCGATCGTGTCGCGAAGCTCCCCAAACGTTACGGAGCGTCGACTCAACTCCAGCTTCCGCTGGTTCGCCTGAAATTTCCGTGCCACCCACACGACGAACAAAATGGCCAAAACGCCGACAAGACCGCTTCCCGCGTTGCTCATCAACACGAAGAGAACGGCGAAAACTGCGAAGATCTTCATCGCGAAAACCTCTCTGTATTGTGGAGGTACCAACAAATTTATATTACAATATGTTAATAAAAAAGTCAATATTCACGTGAGCTCCGGTAAGTCCGGTCCCAAACAATACACAAAAAGTGTATATTTTAAGCCGCAGGAGATCTAAAATTTTTTGTGTGCATATACGGTAAAGAAAATGCGGCCGTTCCAAAGACGCATATCTTTTGCACAAAAATTATTTTACTTCAAACTTCTCTTTTATTTTTTTAACGAGATCTTCAAGCTTCCAGTCGGACTTTACAAAAAAATCCTTCAGTCCGCGCCCTTGCGCCATCGCCTTACTGAAATCGTCGCTTAAATTGGTGAGCAAAATAACCGGTATATCCTTCCCTTCCGCATGCAATTTATCAACCATGGAAAACCCGTCGAGTTTGGGCATAACAAGATCAAGTAATATAAGATCGGGGGAAAATTTATTTGCAAGATACAGCCCCTCTTCGCCATCTTTTGCCTCAAGAACAGAAAATCCTTCGGCCGTAAGCGTATCCGCAAGCGAATGAAGGATCGCGGGCTCATCTTCCACAACAAGGACAGTATCCGGCTTTCCGGTATCAACTTTTGCCTGTACAACCTCGCCTTCTCTAATACCGAGCTTTTCCCGCACCTTTTTTACGACATCGGAAAGCGACCAGGAGCTTTTCATAAGATAATCATACGATCCCTCCGCAAGAGTTGATGCGATCATCTTCGGTGATTCGAGATTCGTGAGTACCACCACCGGCACACGTTCTCCCCACTCCCCGCTACCGCGTAATTTATGCAAAAGTTCGATACCGCCGATTTTTGGTAATAAAAGATCAAGCAATATAAGATCTGGCTGCTTCTCAAAAGATCGCAGCCCTTCCCCGCCGTCTTTCGCCTCAATAACAGAAAATCCTGCGGCATTGAGAGCGTCGGCGAGTGTACGTAAAAGAGCCGGTTCATCTTCGATCACAAGAATTGTTTTTTTATTTTGCTCGAGAGCCATATAATTATGATTTATTTTTTAATTTTCTCTATTCCTTTTTTAAGATACCCTTCCATTCTCTTAATGTTTTCCTGCAAGCGCTTGAACGCGTATTCGTCATCTCCGAGCGTGGGGGTTTGGCGCGCCTGCGAAACTCGCTCAATATCTTCACCAATAAGCTTGAATATTTTTGTAACTTCATTCCCGACAGATCCTACCCGCAACACGAGTTGTCCCTGCCGTTTCCTGTAAAACCACGCACCGGCACTGAAACTCACCGCCAATACGGCAAGAAGGATTAACGCCGCACCGCCCTTACCAAGCCGCAGTGGCCCAACCTGAATAACGGGTTTATCCCTCACCTGAACTTCTTCGGATTCAACCACGAGACTTACTGCGCCCCGCGAATCTTGACTTTGGACGGCCACTATATATTTTCCGTTTCTCAAGGGTTCGCTAAAGGTAAATTCCCAATTTCCCTTATCGTCCGCCTTTGTGGCAACTTTTGCGACAACCTCACCGCCCGTATGTTTCAGTGCCTGCTTAACTTCGAGCAATACATTGCTGTCGGGCAATGCGGTTCCTATAACGGTTAGGCCTTTGCTTTCATCAGAAAAAAGTTCTGTCGTAATAAACGTAATGACCGGAGAAGGGATAGGAATAATATCCAGAGTCACATCATCTTCGGTGCTATTCCCCGCAAGATCCACCGCTTGTATAACCACCTCGCGTTTGCCCGGGACCTGTATTGGTAGCGCAAAACTCCCCAGGAACTCTGTAGCGGCAAGTTGTATCGTTTCGCCATCATCGATTTTTATTTGATATTTCTCAAGACCGGAGAGTTCGTCTGATGTTCTAAATCTAAGAATCGGTGCCGGATTATCGGTTACTTCTCCTTCGGGAAGAATTATCTCAAAAACACGCGGCGGCTTTGTATCAATGGCGATACGATAATGCGCCGTCGGGCCCCTCCCAATATTATTTCTAAACCGCACGTGAGCATACCAAATACCTTCCTCCAAAACCCCGAATTTCTTCCCTGTGGCCAATTCTTTTTCGGCCATTTGCGGCGCTGTATTTGGACTATGATCAATAATGGTCGCCACGCCCACAACATCATCGGGAACGTCCCAAAGGACAATGATATCTCCGAGATAGTTATACCATCGCGACATATCGGGATATAACGGTACGCGAACTTGCGGCAACGAAGGAAGCACTTGTGCTTTAACGGGCGGACGAACAATTATTTGTGGTTGTTCAAGAGGAAGCGCTTCGGCGGGGGGTACGGGTGGCACAGTGGGACTTATCACGGGTGGGGGCGAGGGCGATTCGGGGATCGGAGCGGGCGGTGGAGACGGTACGACAGGAGTTGAATATGTCCAACGCAATGAAACGCGGGCATCATTTTGGTTTTCGTAATATTCGAGCTCAATAAAATGAGTTCCCGCAAAAGAAAAAGTGTGCGTATATGCTCTCTCGGAATAGTTAGAATTAATAAAACTATCAATGACTGTTGCGCTATCGATTTTTAACCTAATACCGTCATCTGCTCCGGCATAAAAAACATATTCACCCGCTTTAAAAGTAAAAATTCCCAGCCATTGAGCGGAAAAAAAATCGCCCCCCAAACTAAAGTTTGGCGCGTTAATTCCCCAATTATATTCCAGCGCTGTGGCTGAATCGGGAACAGGAGAAGAAAAAACCGGTCCGGAAGGAGCATTGCCGCTCTGAGCATTAAAATTAGTTCCACTCCACAAGCACCCCACAAGCTGATTTATTGCGTAACCATCATTGCTGCATGCAAGCGCGGAGGAACTTGATGGGGGTGGAGGAGGCAGCGGAGCCGCATTAACCGTAAACATTTGTTCATTTGATACGCCGCCTCCCGGAGTCGAGTTAAATACGGTAACGGAAAAAGAACCCGCGCCCGTAATATCACTCGAAAGAATTGATGCCGTAAGTTGAACCGCACTCACGAACGCGGTGGTCCGATCCAGACCGTTGAAACGCACGACCGAAGAAGAAATAAAATTAGTTCCGCTCACCGTAAGCGTAAACCCCGAATCTCCCGCGGTTTTCGAAATTGGCGAAATGCTCGTGGTGGCGGGAACAGGATTACTAACGGCAATAGTATTGCTTAAAGCAGAAGCTATACCCGCAGAAGTAGCGCATATTTTTATACTCTCACCAAAAGAATACCGCATTGCGGTATAAGCCATAACGCCGCCACTAACCACAGCCGTACTAACCGGCGCTGATGTTAATGTTCCGGAACCGGCAGTTCCTCCGCATGTCTGCGTTGAAAGAACGGCGGCGTGCGCAATGGTCGTCGCGTTATCAGAAATTACCGTATTGCCAAATTGATCGCGAACCGCGATAACGGGCTTTGTTGTAAAATCAACATCGGCCGTCGCCGTTGCCGACGGTTGGGTCGTATAAACAAGCTGGGTTTTTGCGCCCGCAACTTCGGTTAAAGTTCCAAAATTAGTCACGCTATTCGTAACGCCCGAAATTACCGATGTGCCGGTCTTTATAATATTTCCCGAAACCAAAGGCGTTCCGGCAGTTGGCCGAACGCGAACATTCTGCCACGTAAGCGAGTTTACCGCGAGAACATCGGTCATGGCAGTAATAGTGTATGTAATTTGCGTAGTTGTAATACTTGTAATGCCGTCGACGGTACCACTAACCTTATTGTTGATGTTGTTTCCACCGGCACCGCTGCCGCCGCCGAGCCAAGTTATAAGCACCGTTGGTGCCACGCCGCCAACATCAAATATGAATCCGGATGGCGCATTTAATATGACCGTACCGGCACCGATATCGGCGGTAACGCTCTCAGCAATAACCGGACCGGTCAGTGCCGTATACGCGCCTCCGGTCGTATCAGCTGAAATTACGGAACCTCCGGATGCGGGCGTGACAGTTACGACCGCGAAAACAATACCCGCATCAAAAATCAAAATTGATACGAGCGAGCCCGCAATACCCAAAAACAGTTTTATATATTTCGAATTCACGAAGCTTTTATTTATGAAAATCCTTTTATTTCTTGAAGTCGAAAAGCATTTCATCCGGACGCGTCACGCCTTAACCGACCGTTTGCCTTCAAGATATTCTTTTACTTTTTCGATCACTTCTTCTATGGGATGCTGGGATTTTACAAAATAATCATCCGCCCCCATCTCCAGCGCTTTTTTAATTTCTTCGTCCCCTCCAAGATTGGAAAGCACAATGACCGGAATCAGCTTCCACGTCGGATTCTTTTTTAACTCCTCCAACACATAAAACCCGTCCTTCTTCGGCATCAGAAGATCGAGCAGGACAATATCCGGCTGGTTCGCCTTAACACGCTCAATGGCCTCTTCACCGTTGACAGCGACGTCCACAGAGCAACCCTCCACCTCAAGATTGTCTTTCAGGGATCGTACTAAAAACTCTTCGTCCTCAACTATAAGCACTTTTTTCATGTGCGTGAGTAGAAATTAAATATTTACACAGCAATTATTGTTCCATTCCTGTCTTATTATATCATTTTTGCGCCTTTTTCGGGATGCGTAGATAAAAAGTAGAACCTTTCCCTTCTTCCGATTCAAACCAAACCTTTCCGCCGATCTTTTCCGCAAACATTACGGTAATGGCAAGACCGAGTCCCGTACCGCTTGGTCGTACTAATTTCGCATTGGAAGCGCGGTAAAATTTTTCAAAAACCCGCCTCTGTTCCTCTTTCGGAATACCGATACCGGTATCTTTCACAAAAAATATCGCGCTATCCGCTTCTTCTTTCGCGCCCAAAACCACCTCATCGCCCGATTTAGAGTATGCAATGGCATTTGATACAAGACTCTCCAGAATGGTCCGCAGCATTTGCGTATCGGTCTCGACCGTAACCGCCACGTAATCTTTTGTCGCATCGGTCAATACAATTCCCGCATTCTTGGCCGCCGAACCCAACATAATCACCATCTCTCCATAAAAACTCGCGACGGAGACCGGTTCTTTTTTTACCTGCATATCGCCGCTTTCAAGACGCAAAAAACTCAGCATATCCTGCACCAACCTAATCATCCGCTCATTAACGTTATACAGTTCTGCAAGATACTCTTCCTGCCCCACAGTAAGCGTGCCGTGAATTTTCCGCTGCAATGTTTCGATAAGCCACTTAGTTCCCGAAAGCGGGGTGCGGAGCTGATGAGACGCTATCTGAAGAAAGCTCGTACGCATTTTTTCCAACTCTTTCTCCGCCGAAACATCATGAAATACCTCAATTGCTCCCACGGTTTTTCCGTCCAAACGGATCGGCGTCACCGTAACGGCTACCGGAAACCGCGTCCCGTTCTTCCTCACATAATAATGATCGGGGTGAACAGTCGTGACGGCATCGGAAGTTGTCAGGGCGACAGACAATGGGCGCGCCTCTCCGGGAATCCGTTTTCCTTCCGTATCCTCCGCCGGCACTGTCTCGGCAAGCAGTTTGCCTACCGCCTCATCCAGCTTCCACCCAAGCATGGTCTCCGCTGCAGGATTCATAAGAATAATCTTCCCATTATTGTCGGTGGCAATAACCCCCTCACCGATACTTTCCAGCAGAGCATCATCTTTTACCTTGGCACGGGCAAGCTCTTCTTTTTCGGTCTGGAGATCTTCCAGAACGTTCCGGGCGGCTATTTTCGCATCCTCCAAATCTTTTTCAATTTTTTTTCTATTGGTAATATCGGGCTGTATGCCTATGAAAAACTTGATTTCGGATTTTGCATCTACGACCGGATAAATGCGGAGTTCGTGCCATGATTTTGTGCCGTCTTTTTTTTTATTTATCACTTCGCCAATGAACGTTTTTTTTTGGATTTTAATCGTATGCCACATCTCTTTAAAAAATTCTTCCTCCATATTGCCGCCCCAAAGATCTCCTGAATTTTTTCCGATGACCTCAGTCATTGAAAAACCCGTCGACTTCTCTACCGCCTCATTGGCATAAAGAATAATTCCATTGTTATCGGTGATAGTCACAAGATCGCTTAACAAATCGAAGCCCTGTTTCAAAATCTCAATCTCTTCGAGAGCTTGGTTGCGGGCGGTCAGAGGCACGACAATCTTTTGTTTCTCTTTATTACTCATTTTTGTGCTTGCCATTTCTCTCTTTTCCGTTCCAGCCAGCACTGTTTTTAATCATTTTTTCCAAATTTTCGATCTCTTTTTTGAGTTCCACCATTTTTAATTCTCTCCCTATCATAGTTTTATTAAGTGCTTCCAGTTCCGCGACCCGACTTCCCAGCTCCTTTGTCCGTTCGATTACTTTATCCTCAAGCTCCTCAGCACGCGCGGCCAATTCCCCTTCAAGATTTTTTCTGACCGTAATATCTTCTATGGCCAGGATGATCAGCTGATCCGCATCAACTTGTCTCGCATTGAGCAGCATTGTCTTTTTGCCGATCGATTCAAAAACATGCGTAACCTCATAATCTTTCACAACTTTTTCTTTTGGCAAAATTTCTTCCATTAACAGTTTAAACTCGGGAATATTCCACTGACCATTTCCCAATTCATACAAAAATTTGTCCTCGGTTTGGTCTTTGGAAACATTAAAATTTTTATAAAAGATCGCGTTCGCCGAAACTATCCTGAGGTTGGCGTCAAGAATCAAGAAAGATTCCCTGGCAACCGCAACCAGTGTCTTCATGTAATGCAGGGCAAGTTCTTTAGAGTCTTTTATCCCGCCGAGACCCTCCTCGGCTTTATTATTTTTCATATTTTGCTTTTACTTCTTAATTCAGTTCGACTTTTTGTTATAGACGTTATCAGCGCAAGCTGACGAATACGGCGATTATCGCTATTGCTATTGCTATTTGGATTATGCCGACCGCAACCACTGCGGCGGTCAACCGTTCCATTTGCCGCACGGACCCTTTTGTTGTACTTGCCAACAGCTCGGCGGATACTTCCGTTGTCTTTGCCAACAAGTCAGCCGAGGTCTGTGTTGTTTTTGCAAGCAGCTCTGCCGAAACTTGTGTTGTTTTTGAAAGCAACACGCTCATTTCCTCGTGTTCTTGGGGTATATTTATCACTCTTTATAGCCGTTCCAGAGACCAAAATATTACAACAAAAAAACCCATAAAATAAGAGTTTTAAAACAAAAGTCGCTCCGCGATTCGTGCCGAAAAACCCTATACAGGATTATGCAGCAATTTAAGCTTCTCAAGCCCCCGATGCACCTGTACGGCAACGGTTTCTTTTGATTGACCCGTAATGGAGGATATTTCCAGAAGCGTCAGGTCTTGCACATACTTCATACGCATCACTCCATGATACGGTTGCGGAAGACGCTGAATTAGAAGAAGCACCGCCTTATCGTCCAAAACATCGGCTGGAATTCTAAAATGACCGTCTTTCGGTTCAAAGCCTTTCTCACGAAGATCATCCAGCGAGGTTGTTTTATGTTTACGATACTCATCAACAATCAGATTATTCAAAAGGTGATACAAAAACGCCTTCATCACAACAATCTTGCCCCCCCTCACAAGATAACTCCATGTTTTCATGAACGTTTCTTGCACCAAATCTTCACTTAACGTGCGATCGTCTAACCTGAAAAAAGCGTGAAGAATAAGTTTCTTCTCATAATCGTGGTGTGCCGCGGTCAGTAATGTCTGCTGTTGTATTTCCTGTTCATGGGTTAGCATATATACCCCCAGTATAACACGCCGCGCACCTATTAATAGCAATAGTTGTAATGATTTCACTTCTCCAACGGCTGTATGGCATGAAAACACCACACAAAGATGTTCCGCCGGATAGCGGACAAAACCAAGGGTCGCATGGAGCCGCTTTCGCCGAACGACTATGGGAGGAAAGCTGGACTTTCATTAAAACGGTGGTCGATACCGCACGGGAACCGTTCTTAATTCTCGATAAAGATTTCCGCGTGATGGCAGCAAACGAATCTTTTTACCGAACCTTCCAGGTTGAGGAAAAAAATACCGAAGGCAAGATCGTTTATGAGCTCGGAAACGGCCAATGGGATATTCCCGCCCTCAGAAAGCTTCTCGAGGACATTCTCCCAAAAAATACATTTTTCAGGGGCTTCGAAGTTACGCACGAATTCCCGCATATCGGACGCAAAGTGATGATATTAAATGCCCGCAGAATTTATAAAGAAAACGTCGATTCGGCAGCATTTCCGCCGATCATTCTTCTGGCAATGGAGGATGTCTCCGAAATGATGATTATTGCCGAACGGATTGCCGGCCACGCAAATGAACTTCAGACAAAGCTCGCGGAGCGAACGCAAAGCTTGGAAATACATATAGAGAAACTGGAAAAAGAAATTAACGAGCTGAAAAATAAGCCGAAAGAACAGTAAAACGAAAATTATCCAATTAAAATAATCACTTGCGCGATACATACACACATATGGACTCATCTAACTCCCCCACAACAAAGCCGCTTTATCGTGGCACCCAGATCGTTTGGTACATTTTTGCCCTTCTGGAAATACTGCTACTGTTCCGGTTCGTTCTGAAATTGCTCGGCGCAAACCCGGCCGCCGGATTCACCAATTTCATTTATACGGCAACAAAGATGTTTGTAGCCCCATTCCTCAGCGTGTTCCGTATTACAACCGTTGAAGGCAGCATTTTTGAGTGGACTACCCTTTTGGCAATGCTGGTATACGCAATCGTAGCTTTTGGTATCATCAAAGCATTTATCATGGGAAAAACGGTTTCTACTCCTGAGGCTGCGGCAAAATTAAACACTCAAGACAAATAAATCATTATCTGCACATATGGGAATCATTCTTTGGATTATATTCGGTGCGTTAGTCGGTTGGATTGCCTCTCTGATAATGAAAACTGACGCGCAACAGGGAGCGTTAATGAATATTGTTGTCGGTGTTGTGGGCGCGGTAATTGGAGGCTGGCTTATGAGTGTTATTGGCGGGGGTGGCATAGGAGGATTTAACCTCTACAGTTTTCTTGTTGCGTTAGTTGGAGCGTGTATATTCATTGCCATCCTGAAAGCGTTACGGCGCTCATAATATCCCAAAAATCCTTGCGGAATAACTGTAATATTTTGATACCAGAAACGGCATATATTTAAGGACCGATCGTATCGGTCCCGTTGCCGCACATCACATACTTTTAACTATAGGGATTATACTCATAGCTCTGTGGTTCGCGGGGTTCCTTTTTTTCCGCGTGGTGGGAAAACTTATTCACATTCTTCTTGTTATTGCTATAATTATGATACTGCTGCAGATTGTGGGAATAAAATAATCGGCTTCACTGTGCCAGAAACGTTCAGACAATTTGTCCATATATTAATTAACCAACTAACAAAAAAATAAATATATGAAAATATTTAACAGAATTTCAGTATCAGCGGCGGCAGTAACCGTTGCGTTCACGCTCGGTTTAACCGGACTATTTACTGCGCTCGCGGCAACAACGCCATCTCTGGGAATGGCAACAACTTACGGTATTCTCAGCAGTACCTACACTAATACTGCGGCAGGGACTACGGTCACCGGAGATATCGGCTTTACCACAGGACCTGCAGTTGCTCCCGGAGGCGTACATACGAACTACGGATCCGGTGCTCCATTTGCTACTGCGGGCATAGACCAAGGCAGCACCTTGTCATCCTTGGCCTCTCAACCATGCACATTCACTTTCGCGCCGGGCGCAATTGATCTTGCTACTGATACCACACACGGCCCAATTGGGATTTATACGCCAGGGGTCTATTGCACCGCATCCTCAAGCGCCGCATCCATTGGAGCGGGAGGAATTACTCTTAACGGCAGCGGGACATATATCTTCAGAATAAACGGGGCGCTTACCACGGTAGCCAACTCCGTAGTCACATTGGCCGGTGGCGCATCGGCCTGCGATGTATTTTGGACGCCAACTGCCGCAACAACTCTTGGCGCCAACTCTACGTTCGTGGGAACTGACATTGATGATTCGGGTATTACTATAGGCAGTACCGTAACGTGGACGGGAAGAGCTTTGGCATTCGGCGGAACGGTTTCGACAACTACAGACACTATTACCGTACCGACGTGTACGATCGTTCCTCCTGCGCCCGCCACCCTTCATGTCGTGAAACAAGTAGTGAATGATAATGGCGGCACCGCAACCGCTTCTCTCTTCAATCTGCATGTAAAACTTTCCGGCGCTGATGTTACCGGAAGTCCGGCAGCTGGAATCGTATCACCCGGAAGATCTTATACGCTCTCTGCGGGCACATACGTAGTAAGCGAAGACGCAAATGCGTCTTATACGCAAAGCTTCAGCGGGGCTTGTAATTCGAGCGGCAGCGTAACGCTTTCCGCAGGCGCTGACGCAACCTGCACGATTACGAATAACGATATCGCGGCTGTGGTCGCCCCGCCCCCGACACTTCCCAATACGGGAATTACTCCCGAAGAAAACAGAATTCCCGGGAGCGTTGTTATGCTGGCCGGCATTTTCGCAATTTCAATTTTATTCTTCTTCGTCCACAGAAAACAAACAAATTAATTTAATCTATCTGCCGTCAGACGAGTCTTAATAATATAAATAAAACTTATGAAAATATTTAATAAAATTTCTATATCATTAATTGTATTTGCTGTTGCGCTTACACTCGGACTGGCCGGACTGATCGGAGTTAAAGCCGCAACAACAGTAAATCTTGGCACAGCCGATAGTTTTGCGATTCTGGCCGGCACGGCAATAACTGATACTAATCCCAGCGTGATTAGTGGGAATGTTGGGTTAGATCCGGCCGCTGGCACTTTTATCGGGTTAACGGCGGGAGAAGTAACCGGCACAATATATAATAATAGTGGGACTGGGCCGGGGGTACAAAACGCTGCCTTACTGACTTCGGCTAAAAATGCCTTAGTCACAGCCTATGATGCCGCCGTGGCACAACCGCCAATCGCCCAAGTCGGCGACCTTGGCGGACAAACGCTGACACCGGGAGTCTATGAGGATAATAACGCCCCTGACTCGATGGCAATCACCGCAGGGACAAAAATCCTGACGCTCAACGGCCAAGGCGACCCGAACGCAGTCTTTATCTTCAAATCTGGCTCCACACTTACCACGGCAGCGAATAGCGAGGTAGCCCTAATAAATGGTGCCCAAGCCTGCAATGTCTTTTGGCAAGTTACCAGCTCCGCGATACTTGGAACAGGTACCCTTTTCAAAGGAAATATATTAGCCCTTACTTCGATCACAGATAATGGCGGTTCAACTGTTGAAGGAAGATTATTGGCAAGAAATGGCGCGGTTACAGTAAACAATACCCGCGTTACCAAGGCAACATGTGTAACTCCGCCGGCTCCCCCATCTTCAAACTCTTCTCCCGCAAATCCAATACCGGTTCCGCCATTAATCAGCGTGACAAAAATCCCGACTCCTTTAGCGTTACCCGCAGGACCCGGAGCAGTCACATACGATTATACGGTTTTAAATATCGGAACGGTCGCAATGAGCAATGTTACGGTTTCTGACAACAAATGTCCGATTGTGACCTTTATTTCGGGGGATACCGATAATGACACGTGGCTTGATACCACCGAAACGTGGCTGTACCGCTGTACAACAACTCTCGCACTAACCACCACAAACACAGTTACGGCAACGGGTATCGCCAATGGCCTTACCGCGATCGATACCGCAAACGCAACGGTTGTTGTCGGCCTGCCGATAATACCACCGCTCATTCATGTGGTAAAAGTACCAAGTCCATTAATTTTGCCGGCCAGCGGCGGAGCGGTTACATACGCATATACCGTTACCAACCCGGGCACCGAACCATTAAATACCGTCAGCGTTATTGACAACAAATGCACCGGTTTGCCCGGCCGCGTTGTTGGACATCCGGGAGACCTCAACCACAACGACCTGCTTGAAAGCAATGAAACCTGGTCTTTCACGTGCCAATCAAACCTCACGCAAACAACGACAAACACCGCCACGGCAGAGGGCAGCGCCAATGGCCTGACCGCCATTGACTATGCGCTCGCTACCGTTGTTGTAAGCGCCGTCACCCCGACACTGCCGAACACAGGATTCCCTTCCGAAGGAAGAACTATACCGTGGAATATTCTCGTGTTGGGCGGCATTTTTGCAATTTCGGTTTTCCTTCTGGTTGTCCGAAGAAAACAGACAGCGCAATAAATCCGAACACTACGAAACTCTATCGCGCAAAAGCCAGACGCATCTTTGCCTGGCTTTTGTAGCTATAAATTTCCGGGGAGGCCTATGCCGTCAAAAACCCAATTAAAGCGCCCTCTATTCGTTCTTAGCATCGAAGGAATCATGTTCCTTTTGGTAACTATTTTTTTCTGACTCCGGCTCTGCCCGGTCGGGATTCCCTCATAGAGCCGACCCCGTCTACCGGCGATCAGATTACACAAAATATGAGCTACCACACCAACGTTATTAAAGATACGCAAGAAAACAAAAACTTCCGGCACGTTTTATTCACCGGTCCCAAAAGCCAGCTGGTCATAATGAATATTCCACCTGAAGGCGAAGTTGGAGAAGAAACTCACAAATATACCGAGCAAACGCTTTTCTTCCTCTCAGGAACGGGCGAAGGTATGCTGAATAATGAAATATTTCCGATTAATCCCGGCGACGTAGTTATTGTAACCGCCGGCACCAAACACAATTTCCGGAATACGGGCGCTCAAGATCTCAGGATCTATACCGTCTACGCTCCCCCCAACCACATTGACGGTCGCGTACACCGCACAAAAGCAGATGCTGATGCCGACACGGCAGACGAGGCCATCGGCGAATCGGAACCAACGAAATAAACGATCTTCTGAAAAATATACGCCGGACAATAAACTTGTTCTGTTGCCCGGCCCTACTACCCGCCATGTGCATGAAAATCTTATCAAGACACGCGCTATTAACAATCGGTCTTACGGGATTCATACTCTCGCCAACGATTCTTTTTCCTTTTATCCGGCAAGGCCTCGCTTTTCCCGCCGACAGATGGGCCCAAAGCGGCTCTGCGCTACGTATTGAAAACACCGCCACTCTCCCGAACCAAGAACGGATAAGCTCCGGGTTGCCGGTACGTCTCAAAATTCCAAAGATCCGTGTTAATGCCGCCGTCGAGCATGTGGGCATGACGCCCGCCGGAGCAATGGATGTGCCAAAAAATCCTTCAAACGCGGGGTGGTTCAATCTTGGACAACGTCCCGGACAAATCGGCAGCGCGGTCATCGCCGGGCACTACGGAAGATGGAGAAACGGAAAAAGATCGGTATTTGATAATTTATATAAATTGCGCAAAGGCGATAAATTATATATCGAAGACGATACGGGAACGGTTATTTCCTTCGTGGTACGAGAAACCCGAAAATATGACCCGGACGCAGATGCTTCAGATGTATTCGGTTCAAACGACGGAAAAGCACACCTTAACCTTATTACCTGCGAAGGAGCGTGGAACAGAATTTCTAAAAGTTATCCAAAACGACTGATAATATTCACTGATAAAGAATAGGGCTTTTCTCGTACATTTCGGAGAAGCGACAGAGAAAAGATTTATTTAAGATACCCCTTTTTATGAGGGTATCTTAATTTGAACAGAAAGTAAGGATTTTTGCGCCACCAACTATTTATGTTTCTCTGCGTACCATTTGCTTATTATTTTATAGGCATCATCAACTTCATCAACTATTGAATAAATATCCATATCCTCCTTGTTTATAGCGTTGAACTTTTTATAACAGACGGCATTTAACCAATCATCAAGTGGCGTCCAAAATTCTTTTCCCACGAGAACTACGGGCAAGGGGTCTATTTTGTGCGTTTGTATCAATGTTAAAAGCTCAAACGTTTCATCAAGCGTACCGAAACCTCCCGGAAAAAAAACGTACGCTTGCGCATGATAAGACAACATGACTTTCCTCACAAAGAAATAATGGAATCCCCTGCTCTGCATAACGTATCTGTTTACTCTTTGCTCGTGCGGAAGTTCTATATTAAGACCTATTGACTCACCTGCCGTCTTTTTCGCATTTTCGCCCGTTTCGTGTCTTGCTTCCATTGCCCCGCGATTGGCCGCCTCCATAATGCCGGGACCGCCGCCGGTTACAATACTGAACCCGTCCAATGCGAGCTTTTTTGCCAACTTTGAGGCCTCTACATACCATTTCGTACCCGGCTCAAATCTTGCCGAACCAAAAAAAGTCACGGTTTTTTTATGATCCGCCAAAAAATGCCACCCCTCTACAAACTCGGCCATTATACGAAAAATGCGCCAATTGCTTGAACTTCTGAAATCATTGGCGGCAAGCCAACTATCTTCTTTTGTATCCGGAAGCTCCGAAGCCGGCTTATTCATTCTTTCTTCGCTCATAATTATCGCACACGTTACTTATTAAACATTGATACAGATAAATTATTACACAAAAAATTATGAAATTTTAGGTCATAAAGACCTGAGATTTCAATTTAAACTACCGTTCACGAGCAATGCTGCGGGACTTGGATTCGAACCAAGATTACATGATTCAGAGTCATGCGTCCTACCGTTAGACGATCCCGCAATACGGAACGTTACATACGTCACGCTATCAAACAAAATACCCCTCAGGCGGGGCAAACGCAACATCTCATTTACTCGAACGGACCTCAGACACGTAAATACCGCCGTATCGCGATGGTCGAAGACGCCATGCCGACAATAACCCCGACCGCAAGCTGCAACATGAATATCTGGAGCGCATGACCGTAATAATACGCGAAGATATCATATCCGGAAAGAAACCTGGTTACCGGAGGCGACAATACGAACGTAAGACCTAAAAATATCGCAAACGTTGCGGTACTGGCGAGCAATCCCCCCAAAATCCCCTCAACAAGAAAAGGTCCGCGGATAAAGAAATTGGATGCCCCCACCAGACGCATAACGGATATCTCATCGCGCATGCTGAAAATAGCGAGACGAACCGTATTAAACGCGACCAAAAATGCAACGAACAGAAGAATACCGCTTGCCGCAAGGCCGGCGCGCCGAACGGTTTCAGTTACGGAAAAGAGCCGGTCTATAAGGCTTGCGGTTTCCCGATAATTAACTTTGTCCACCAATTCACTGTATTTGGATTCTATAAAATTCGCTATCGCTTTATATGCCGACGCTTCCGACGCTTTAATATTCAAACTCGCCTCAAGGGGATTATTTCCGATCTCATCCAACGACTGGATAATAACCTCATTGTCCGCATGTTCCTCTTTAAAGCGCGAAAGCGCTTCGTCACGTGATACATATTCTATCGAGGCCACGTTATCAAAGCGTTCAAGATCCGCTTTTATTTCCATAATACTCGATTCCGATGCGTCCGGTTTGAAATATGCGCTCACATCAACACGGCTTCGTATATCAGCGACCACATAATCGCTTACAACATTCAAAATGATCAGACTGGTAAGAATAGATAACGACACGATCAAAATAAGCACGGTTGCCAACGACAACCAAATGTTCCGCCAAAAACCGACAATACCCGTTCGAATAATCCTAAAAAATGTGATCATACATACTATCTAAATGACATACCTGCCTTTTATCTCATCTCGGATAAGCTTGCCGTGATCCAATGTAATAACACGACGCTCAAGCGCATTCACTATTTCGCGGTCGTGCGTTGCAAGAATAATAGACGTCCCGCCAACCTCATTGATGCGCGCAAGCAGCCGTATAATATCCCAAGATGTTACCGGATCCAAGTTCCCGGTGGGCTCATCGGCGACAATAACATCCGGGTGATGCACGAGGGCGCGGGCAATCGCCACACGCTGCTTTTCGCCGCCGGACAGCTGGCGCGGGAATTTCTTCGCTTTATCCTCAAGACCCACGAGCTTCAATACCTGCGGCACAACCTCTTTTATATCTTTACCTGCCGCTCCAGAAACCTCAAGAGCGAACGCGATATTTTCATATGCGGTCCTGTCGGGAAGAAGACGGAAATCCTGGAAAATGGCACCGACGCGGCGACGAAGCCCGGGAAGTTCCGACTTTTTGATGGTATTCACGTCCATATCGCCAAGATACACATATCCGCTCGTCGGTTTATCTTCCGCGATAAGCAATTTCAGAAGGGTTGATTTTCCGGCTCCGGAATGCCCCACCAGAGAAACGAATTCACCCGCCGCGACACCAAAAGAAACATTATCGACTGCGGGCGCATCTTTTCCGTATTGTTTTGTTACATTCTCGAATTTAACCATATATTTATGAATTCACTTCAACCTGACGCTCTCCAAATTCATGGACCTGAGCTTCTATAAAATCGTCCAACCCGCCGTCCAGGACCGCTTCGGTATTTCCAACCTCAACATTCGTACGATGATCCTTTACCAACTGATACGGATGGAGAACATACGAACGTATCTGATTTCCCCACGATGTAGACGCCTTCTGTCCCCGCAGCCGCAGTGCCTCTTCACGCCGCTTCTCTTCTTCCATAGCAATAAGTTTCGCGGCAAGCAATTCCAGGGCGCGCCGGCGATTCTCTCCCTGTAAACGTTCGGACTGGCATTCTGCCACCAGACCCGTGGGCTTATGCACTATGCGCACAGCCGTTTCGCGACGATTCACATTTTGTCCCCCGGGACCGGACGAGCGAGAAGTAACAACTTCGATATCTTCCTGCCTTATTTCAATTTTTTTCGCAAGATCCTCACTGAGAACCGGCAATACTTCAACGGACGCAAACGACGTATGCCGTCGCTTATTTGCATCGAACGGCGATATGCGCACCAAGCGATGTACGCCGCTTTCAAACCGCAAAAAACCGTAGGCATACGCGCCGACAATTTCGATGGTCACATTTTTAACTCCGCCCTCTTCACCGCGATGTTCGTGCAGAAGCGTTATCTTCCAGCCGCGTTTCTGCGCATATTGCGTATACATACGCAGCAATAACGATGCCCAATCTTCGGCATCACGGCCACCCGCGCCGGCAGACACCCCCAATGTCGCGGAAAACTGGTCGTGCTTTCCCGACAAAAACGATTGAACTTCCTGCTTGCGGAACGTGGCATCAAGCGCAATTACATGCTTTTCTATTTCATCGAGCATTTCATGAATGCGCACCGGCTCTTCATTCCCCAATTCTTTTTCCCATTCCAACAATAATTCCAGTTTATCGGAAGCGTCCTTAATATTTTTTTCAAGATCGGTCCAAAAACGATACACGTCGCGCAATGCCGACATTTCATTCATTGTCGCTTCCGCAACGACACGATCTTTCCAAAAGTCGGGGTCGGCGGAACGCGTTTCGAGTTCTTCAATACGGCTTTCTATTTTCCCCAAGTCAAAGACGGTCGCGCGTATCCGCTACGCGCGCCGTTAATATCGACACCAATTGCGTAAGCTGCTCTCGATCCATATCCTATTGCACACAGCGTACCACAGGCGCACGCCCAAAACAACCAATAATTTTAAAGAAAAAGCGCAAGTTTTGCTTGCGCTATCATTGTTATATCTTAAAAGTCACTGTTGTTCCCGCTCCGAAACACGATAAAGTTTTTTTGCCCGATCCGCTCCATGCGGATCAAACTCTATACACACTATCTTTGCCCGCTCAATGGCCTCTCTGCAGCCGTCACAGGCCCAATAATGGCCAGAAATGATGATGGTGGCGCCCTCACACGCATTCTCGCCGAATGCGGAAACAGCGTCCCCGATAGCCTGACGTTCAGCGTGCTGGGGCCGGCAGAGCTCATATCCGGTTCCCGAAGGAAGCGCCGCTCGCGGGCATACATCCACGCGCTCACCATATTGCGTACCGTCCGGAGCACACATATTGAAACCCCGACCAATAATACGGCCATCTTTTATAACAAGAGCCGCAATCGCAAGTTTTGCGCAGGTTGAACGCGCCATTAAACTTTCGAATTCCTGTCTCACGGAAGACGTACTGTCCACGCATCTGCCTTTTATTTATTGAAGTTCGAGTAAAAAGATTATATACCTCTCGACGAACAACACAAGAGCAATAAATGGAAAACCGCCTCATTTTTTGAGGCGGTTGAGATGAAAGAACGGGATGGGTCCTTGCTAAGCCGGGAGGGACGGCATCACAAGCGTATTGCATAAAGCCGGGAGGAGGTACGGCTTCTGCAGAGCGGTCGTGATTCGACGACCCATCCTGGGATTAATTCAAGGAGAGTGGAGAGCTTGAGACTGGCCCAATTGCTCTCCATTTATGTTACGACTCCGGCCTATCCAGCCTAGCCGGTCAGAAGGTTTCGGGAATAATACCTTGATCGCCCGGGTTTAGGTTCGTTTATTTAATGAGGGTACGGTTCCTCAACCGACAACCGGAGGTTTCATTCCCTACTCCTCGGTGCGCTCCAGTCGCTGGAGCACACTGAGGAATAGGGAGACGATGCCGTTTTTTCTTTTAACAAGCCGCTCGAAAGCGACCGCGTGGTACTTTATTGCGCCTCCCCGCCTGACACTTTTTCGCAAAGCAGTCTGCGGCGAGACGTAATTGCTAATAGAAATAATATATCACATTAAAATATATTTGTCAAGTATATACAAACAGGATACCTCCACGGTATCCTGAAACACATTCTGAGCCAGAGGTGGGAATTGAACCCACGACCTTTGCTTTACGAAAGCACTGCTCTGCCTCTGAGCTACTCTGGCGTGTCTTTATTCTTTTATCATATCGCGCCTACTAAAGAAAGAAGTCCTGTTTAACAGGACTTCTTGTATTAATTCTTTGCGTCTGAGCGGAGCTGCCGGGAAAGCGGCGTCTCGAGGATAACGGTCCGTGTCTCATCCGGCTTGCAGATGATACGAGTAATTTCGTTCTCCTGCGCAAATGAGATAAAACGAACCATGCCGCCGCACCCGAAACGATGGCGCGAACGCTCTTCGCGCGTCATTTCACCGCGACGCTTTCCCGCGAGGGCCGGAATACCCTCATCAAGAATGGACTTGTTCACATGGAACGCAACCATGCGCTCGCGGATGACCTGACCGTCATGCACATCTTCGAGCTTCAGGAAATGAAGACTGTTGTTGATGTCCACGACAAGAACGCCGGTCGAGGGATCAAGACGCCCCTCAACTCCCTCCGAATTACCGCAACGGACGCACTGCCACTGCAGAAGTCCGGGCGCCAAGTGATGCGCGATATTCGGGATAGACGGATCAATGGAAGCCGTATGGCCTCTGCTCATCGCGTATCAACCTCCACGTACTATATATACCAAAGAGCATTACCGATTTTTAACATAAAATAAAACGGGTTGATTGTCAACCTGTTTTCGTGAGCGGGTCGCCCCATGAACGAGCCTCGCTTGAAACATTACCGGTATTTTTGTGAGCGGGCTAGTGAATGACGTTAGAACTAGTTTCTTACTGGATAAAGAATTTTTCATCGCAAGCAAGACTTAAAACGAACAGCTTGACTATTAATTATCGACGTGGGAAGCAATTAAAGGATAGTTTTTTGATAAAAAGGAGTAAAATTAATGAGGCCTAAAATATGGATTAAGCATTCAATTATAATAAGGTCTATTTTTGTAATGCTTGCTGTTATTCTTGCGCCCCTTATCCAACCTTCAACCGTGCTGGCAATAACCGTCGCTTCACAAACAATAGCAGATACCACCGACATCAACTCGGTTGGTGATGATATGCCGCAAAGACGCGTTCAAATCGTCTCTCTACCTACATTTAAATTGCAGAGTGTGGCATTTACGCTACAGGGCGGTGGACCAAATTCAACTTCCATACTACAAGCACGATTCGTAGCAGCCGTTCCAGACGGAGGAATAACTGGAGGATTTGCCGCAGATTACAATACAATTTATGCGACAAGTGACCCCGTAACCGTTACGCTTCCCGAACCAAAACAAGAAGTTGTATTCAGCTTTCCTAATAACGAAGTTTTATCCGCAGGGACATATGCTCTTTCCATAGAATGGGTATCTGGATTTAATGACCAAATTATCTTTGGTTCAGGTGCCGATGTTGTATCTGGAAAATGCCTTCGATATGACAATACGGGAACCTATCACTCACAATGCTCAATTGATGATCTGTTCTATATAATTTCAGATACCGCCAGCAGTTTGGTAGTTGTACCAACCCGTGGCGCAGTCCCACCCAATGGTGATTTTATTTGGTCTCCACCACTTCCTCAGTGTAATTTTGATAGACAAGATGGTTGTCATGCTGGCCTAGATATCGCTAAGGATTCCACAGCGCCCGTATATGCGATGCGCTCGGGAGTTGTAATTATTGCTGAATGTAACACGGGCGGATACGGGTGGCGCGTTGTAATAGACCATGGCGATATTGGAGACGGGAATCACTTATTCAGCCACTATGCCCACATGGGCCTTGGAGATGGGAAAAAGACGAAGAACGATTGTCCAGGAGAAAGCTATCTGCTTGTTTCTGCTGGACAAAGCGTAACAACCGGACAACAAATAGGTCGCCAAGGCAATTCTGGATATGCATATAGCGGTAGTGGTGGTGATGGAGTTCATCTACATTTTGCTATTTCTGTAAATCCCACATACCAAGGAATACAAGGGGTTATTGATCCCAAATTATGTATCGGAAGTGTAATTCCTCCACAAGAATATACTGCTGGAGACTCAGTAAATTTACAAACGTGTCCAGCAACCTAAATAGACGCTAAACAAAAACCGATTTCGAAAGAATCGGTTTTTATCTTCTATTGGTTCTTATTAATTTAGCTGCAAAGATTCGAGCAGGTGTTCAAAAGCCATGCGCTGTTCTTTTGTAATATCCCATCCCTCCATTGCAAAAATTAACGGCCTTGTTATACAGATGGTTCTTTTTTGGATAAAATTTTCGCTACATGTTTGCTTGCTTGAAAGAATGATGATGGAAAACTCGGCATTATCTTGAATTATTTTACCTTCAATGCGCCTTGCAACCAAGCCGCCCACAACTACGTCCTGTTCCGTTTTCTCTATTCCTGTCTCAAATATCTGTGGGTATTTATCCATAAGAAACTTTTGCCTTCCGCCCTCACTATCTTCTGTTGACTCTCCTAAATAAATAGAAATTAAATATTGTTTTAATATATCGCCAGGGAAATCATCAATAGGCTCTGGACTAATATATGCTTGCGAAAGACTTAAAAAAACATGCCATCCATTTGGATATTCGAAACTGATAGGAGCACCTTTTGATTGTCGCCACTCTGAAATATTTTGCGCTGGAGTATATGTATTTTTAGCTAAGGATAAAAATTCAGCGATTACCAAACCAATAAATAAACCGGCCATTAAAAAAACTATTTGCTTTAATAATTTTAACTGCATAGCTTTAAAATAATTAACTATTTTTTTATTATATCACAATTTGGTTCGATTTCGCTCAAGAGTAACAAAAAATCGCCTTACTGAATAAAGCGATTTTACGCTGAGCGCCCCGAACCAGAGCGGAGCACGGTTCGAGGTAGCTCCAAACTGTGTTTTACACAGTAAAACTCTAGTTTGGAGCGGGTAACGGGAGTCGAACCCGTATCTTATCCTTGGGAAGGACACATAATGCCGCTATACGATACCCGCATATTTACTTTGCATCATCAAAGAATTTTTTCCACCACTTAACAAAATTCGATCGCTCCGCTTCGGATGCCTCCGACACTTCTATGCGTTCTTCCCGCTGCCCCTCTCCCGCATCCTGCGGGATAAGCACAACAACCTCTTCATCTTGTTTTCGCAAATTCAAACGCGAACGCGCTTCCCGCTCAACGCGCACGGGGTCATCCAGAGAACCGATAAGACCGCTTATGGAAGCGTTATCTTTTTCCAATGCGGTTATCTGTGCCTCAAGCTGCCGGATACGCTCCTTTGTCGCCCATACGCGATATTGTACGCGAGCAGCAGAAAACGCAACTACCATAATGGCCAATGCCGCCACTATGAATATAATCTTGATGCGAAACGGGGTCAACATACCTCTGTTATTTGCCTTAAAAAGCCATTTGATGCTACAAAGATATACGAAACGGTCTCTATGAAACTTTCCCTACCGAAAATAAAAAGCAGAAAATTCGGGAAAAAAATACTTCGCGGTATTTGGATATTCCTTATTCTCCTCATCGCGCTTTCAACCATACTCTCTTTCGTGCCTTTGGGGTAACCCGCTCCCGCTTATTACGCATTGTCGCGCAGAGACAACGCTTTTACAAGACAAAACCCCTCTTTTGTGGAGGGGTTTTTAATTTGTAGAGAAAAGAGCAGAGAGATCAATAGACGGCCGTAAGCCAGCTTTCGTAATCCGCATTCTTCCCGTATACGACGCTAAAGTACGTTTCCTGAATGCGCTGAGTGAGGATACCAACGCCGCCTGAGCCGACCACATGGATACGATTGACCGAAGCAATAGGCTCGATCTCCGCACCCGTACCGCAGAAGAACATCTCATCCGCCTCATATATCATGGACGGAGCTATCGTTCCTTCAAGCGTCCGGATGCCAAGCTCATCCGCAGCGAGACGCATAATTGTGCGTCGCGTAATACCTTCCAGGATATTGGACGCCGCATCCGGCGTATAGAGAACGCGGCCCTTCACAAAGAAAATATTCGCGGCGCTCCCCTCGGAAACGCTGCCGTCGGCATTGAGGAAAATACTGTCATCAAACCCGCCGTCTTTTGCTTCGCGCTTGGCAAGGTACGACTGAGCATACAACCCGCCGATCTTGCCGCGCGGCGGCAACATTTCGTTCCCGGCACGCTGCCATCTGGTAATGCACACATCAAGCGTGTCTTTGCCCTTCAAATTATACTTATCGAAGGGCACAACCATGATAATAACGGATGCATGCGCGCCATACACCCCGATCTTTGCGTCGTCGAGATATATGATGGGACGGATATAAACATTTTGGCGATATCGCTCCGCGCGCAACAGCTCAACCGTCGCCGCGGCAAGCTCTTCCGCAGTATACGGAACATCAAACTGCATGATGCCCGCGGCGTTATTCAGCATACGGCGGAAATGATCTTCCAGACGGAACACGTACATCTGCCGATGCTCGGCATTCCAATAGGCACGGATGCCTTCAAAAACGCTCGTGCCGTACATGAGACCATGCAGGAAAAGGCCCCGACTGCGACATTCGCGGCACGGATACCGGCTTACTTTCCCGTTGTGCCACTCGCGCCTTGGCGTGGCGGCAACAAGAGCGCCCTGAGACATGTTTTGCCTCCTGTCTCGGATTGAAAAGGTTGCTTCGTATCCGAAAATATAGAATAAAAAGCAAAAAAAGTCAATTTGCTATTTTATTCTCCACGCTTCAAAAGCGCTAAAAATGTTTCCTGCGGTATATTCACCTTTCCCATCGCTTTGAGTTTCTTCTTCCCCCGTTTTTGTTTTTCAAGCAATTTACGTTTTCGTGTATAATCTCCGCCATATAAATATCCGGTAACATCTTTGCGCAACGCCGAAAGCGTTTCGCGTGCGACAATACGCCCGCCTATTGCGGCCTGAATCGGTACGGCGAACAACTGGCGCGGTAAATTCTCCTTCAATTTTTCCACCATGCGCCGACCCTCAAATTCTGCGCGGTCGCGCGGCAAAATCCTGCTGAATGCTTCAACCTCTTCTCCCGCGACAAGAAGATCGAGACGGACCAGATCGCCGGGGCGCTCCCCCGCACCCTCCCACGTGATTGACGCATACCCGCGCGATACGGATTTTAATCTGTCGGCAAAATCAACAATGATATCAGCCAACGGCACCGTTGCTTTCAACACGACACGCGTTGACGCAATGGTTTTAATTTCGTCTATTTGCGCCCGCGTTTCCTGCACAAGACGAATAACCGCCGGCAGATCTTCCGGTACCGACAATATCTCGATATTCGCCCACGGTTCATAAAACGCTTCAACGATCTCAGGACCAGGCAACTCTTTCGGCGTTATCACCACAATACGTTTCCCGTTCTTGAGAACCGCATGAACTTTCACCGTAGGCAACGTTGCGACCAACGCCAATCCGTATTCCCGGCGAAGCCGCTCAAGGGTAATTTCCATGTGCAGCGTTCCCAAGAACCCACAACGGAAACCGCGCCCCAAAGCATCGGAATTCGTAACATCAAACGTAAGAGCCGCATCATTGAGCTTGAACTTCGAAAGCGCGTCCGCCAAACCCGGAAAATCGTCCGCGTTCTGGGGGAAAAATGAGGCAAATACGACCGGTTGCGGTTCGTGATATCCGGGCAACGCTTCCACAGCGCCTCCCGACAGCGTGATCGTATCGCCCACCCGGCACAACAACGGATCTTTGAGACCCGTAACTATATATCCTATCTCGCCGGCACCAAGAGAACCGGTCGGGACCAATTCAGGATGAAAAACGCCTATTTCCAATGCATCACCGTGGGCACCGCTTGCAACAAAACGAAGACGTTCTCCTTTTTTAATTGAGCCATCAATTACGCGAACGTATACCACAACCCCCCGGTACGAATCGTATCTTGAATCAAAGATAAGCGCCCGCAGGGGCGCGTTCTCTTTACCCAGAGGATGCGGAATTTCTCCCGGTATGCGCGCCAAAAGCTGTCCTACTCCCTCTCCGGTCTTTGCAGAAACACTGGCAATGAACGCCCGGGGAACTCCGAGAAACGCAGCCAGCTCATTTGAGATATCTTCGGTCCGCGCCTGCGGCAGATCGATCTTATTAATGACGGGAATAATATGCAGACCCTGCAACATGGCAAGCTCGGCGTTGGAAACCGTTTGGGCCTGGATGCCCTTCGTGGCATCCACAAGCAGTATTGCTCCTTCAACCGCGGCGAGTGAGCGGGACACTTCATACCCGAAATCGACGTGTCCGGGCGTATCGATAAGATTCATGACGTATTCTTTCGGTCCGTCAAAAAACTTCATACGAACCGGCTGCATTTTTATTGTTATGCCGCGCTCGCGCTCAAGATCCATCTGGTCAAGGAATTGTTCCCGCATCTTCCGCGGCTCAACGGTTTTTGTCACCTCAAGTAAACGATCGGCAAGCGTGGACTTGCCGTGATCGATATGCGCAATAATAAGAAAATTTCTGATGTGTTTCTGATCCATACTTATTTCGACTGCGATGTATAACGATCTTCCGTAAAAGGAAGGGTTTTCGGCGCAAACTGCCGTTTAACGGAAGAAAGATAAACCTTCAGTTCTTTTATGTTCATAATCCATGCGAGCATAATATACACGGCGCCTCCCAAAACGCCGGCAATGGCACCCTGCGCGAACACGCCGGCAAAACGATCCAGATCGAACCATACGGAAAGCGGGCGAAGCGCAAAAAATGAAACCGCGGCGGCTATGATGGACGCCACCACCACTTTCCCCATACTGATCCAAGAAGCGCCGTCGATAAACGACCCGTACCGCACCCTCAACACAATAGCGAACA
>Ga0080064_1001709_pt1 | contig 42192 bp, 30 predicted proteins | sample Subgrocontami54m_FD_69260 | JGI IMG/M metagenome (GOLD analysis project Ga0080064, IMG submission 69260) | Subsurface groundwater microbial communities from S. Glens Falls, New York, USA - GMW46 contaminated, 5.4 m (SPADES assembly) (version 2) ...
ACACTGGACTTGAAGCGAAACGCCATATACGTAGGCACCGGGAACGCCTACTCGTCACCGCCGACTAGCACATCGGATGCCATCATTGCGTTTGATATGAAGTCGGGAAAGATCCGGTGGGTCCGCCAGTTCACACTGAACGATATGTGGAATAGTAGCTGCCGCCCCGCGAACAATCCAACGGGAAAGGGAGACCAAATCAATTGTCCGGAAGGAGAGACTCCCGATGTTGACTTCGGTGCCTCCCCGATTCTGGTGGACTTGAAAGGCGGCCGACAGATTTTGCTTGCTCCGCAGAAATCGGGGATCACCTATGCACTCGATCCCGATCGGAAAGGGGAAACCCTCTGGCAGCAGCAAGTGGGTGAAGTGCGGTGGGGCGCCGCCGCGGATGAGGAACGGCTTTACGCGGCGGCCGCGAGCGTCGGCATGGGACGTCTCTCGAAGGCTGGAATTGACCCCAAGACAGTTGGAACCGTATCCGCGGTCGATCTCAACAGCGGAAAGAAGCTTTGGTCCGTATCGCCCCTGGGCTGTGACGAAAGACCTTGCGGGCAAAGCCGGCCAGCCGCGATCACCGCAATTCCTGGCGTGGTGTTTTCCGGCTCCGTGGATGGCCGTCTGCGAGCGTATTCAACCCAGGACGGCAAAATACTCTGGGATTACGATACCGCCATCGAGTACAAAGCCGTCAACGGCGTGAGAGCCAAGGGAGGCTCCATCGATAGCGCGGGTCCGGCTGTCGTGGGCGGAATGCTTTTCGCCAACTCGGGCTATGCCCGAATGGGCGCCGCTGCCGGCAATGTCCTTCTGGCGTTTTCCGTGGACGGCAAATGAACGGCGGCGGAATATGATGAAGAAGATCCACTGGCACGAGGGCTGGAGCCCGTTCGATTACCAGCGGGAAAAACCCAAGAAAGGCTAGCCCGTATCGAGAAGCAAAAGTTCGCCCGGCCGGGCGGCTGGCGGTCGGGGATCTTATTTCTCCCGAAGGATCATTTCCTGACCGCCCAGGCCATGCCGTCGGCGCCGACGATGCCGGGAATGCGCCCGGTTACTTCCAGCGTCTTGAGATCGATCACGGCCAGGCTGTTATCGGGAGTCACGGCAGCATACGCTCGCGCGCCGTCGGGCGCCATCAAAATGCCAGCCGACGGGCCGCCTACCTTCACCCGCTTGATCTCCTTCCGCGTACCGGCATCCAGCACGAAGACCTGATCCTCGCGGAGATCGGAGACCAGCACTCGCTTGCCATCCGGCGTGAATTTCAGGCGGTTGAACCGCTTCGCACCCAGATTGAGAGTCTGCGTGACCTTCTTGGTGGCGACATCGATGATCGAGACGCCGCCATCGCCCCACGTTGCCGTCCATACCTCTTTACCATCGGGCGAGATGTCGATGCCTTCCGGCGCTTTGCCGACCGGAATTTGGGTTACGACCCAATCGGGAGGATCTCCGGCACGATCCATGGCGGTGATGGTGTCGGAACCGATGTTCGCTGTAAAGAACTCCTTCTGGTCTTTGGTCGAGACGATCATGTGCGTGCGGTTCTGGGCGGTGCCCATCAGCCAATCGATCAGGTTGCTCGCGGGATCGTAGCGGCCGATGAGCTTGAATCCCTGGGCGGTGAAGTAGAGCTTTCCACCGGTCATGAGGAGCCCATGCGGCATGCTGGCCGGGCCGATCTCGACGCGGCGTATCTCCTTCCGGGCCGCGATGTCGATCACCGAAAGGCTGCTGCCGGGGGCCTTTGCGCCATAGTTGGTCACAAAAGCGAGCTTCCCGTCCGCGGAGGCTTCCACTTCGTGCGGACCTTCACCAGCGGTCGCTCGGCCCAGAATTTTGCCGGAATCGGGATCGACAATTACCAGAGCGTTTTCTCCCTTGCTTACCACCAGCAGCAACAGAGAGGATGTCTGCGCGGCTGCGGTTGCCGCAAACACAAGAGCTGTGATCGATATCGACAAGAAAAACGAATTTCTTCGCGAACCTGTCTTTGCTGAAGTCATAGGCGATCTCCATTTAACCAATCTCTATTTAACCAGGAATGGGCGCAAGTCTAGCACAATTCCGCCCATCCCGCGCGGCCCGTGCAGCGTTGAGCGTTTTCCATCGAACGTTTTGATCTTGACTCTAAATTAAAGAGAATGTTATAAGGCCGACAAGACCGTAGCGGGTTCCGCGGTTAAAGTTTGATTCGAATTGTCGAAGACCCGTCGTTTTTGTGCGGTAATTGGCTATCTTCTTGTGAGGGTTCGGAGAGGAGGGCATACATGAGTTCAAAAAAATCCGATCGCAGGGATTTCCTCAAGAAAGGCGCTCTTTTAGCCGGTTTAGCGGTGGGAGGAGCGGGGGCCGCGCGTTCTCAGGGCCCCGAGTTTGAGACGCCTTCTGTAATTCCTCCCGGCGAGAAAGACCCGGCCCTTTACGGAGAGCGATCCCATTTTGTAAAATCCGTCCGCCAGCGGATGGGTAAAGGCGATGGCTTCATCCTGACTCCGCTTCAGGACTCGGTCGGGATCATCACTCCGAACGACCTCCATTACGTCAGCTCCCGCGACTCCAGCCCTTATACCCCTCCGACCGAGATCGACCCGGAAAAACATCTCCTCCTGATCCACGGCATGGTGGACCGGCCGTTGATCTTTACCATGGACGAGCTGAAGCGCTTCCCGTCCGTATCCCGAATCCACTTTATCGAGTGCGTTGCCAACACCATCCCTACGCAGAACCGCTGGGACTGGGAAACGGTCCAGGAACGCCAGGGGAAGATGAGTTGCGCGATGTGGACCGGCGTCCCGCTCTCGGTTGTCCTCAAGGAGGCGGGCCTGAAAAGCGGAGCGAGCTGGCTGGTTACCGAATCGGCGGATAGCGTGAAACACTCGATGAGCCTGCCGATTGAGAAGGCGATGGACGATGCCATTCTCGCCTACGGGCAAAACGGCGAGCCGATTCGCCCGCAAAACGGATTCCCTCTGCGGCTGGTGGTGCCCGGCTGGGAGGGAGTACGCCATATCAAATGGCTGCGGCGGATCAAGGTAGTGGATAAGCCATACCTCACGCAAACGGAAAGCAGCATCAACCCGAGCTTGAAGACGAACGGCAAGGCGCTTTGGTACAACTTCGAGATGGGACCGAAATCGGTCATCACCTTCCCCGCATCGGGCGGGCGGCCGCTCAACGGACGCGGATACTATCAGATCACGGGCCTCGCCTGGTCCGGCGGCGGCCTGGTGCGCAAGGTGGAAATATCCACGGACGGCGGGAGCACCTGGAAGAATGCACAGTTGCAGGAGCCGGTTCTGCGTATCGCGCACACGCGGTTTTACATGGATTGGCAGTGGAATGGAGAAGAGGTTGTCTTGCAATCCCGCTGCACGGACGAACGCGGAGCGGTGCAGCCGTCGCTGGCTCAATTTTCCGAACTCTGGGGTGTCAAGCCGGACTATTTCAAGACCACTACAAACGTAGTGACCCACTTCAACCCCATTCAACCCTGGAAGGTGGATCGTGATGGGAACGTACACAATGCGCTGTGGATTTAATCTTTTCGCGATGCTGCTGTTCGCCGCCGTGGCTCTGCCGCAGACGACTCGCTATAACATGGGCCGGACGCCGACTTCCGAAGAAGTACAGGCGTGGGACATTTCGGTTGGACCCGACGGGAAGGAACTCCCGCCCGGAAGCGGAACCGCCAAGGATGGCGCCAGGCTTTATGCGCAGCAGTGCGCCTCATGTCACGGCGTAACGGGAGAGGATGCCAAGGGTTCTCCTCGTCTCTTCGGGGGCCAAGGCACGCTGAACACTCCCAAGCCGATCAAGACCGTAGGGAGTTACTGGCCCTATGCCACCACGATCTGGGACTACATACATCGCGCCATGCCACGCAATAAACCCGGCTCGCTGAATGCGGGCCAAGTCTATGCTCTGACGGCGTATCTGCTCTATAAGAACGGCATCATCCAGGAAAACGACGTGATGGATGCCAAGAGTCTTCCGAAGGTGCAGATGCCGAACCGGAACGGCTTCCTGCCCGCGATGCAGGACATTGTCTCAAAGCATTGCCGACTCGGAACATGTCCATAAACTCTCTTGCGGTAGCGGTTCGGTTTCGTCCTTTGTTTATCTGCGGTAGTAAATCTTCTATTTTGGGAGACCTTCGCATGAAGCGGCTGAATCTGCTGTTTGCCGGTTTACTTCTGCTGACGATTGCGATCCCTATTGGCGCACACGCCCAAGGCGCCGGCCCGCAGGGGCATGGTCCGTTGGGATTGATCGGAACATGGAAGTTGAATCTTGCGAAATCCAAGTACACTGCATCCCCCGCGCCCAAGACAGCGATCATCCATTACTTCTGGTGGGATGGTGACAGCCTGAAACATAAGATCGAGCGGCTGAATGAGAAAGGCGAGGTCGCCGGGGTCGCCGGTCAGTGGATCGCGAAGTATGATAGCGCGGATCATCTGGCCGGCGGAGAAGGCGAAAGCAAAGTTTCGTTGAAGCGCCTCGACGCGCGCACTTCGGAGATGACGGAGGGCATCCCCGGAAAACCGCTTTCCCACTTTCGACAGGTTGTTTCGCCGGACGGCAAAGCGCTGACCATTACTCGCAAGATCGATGGTCAGGATGGCGAGGACGTACTGGTTCACGACCGGCAGTAGCCAGTCCCGTAGATTACGAAAGATGAAAATGGGCCGGAGTGAAGCTGTACTGCTTGCCTTTTCCATTGATTCCGCAAGTGTTAGTTGACTCGGCATCTGTTGCTTTGCTACCATCTGTGCAACGAGTGGGAGGCGGGCTCCAATGTGGATGAGGATCGTGCGGTGGATCGCCGTTGCAGCGGTCGTAGTCGGCTATCTTCCAGCAACTGCGCAGGCGCAATCGAGACCCGCTCCACTATCGGCTCCACACAGCGCCGTCCTCAATCGCTACTGCGCTACCTGCCACAACGAGAAGCTGAAAACCGCAGGACTGATGCTCGACAAAATGGACCTGGAGAATGTTCCGGCGGGCGCAGAGGTGTGGGAAAAGGTTGTACGAAAACTTCGGACCGGCGCGATGCCTCCCGCTGGAATGCCACGGCCGGAAAAGGCTGCGTATGACTCATTCGCCGCATACCTCGAGACGGCGCTCGATCGTGCGGCTGAGGCCAAGCCGAATCCCGGCAGGCCATCCTCCATCCATCGTCTCAACCGGGCCGAGTATCGCAATGCGATCCGCGACTTGCTTGCGATTGATGTCGATGCCATCGACGTTGGCGGCGGAGCGCTTCTTCCCGCTGACGATTCCGCCTACGGTTTCGACAACATCAGCTCCGCCCTCTCGGTATCGCCGGTGCTGCTGGAACGATATCTTTCAGCGGCACGGAAGATCAGCCGTCTTGCCGTTGGCGATCCCGCCATGCATCCGTTCGTTCAGACCTACACTCCTTCGCCTCTCTTGATGCAAGAAGAGCGGATGAACGGAGATCTCCCCATTGGGTCGCGCGGGGGAATCGCAGTTCACCACTACTTCCCGCTCGACGGGGAGTACGTCATCCGGATCAATTTGCAACGGAGCTTTGTGGGAACCATCCGTGGCCTCGATGAGCCGCATCAACTCGATGTCCGCCTGGATGGCGCGAAACTCAAGGAGATCACGGTCGGCGGGAAAGAAAAAGGCAAGGCGCAATCCAAGGGAAAGTACGGTGCGCCGCCGGATGCAGAAGAACTGTTGGAAGTCCGTTTTGCGGCAAAGGCGGGTCCGCGGTTGGTTGCGGTTACTTTCCCCAAGGAAACCTGGGAGCCGGAAGGAGCCTTCCTGCCCTTCGACAGCAAGCCGGAGTCGATTCCCCGTTTGTCCACGCGTGATTTTCCCGCCTATAACGGTGGCAATCCCGGCGTAGACAGTGTTTCCATCGATGGACCTTACAACGCAAAAGGGCCTGGAGATACACCCAGCCGCCGCAAGATTTTCTTATGCCGGCCAACGGTATCCGAGCCGCCCTTCGACTTCGCTCAGGGCCGTGAGCCTGTCGAACGGCGACCGAAAGGGAGCGGTTCTTCCGGCAATGTGGACGAAGAATCCTGCGCCAAAAGAATTCTCTCCGCGCTGGCACGCCGCGCTTATCGCCGGACTCCCACCGACGATGACATCCAGGACCTGTTTGGCATGTACAAGGCAGGCCGGAGCAGGAGTGGCTTCGACGCTGGGATTGAGATGGCAGTGGAAGGAATGCTGGTGAGTCCGTCGTTCCTGTTCCGCGTGGAGCGCGATCCGGCTCCGCCGCGCGGGACGGCGCCGGACACCTATAGCATCAGCGACCTCGAACTGGCCTCCCGGTTATCGTTTTTCCTCTGGAGCAGCATTCCCGACGACCAGCTTCTGGACTTGGCGGTGCACGGCAAGCTCAAGAATTCCGAGGTATTGGAACAGCAGGTTCGGCGAATGCTCAACGATCCCCGCTCGAAAGCCCTGGCGGAGAATTTCGCCTCCGAGTGGCTGTCGGTGCGCAATCTGCCCGCTGTATTGCCGGATGCGGACGTGTTCCCCGATTTCGACGACAACCTGCGGGAGGCGTTCCTAAGAGAAACGGACCTCTTTATCGAAAGCAATCTGCGCGAGGATCGCAGCCTGCTGAATTTGTTGAACGCCGACTATACGTTCGTCAACGAACGTCTGGCAAAGCACTATGGGATTCCGAACGTATACGGCAGCGAGTTTCGGCGCGTGACGCTGACAGATGAGGCGCGGAAAGGGTTGCTGGGACAAGGCAGCATTCTGATGGTGACGTCGTATGCGAACAGGACGGCGCCGACCATACGCGGCAAATGGTTGCTCGAAAACATTCTGGGCGCCCCTCCTCCCCCGCCGCCGCCCAATGTTCCTTCATTGAAGGAGAACGCGGCAACCAAGCTCCTCACGATGCGGCAGCGGATGGAGCAGCACCGCCAGAATCCAGTGTGCGCAAGCTGCCACGCCCGGATGGATCCTCTGGGCTTCGCCCTCGAGAACTTTGACGGGATTGGCGCGTGGCGAACGACCGACGCCAGCAATCCCATCGATACATCGACAGTGCTCCTGGACGGCACGAAACTGCAGGGTCCGGTCGAGCTGCGAAAGGTCTTGTTGAGCCATCCGGAACAATTTGTCCTTGCCTTCACGGAAAAATTCATGACGTATGCGCTGGGCCGGGGAGTCGAATATTACGATGCTCCGGCCATCCGCAAAATCGTGCGGGAGGCTGCGCCCGGGGGCTACCGCTGGTCGGCATTGACGCTGGGTATCGTAAAGAGTGTCCCGTTTCAGATGAGGAAGACGGCGGAAGCTACGACTGCCGCCGCTCGTCGCTAGAAGCTGTTGCACAACCGGTTTCAAGGTATTGTAAGGGCACGGTTTCAACCGTGCCGAATACTCGCCTCTGGAACTGCGGCTTCAGCCGCTGAGGGCCAAGGACGCACCTCAGGGGCTAAAGCCCACTTTTTACGATTTTGCGATCGGCACGACTAAAGTCGTGCCCTTACGGGGTTCACAAGGGGTTATGCAATAGCAGCTAAGGAGGTGCAGGCCAGAGACCTGTACTCATCTCGGAGGAGGAGATTCAAAGCGCCATGATGATATTCAACAAGGCAATTCCCCGACGCACATTTCTGCGGGGCGCGGGCGCGACTTTGGCTTTGCCGCTGCTGGAAGCAATGCTCCCGGCGTTCGCATCGACACCCGAAAGCGCAGCCAAGCCGGCGCTTCGCTTGTGTTACATCTATGTTCCAAATGGCGTCGCGATGAAAAATTGGACGCCGTCAGCGGAGGGATCCTCTTTTGAGTGGAGCCGCGTTCTGGAGCCGCTGGCTCCGTTTCGGGACCGCGTCGTGGTGCTGAGCGGACTCAATTCCAATGCGGCGGAACCACAGCCGGGAGACGGCGAAGTGGCGCCCCATGAGCGCGCCGGCGCCGCTTTTCTCACGGGCATCCACGCGATGAAGGAAGGCGGACTGGGAGTTTCGGTGGACCAGATTGCCGCGAGAGAACTCGGCCGGCATACTCAATTGGCGTCGCTCGAAATCGGCCTGCACTCCTCCGACTTGGTCGGCCAATGCGAACGCGGCTGGAATTGCGCCTACTTCAACACGATCTCGTACCGCACTCCGACGACACCGCTTCCGATGGAGAATCAGCCGCGGGCCGTGTTTGAACATCTGTTCGGCGACAATGACAGCACCGATGCGGCAGAGCGACTCGCCCGGATCCGGGAGCAGCGCAGCGTCCTCGATATGATGACCCGCGGTGCGGATCGCTTGAGAAAGGAGCTGGGGTCGAGCGACAGCGCCAGGCTCGGCGACTATCTCGACGGCATTCGCGACATCGAACGGCGCATCCAGATGGCGGAAGAACAATCCTCCCGCGAGCTGCCGACGCTGGAGCGGCCCGCCGGCATTCCGGCCACGACTGGCGAACATGCCAAGCTGATGTTCGATCTTCAGGTGCTGGCATATCAGTCCGACCTGACCCGCGTCATCACCTTCATGGTCGACCACGAACAAAGCCCGCGGCCGTATCCCGAGATCGGCATCCCCGACGGGCATCACCCGCTGTCCCACCATAATGGCGATCCCGAGAAGATCGAGAAGTGGACTCAGATCGCGACGTTCCATGTGAAGTTGTTGGCGTATTTTCTGGAGAAGCTGCAATCCACCCCGGACGGCGATGGGTCGCTCCTGGATCATTCGATGATTGTATACGGCGGCGGCATCAGCGACGGCGATACGCACTCGCACAAGGAACTGCCCATCCTGTTAGCGGGCGGCGGCGGAGGCTGGATCAAGGGAGGGCGGCACATCCGTTATCCGAAAGATACTCCGCTGATGAACCTGCATTTTGCCTTGCTCGACAAAGTGGGAGTGCACGTGGAGAAGTTGGGTGACGGCACCGGGCGCCTTGAATCGTTATCGGTGTGAGAAAAATCAGAGCCGCGACCGCAAGGGAGCGGTTTGACGCGGATTTGCTGCACACGATGGAGATGGAGATGAGGATACCGGCTTTGGGGCTTGTGGTGGTTTTGGTCTCGGCTTCGGTTGCCGCGGCCGGCAGCGATACTCGCATTGTGGATGCGGTCAAGAGCGGAGATACGGCGGCAGTACGATCGCTGGTGAAGGAACACGCCGACGTCAATTCTCCCCAAGCGGACGGCACCACGGCGCTGATTTGGGCGGCTCAGCGGGACGATGCGGAAGCGGTGGAACTTCTGATTCGCGCGAGCGCCAACGGGAATGCGAAAAACGATTACGGCATAACCGCTCTCTCGGCGGCCTGCACCAACCGCAACGCTGCCATCGTCGAGAAGCTTTTGAAGGCGGGGGCTGATGCGAATGCAGCCCTGCCAACGGGCGAGACGGTGCTCATGACCTGCGCGCGCACGGGTGCGTTGGACGCCGTAAAATTGCTGCTGGCGCATGGAGCCAACGTCAACGCAAAGGAAAACAAGCGGGGGCAGACGGCGCTGATGTGGGCGGTGGCGGAAAGACACGTGGAAGTGGCGCCGGCGCTGATCGAGCACGGAGCCGATATACATGCGCGGTCCAAGGGTGGTTTTACGCCGCTGCTGTTTGCCGCGCGGACCGGCAATCTGGAATTTGCCAAGATATTATTGGGAGCGGGAGCGGATGTAAATGAAAGTACGCCGGACGACGGCACCGCTTTGGTGGTGGCAAGCGCCGGCGGGCACGAAGCCTTGGCGATGTTTCTGCTGGATAAGGGCGCGAACCCGAACGCAACGGACGCCTACGGAGTTACTCCCTTGCACTTCGCGGTCCAGCGGGGACTCGCAAACCTCAGTGCGATCGTCTACTCCTCCTCCCGTTTACCTCCGCCCAATCTCAGCGCTCTCGAACTTTATCTCCACCGTTTGCCTCCACCGAATATGCCGGAATTGGCGAAGGCGCTCCTCGGGCATGGCGCGAATCCGAACGCTCGAATCGCGAAAGACTACGGGGCAGGCCGCAAGCCAACTCGTGGTTTTGCCCAAATGACACTCGTCGGCGCTACGCCGTATTTTCTGGCCGCCGCTGCTGCCGATGCCAGCCTCATGCGTATTCTTTCGGCCGCCGGCGCCGATCCGCTACTGGAGGCGAATGGAGGCACGACCCCGCTGATGGTCGCATCGGGGATGGGCCGGGTTCAGGACTTCCTCGAGGGAGAAGAAAAGAACGCGCTGGAAGCTGCGAAGCTGGCGGTGGAATTGGGCGCCGACGTTAACGCAGGCAACATACGCGGCCAGACGGCGATGCATGCCGCCGCCTATGCAGGCGCCGATACAATCATTCAATTCCTCGCGGACAAAGGCGCCAAGGTAGACGTGAAGGATACGATTGGAGAAACTCCGTGGAGTGTTGCCGAGGCCATTGTCCAGCGCCCCAACGACAAGGGCGGGGTTCGCGTCCATGAGAGTACGGCTGCGCTACTTCTCAAGCTGGGCAGCAAACCCATCACGCATGAAGACCTGCTTCCTTACACGATTGGCGACCGCGTGGGGAATGAAGTTCGATACATGATTGTTGGCGAGGTCGGATGCGGAGGCGTAGCAAATAGCCGTGCCAAAGCCCGCGGTTGTGCCGATTGAACACCAGTTTGCCGGACCTATTGCTTCTTTTCAGCCACTTTCTTGCGGTCCTGGGCGAGTTTGTCCAGATATCGCTTCTCCGCGTCCGCGATGTATTCCTGGTACCCTTTCGGATCGATGAAGGGATTCGGCTGTTCACCTGCCTCTAATCGCTTTTGCTTCTCTTCGCGTTTAAAGATAGCCGAACGCGTGGTCAAGAAAACATCGCAAGGCAAGCTCTTCAAAACGCTGAATGCTTTGGCATAATCCTCGGCAATGTTGGGATACTTTGCGTTGCCGACTAAAGGCACCGTATCGCCGCCTACCGCGGGTGGACAGGCAATAACCACGTTGTATTTCTTGCCGCTGTCTTCCACCACCGTGGTCCACGTCATGCACCCTTTGGTATGGCCGGGGGTCAGGTGCGCCACCAGTGTGACACCTCCCAGGCTCACCTTGTCTCCGTCGCTCACAACTCGATCCGGCTTGACGGGCGTGAAAATTTCCCGCCCGGCGTCAAAATCGCTCTGGCCCCCATCCGTCAAAAGGTATGCGTCACCGGCCGGCGCAATAATTTTCGCGCCGGTGATCTCCTTGAAAATCGCAAAGCCTCCCATGTGCGGTCCGTGAGCATGGGTAGTCATTATCGTTTTGATATCTTTCAATTTGAAACCAAGCTTCTCGATACTCTCCCGGACCCAAGGGACGGTTTCCTCGGACGTGGTATCCAGCAGGATGTGTCCTTGGGGTGTCGTTATCAGGAAGGAAACCTGATCCGACAAACCGACCCAATAGATGTTTCCGATGATACGGAAGGGCTTGGTTGGTAGGTTGTGGAACCGGTCCCCTGGACATCCGCTGGTCGTAGAACAACTCCCCGGCGCGGGAGCCTGAGCCGACCATGTTGGTATCGCCAAAAATAGGGCGGCAATCGCAATCCATGTCAGCCGGGAAATCGGGTGACGGAAAACAGTCGCTCCATTTCTTTTCTGTAATTGCGATTTCATTGGATCACCTCTCAAGAGACTGGCCAATCATCAAAACAGTATCTTCAACGCGAGTTGAATCTGCCGCGCAGTGTTTCCGGTACCGAAAATGACCTCCGTAGCCGTCGCTGTGCAATTCCGATTCATGACTGATATCGAGGCCCTGGAATTATTTGGAGTCCCTAGCTTAGCATGATCCGATCTCCCGCCCGGAAAAAACGTTCGCGGCAAACTGAGCTGACCGGGGTTTCTTCTATGCAGGTTGAAGTCACTCCGCAAGACGACCGATCACGGTTACAGAATGCGACTGAAGTGTGCGTGATGACCCCGAAGGACGTACCTCAGTGGCTAAAGCCGTGTTGCAAGCATTGATGTTACGGCACGACTGAAGTCGTGCCCTGACGACAAATCGAGGTTTTCACACATCTGAATACGCCGCCACAACTTTGACTTCGCGAAAAGAACAATTTGAGTTAGAATTTGTATTCAGCCTGACATTCCTTACGCGTCCGGAAATTTCTTTTCGAGGGAGGCCCTTGATGAAGATCGTGAATCGTTCATTGTGTCTGGCCGGCGTTGTGGCCCTGCTGGGCGCTTTTTGCTTTCCGGGTTTCACGCTCTGGGCGCAAACTCCCACCGGCGCCATATCAGGCATGGTCGAGGATGAAAGCGGCGCGGTCATTCCGGGCGCCAACATTACCATCACAAACACGGATACCGGAATCAGCCGGTCCGTGACCACGGACTCATCGGGGCGATATCACATACCCGGCCTGATTCCGGGAATCTATCAGGTCCAGGCGCAGGTCGCGGGTTTTGAAACAGGGGTACGACAGGGAATTCAACTCACCGTTGGAAGCGAACTGGCCATCACTCTGATCTTGAAGGTGGGCCAGGTCACCGAGAAAACAGTCGTCACAGCCGAAGCGCCCATGGTTCAGACGAATACCAGCACGTTGTCCGGCTTGGTGGACGACAAAACCATTCGCGATCTTCCGCTCAACGGGCGAAGCTTCGATCAGTTGATCAGCCTGGAATCCTCCGCCCCCACCATTCGGGCCAGAGGCTCGGCCACGCTAACCGGCGCCTCCGACGTCTTCAGCGTGAACGGCGCCAGGACGCAATCGAATATGTTTTTGATGGATGGCACGGAGTTGCTCGGAGCCGGCTCCATCACGACCCTGCCCGGCGGCGTCCTGGGAAAAAACATGGGCGTCGATGCCGTGCGGGAGTTTACCGTACTGACGGGCAACTACAGCGCGGCCTATGGCAAAAGGGCGGGAGGCATCATCAACATTGCCACGCGCTCGGGCACCAACGAAATTCACGGCTCCGCATTTGAGTTCCTTCGCAACTCGGCGCTCGATGCGCGCAACTTCTTCGATGGCGGCTCGAATCCCCCGGCGTTTCGGAGGAACCAATTTGGAGGAGCGCTGGGAGGCCGCATCCGCAAAGACAAAGCTTTTTTCTTCGGTAACTATGAAGGGCTGCGCGAAGGATTGGGACTGTCGAACGTCGCAACCGTCCCGGACGCGAACGCCCGCCTGGGAATTATTCCGGGCCAACCCTCGATTGTGGTTCTCCCGGCCGTCAAACCCTACCTGGACGCGCTCTACCCGCTGCCCAACGGGCGGCTCTTCGGAGACGGGACGGGCGAGTACCTGAGTTCGCCCACCAAGATCAGCCGGCAGGATTTCTTCCTGGGGCGAGGCGATTACAATATTTCCGACAAGGATTCCATTTTTGCCCGCGTGAACACGGGATGGAGCAAACTGTTCGCTCCGGATGTTATTCCCATAACCGCGGAAACCGATAACAGCCACGATTTCGTGCTGACCATCGAAGAAAAAAGAGTGTCCCCGAGAGCCATGAACGTGGCGCGGTTTGGATTTACGCGAGCGCGCATCTACGTTACCGACGACCCTGTGGTTCCGCTCGATCCCAACCTGCGCTTTCTAGCGAACCGGGACATTGTCGGGCTGGTCACATTCAGTGCCAGCACGCTGGGGGGAACCGTCTCGTCATCGGGGTCGTCTCAATCCACTCACCGCCGCTTTGCCGTCAACGATTTCGATTATTCCGACCAGGTGTTTCTCTACCGGGGTCCGCATTCACTCCAGTTTGGCGCGCAGGCGCAAAGAATCCAGCACAATGAGAACTTCCAGAACAATGAACGGGCGACCTTTCAATTTCGCGATTTGGCGAGCTTCCTGCGGGGGCAGCCGACCGTATTCCGCGCCCCGGCCCCGCCCTCCGCAACGGTGAGCGGCGACGCCACCAAAGCCTACCGCCAGATCTTTTTCGCCGGTTATGTGCAGGACGACTACAAACTGCGTCCGAATCTGACACTGAACCTGGGGTTGCGCTACGAAGTGATGACCGTGCCGGTGGAGGCGAGCGGAAACCGGATTTCAAATTTCAGAACTCACGTGGACACGAGGGGCCTAACTGTCGTAGATACCTTGCCCACCTTGGGGGGCGCCAGCCCGCTGTGTTCCGCATGTCCCGTGGGATCTTTCTTCCAGGGCAACCACGACACGTTTGCGCCGCGGATTGGCTTTGCCTGGGACGTTTCCGGCAACGGCAAAACGGCCGTGCGGGGCGGCTTCGGCATGTTCTACGATCAAATCGAGAGCGAGTTCCGCTTCTTCACCGCCAACAACGGCCCGTTCTTCGGCCTGTCGCAGGTGAATAATCCTCCGTTCCCGCTGGGATTCTCGGCGTCCAACGGATCGCTTCCGACGCCGGCGCCCGACGGGTTGAACTATTTCCTGAAGATCCCCACGCGCATCACCTATAACGTGAGCGTGCAGCGCCAGCTCACCGCCAGCAATACCGTCAGCGCCGCCTACTCGGGTTCCGCCGGATATCATCTGACGAGGGATACGGACAATAATTCGGTGGTGCCCACGTTCCTGCCCAATGGCGTTGTGTTTTACCAGCCGGGTACGCCTCACATCAACCCGGCGGTAGGAAACAGCCGAATCATCGCGACGGATAGCAACTCTTCGTATCATTCCTTGCAGGCCGATTTCTCCCAGCGCCTGCGCCATGGCCTCCGGTCCAAGATTTCCTACACTTTCTCGAAGAGCATCGACGACACTTCCATCATCATTTCGCAGCATGCCAGCGGCAATTCCCAGGGCGTCGAGAACCCCTTCAACTTCAAGGAAGACAGAGGTCTCTCCGCATTCGATGTGAGAAACAACCTGGTGATGAATTTTACTTACGACTTGCCGTGGAAGGAAGCAGCGGGAGCGCTAAACAAGCTCGTAGGCGGCTGGCAGGTTGGCGGGATCGTCTCTCTCACGGACGGCACGCCGTTTAGCGCCCTGACGTCGTTTAACCGCTCCGGGGATCAGGCCCGCAACATTTCCGACCGGCCCAACGTGAATCCAGGGGCCAACAGCAACCACGTATCGGGCACGTCAGCCGGTTGCCCCGGAGTTGCCTCCGGGCGAAAACTGGGGACCGCCGATCTGTATTTCGATCCGTGCTCGTTTTCGCTTCCTCCGGTGGGCTTCTACGGGAACGCGGGCCGCGATACGGTGATCGGTCCCGGATTTGTGGGTACGGACGTGACAATTGTCAAAATGACGGCGATCACGGAGCGGGTAAAGGCCGATTTCAGGGCTGAAATCTATAACCTGCTGAATCGCGCCAATTTTTCAATACCCAACAACCTGATATTCAACGCGAACGGCTCCGCCACAGGCTCGGCCGGACGCATTCAAGCGACGACTTCGTCCTCGCGCCAGATTCAGTTTGGATTGAAGCTGCTATTCTGATGTAGGGATAGGTATTCCCGCTCATCCTCGACCGGCTCCATCCGATCGCGCCCGTTGTATAGTTGCGTCCGATAAATCCCCGGTATGGACGAAAACTCCGTCACATTATCGCGATCATGTCGGACTTTCCAAGTCGGGATCGACTTCAGTTTCCTTCTTCTGTAAGATCACACCCGTGAAACCCTTGGAGTTGCTCGACGAAACAATTACGCCCAACGGCGCCGACCTGAAGCTGGTTCGTCGCGATAGCGAGTACATCATACTCGCCAACGGCAAGAGCCTCATGTCGAGCCGCATGCACGGCTCGGAGGAGGCGCTGGCGACGTTCGGCTGCCGGAGGGCGCGGGCGCTGGAGCAGCCCAGCGTGTTGGTTGGCGGCCTTGGCATGGGCTTCACGCTCCGCGCGACGCTGGATGTCCTCCCACTGGACGCGATGGTTGTCGTCGCGGAGCTGGTGCCGGCAGTCGTGGAGTGGAATCGTGGCCCGCTCGGGCCGTTGGCGGGACACCCGCTGAAGGACAAGCGCGTGCGAGTCCACGTGGGAGATGTCGCAGTCGCGCTCCGTTCGTGCCCCGGCCAGTTCGATGCCGTGCTGCTCGACGTGGACAACGGCCCGGCCGCCTTTACCGCGTCGGAAAACGCCGGGCTCTACGACGACCGGGGACTGGCCCTCGCTCGCGCGGCTCTCAAGATGGGCGGAGTGCTGGCCGTCTGGTCTGCCAGGGAAAATCGCAGATTCGAGCAGCGCCTGCGCTATGGCGGGTTCGCCGTCGAGGTGGAGCGCGTGCGCGGCCGCCTAAAGAAGGGCGGCCCTCGCCACGTTATTTTTCTGGGTCACAAACCTCCATTGGGTTGAGAGCGAAGCTCGATCGCCACAGAGGGGTACAGTTACGATGTGGCCGGGAAGCTTGGACCAGAATTTCGCACTACCCGCTACCCTCCCATCCTAAGGCTGGGCGCGCCAGAGTATCGCTGCAGCACATTCAACATCGAAGTCCTTAAGGGTTGCGAACTGCTCTGGTGATACAACTGGCCAGTGTACGGAGCCGACAAATGGTCTCTCCGTTGCGGATACTATGCCCACAAAAGCTCGGTCAGGAGTGGGAGCGAAGTCCTGTACCGGCTTGCTTCTGCGGAGCGACGAAACGAATTCCTGCGCCAGCTCGCTGCCCGCTTCAGCATTCCTCTCAGACACCACTACCGACGAAAGAATAGGCCGCCCCGACAGCAGGGTGGTGACGAGCGCATGTGAGCCGCCGATCGTAACCGTTATCTTGAGCTCACCCAGAGGCGACTGTAGCTGGAAGACGCTTCTGCCTTCTGCCGGCAGACACTCGCGAAGCCGGGTTACCTGAGCATCGTCAATTACCTTGTTATCGACCCAACCCTTCTGGAAGACCGTGTCATTCGGAAGGTATAGCAGGCGGTACACGCGCTGCTTGGGACTGCGTGAAAACAGATCCATTACCTCATCTCTCCCTTCTCATCCTCTCGAGTCTGTCAAACACTGAAGTGGACTTTTCTTACGATTCCGCATCCACCCCACTCTTATCCCGCGTCAGATAATATCACTTTTGTCCAAAGGAGCTTTATGCGCGTAGCCACGGCACGATTTTTGGTGCCGTGGGCTTTTTATTGTTCACGCTAAAAACCACGGCGCCACATTCAAGCTGCCCGGAAATTCCTACCTCTTTTCGGCGAGACAACCTTGTGCGGAGCGATACGGAAGTTGTAGAGTAAAGAGTTTCGAGAGAGGTCCAGTGTTCTGGAGGAGGTTCCCATGCCCAAATCGTCGATGACAGTCCAGCGTCACATTCTGGAGCAGGAGCGCGTGCACCAGCAGGCGACCGGTGATCTGACCGGTCTGCTCTGGGACCTGACGCTCGCCGCCAAAGTCATTTCATACCAAGTAAACCGCGGGGGACTGGCAGACATCTTTGGAGATACCGGCGAGCAGAACGTCACCGGCGACCTGGTCAGACGCCTGGATCGAATCGCGCAGGACACTATCTACAGGGCCATGGACCACGGCGGGCATCTCTGCGTAATGGTCTCGGAGGAAAGCCCCGACCTGATCCCCATTCCCAAGAAATACCCCAAAGGAAAGTACCTGCTGCTCTACGACCCGTTGGACGGCTCCTCGAACATTGAAGCCAATGTCAGCATCGGCACAATTTTCTCCGTGCATCGCCGGATATCTTCAGCGGGAGACGGCACGCTCGAGGATTGCCTTCGGAAAGGATCGGAGCAGGTTGCCGCCGGTTATTTTCTTTACGGTTCAAGCACCATGATTGTTTATACCACCGGGCAGGGTGTATACGGCTTCACTCTGGACCCAACCATCGGAGAATTCATGCTCTCGCACGACAGCATTGTTACCCCGCCCAAAGGCAAGTATTACAGCATCAATGAGGGAAACGTCGCCGGGTGGGATGAGCCGACGAGAAAATATATTGAGTATGTGAAGCAAAAGGACTCCGCGACCGGAAGGCCCTACTCGCTGCGCTATATCGGCTCCTTGGTGGCCGACTTCCATCGCACCCTCCTCTACGGAGGTGTCTTTCTTTATCCTTGCGATTACAGCAATCCGGAAAAACCGAAAGCGAAGCTGCGCCTTCTCTACGAGGTGGCCCCCATGTCTTTCATCATGGAGCAGGCCGGAGGCGTGGCGACCACCGGGGCCCAGAGGGCCTTGGATCTCCAGGCCACCACTCTCCACGACAGGGCTCCGATCGTCATGGGAAGCAAACAGGACGTGGAAATCTATCAGAAGTTTTGCGCGGATTTCCGGTCCGGCTCCGGCGAGCGTAAGAAATAGTTTCGACCTGCGCGGCTCGCTCCCGCGCGATCACTGTGACGATCAGAACACGAGCCGCAGGGCAAACTGAATCTGCCGCGATGTGCCGGCCGTGACGCTGATTCTCGCTGCGCTGGCGAGAGGAGCTTCTGCATCCGCCCGCGCCGCGAAAACGAGCGCGGAGTTATTCGCCGACCCGCCCCCAATCCCGAATCCGGGCGTGACAAAGTTGGGCCGGTTCAGGATATTGAAAGGTGATAGTCCCGCTGTTGCGGCCTGAGACCAGGGAGCCAGCCGCTCGCAGTTCGGCACGTATCCCCAGGAGGCGGTCGTCAACCTCACTTTGAAGGTTGGGGCGGTCGAGCAAAGGTACAGGCTAGAAAGCCTGTACCTACGCCGATGCTGTTTCTTACCACCCGCCACTCGTCACTTGGCGCCGAGAGGCCGGGGCATCCACGGCTTCCAGTCTGTCGGCGGGGCCGTGAATCGCTTGAAGTTCGGCATGGCGACTTTCGGAACGGCCTTCGAGTCCAGCACATCGCTCTCCTGGATGGCGCCGTTCTTCGCCAGCAAAAATGCAGTCAGGCCATAAACCTCATTTGCACTGAGCGTTCCCTCCGCGTTGATGGGCATGGCGCGATTGATGAAGTCCCAGATGATAGTGGCGAACGGCCATCCCATGATCGTTGACCGCTTCCCGTTGGTTGCGACCAGTAGCGGTCCGAGCTGGGTCCCTTCTCCCGCCTTCCCGTGACAAACCGCACACTTCTTGGCGAAGAGATCCGCGCCATCCTTGGCGGTTCCGCTTCCCGGCGGAAGCTCCTTGCCCGATGGGCCGATCGCGATGTCCCATTTTTGCAACTCTTCCGGGGTCGCCGTCTTGCCCAGATCGAAGGTTGGCGCCTGCGCCAGCGCCGTGGCGCAGGCAATAAGAGCCGCGGCAACCAGAAGCAATAGATTACAAGCTATTGCAAAACCCGTTTGAAGATGTTGTAAGGGCACGGTTTTAACCGTGCCGAAGGGGGCCTCTGAAACTGCGGCTTCAGCCGCTGAGGGCCAACGACGGACCTCAGGGGCTAAAGCCCTCCTCTTTTCGGCTCTTTCGCGGCATGGCTGAAGCCATGCCCTTACGGCGCTCCGAAAGGTTTCGCAACACCCTCTAACTAAAAATCGCATTGTGAACGCTCCTGTCTTGGGAAATCTTCCACGGCTGGATGGCATTGAAGTGGCCGAATCCGTTCTTGCCATTCTGCAGATCCTGAACGGTGAAGCCCCAGAACTTGGCATACTCCGCGATAGTCGGCTGCACCTGTCCCACGTCATCCGTGCAACGGGACATGAGCACAGTCTCTTCTCCATTCCATTTCCAAGCCAGGCCAAAACGCGTGTGCGCGATCCGGTGAACCGGGCCGGTGATCTCCGCGTCTTTCCAGGTACTGCCGCCATCGGTGGATACTTCGACCTTCTTGATGGCGCCTCCGCCGGACCAGGCCAAGCCGGTGATCTGATAAAATCCGGGGCCAGCCAGCTTTTGTCCGCCCGCCGGGCGTGTGATGACCGACTTCGGTCCCATCTCGAAATTGAAATACCGCGCCTTGGGGTCCGAATAATTCATGTACCGGGAAACTTCCAAGCGGGCGAGGTAAAGCTCGTCGACTACTTTGATCCGTCGCAGCCACTTCACGTTATTCAATCCTTCAAAGCCGGGAACGATCAGCCGCAACGGGAATCCGTTTTCCGGACGCAACGGCTCGCCGTTCTGACCGTAGGCCACGATTACATCCTCCGTGGCCTTGGCTAACGGAAGGCTTTTCGTGTACTTGCTTCCATCCAGGCCTTCAGAAACGATCCAACTGGCGTCTTTATGTACTCCGGCCTCCTTGAGCAAGAGCGGCAGCGGCACGCCGGTCCATTCGGTGCAACTGGTTCGCCCGGTGGTCTCGATGAGCGTATCCGACTTTCGATCGCCCTGATTGCGGCCGTTAGCCTGGCATTCCAACAGATGAATTCGGGAGATGGATGGAAGACGCTTCAGCTCTTCCATCGTGAAAATCAGAGGACGGTTCACCATGCCGTGGATCATGAGACGATGCCCGCTGGGATCGATATCGGGAGGATCGTAGCCGTGCGACTCCACGAAATGGAGCGAGGCCGGTGTAATCGTTCCCAGCAGGTCTTGCAGCGGAGTCGAGTAGACGGGAGTGCGGCCCATGAAGCCGTAGCCCCCCCCCCCTCCCTCGCCCATATCCATTGAGGCAGCCGGGCGCTCGGACGTTACGAAGCGGGAGCGCTCGCCGTACGCATGTATCTTGATGTCCTTGAGTTTGATATCGGCCTCGGCCGCCAGTGCTTTGGCGCCGGTGGTACTCATCGCTCCCACCGCCAAGCCAGCCAGCACGGCGCCATCCTTCAGAAATCGTCTCCGGTTCGATTGCTTCGAATTCATACGCCCCCTTCGATTGAGGAAATTGTGAACGATCCGTTCCTTATGGAAATCTGCAAGTCCAAGCAGCCAGCGGCGCTGCCGGATCGCAGAAGCTATCGCTCAACCCCGTTTCAGGGGATTGTAAGGGCACGGTTTCAACCGTGCCGAACAAACGCTACTCGATCCGCGGCTTCAGCCGCTGAGGGCCATTAGCGCACCCCAGGGGCTAAAGCCCTTCCTATCCCGCCATCCTACCGGCACGACTGAAGAGTGTGTGTGAAAACCTCAATTTGTCGTCAGGGCACGACTTCAGTCGTGCCGTAAAATCAATGCTTGCAACGCGGCTTTAGCCGCTGAGGTACGTCCTTCGGGGTTATCACACAGACTCTGAAGTCGTGCCCTTACGGGGCTCCGAGGAGCTTATGCAACAGCTTCCAGGGAAAAACTCAAAATAATAACTTCAGCCCAAACTGAATCTGCCGGGAGGTGGAAACTGTGTTCTGGATTCGCCCGGTCGAGCCCAACGATTGTCTACTGTCCACATTGGTGATGGTAACGTTGACGCCCGGTATGACCGCTCCGCTTTCATCCTGCACCGTGCCGGAAATAGAACCGGTAGCGTTCTGTGCAAAGGCATTGAAACCCAAAAGCAAAATAGCTCCAAGGATCTGCAGGACGAGCTTGTAAGCGTTCATTACTGGCTCCTGGTTCGGAAGGCGTTCAAGACGGCGGAGCCATTTTACTTTTCAACGGGACTTGACACGTCTAGCTTCACTCACCGCCGCTTTGCCAATGAATCTATACCTATCCGCTCTACGGCGTCAAGGCAAAAGGGAGCTTAAACTTCCGCTTGCTTTCGTCGTCTCTCCCGTGTTAAATCTACGCCAAACCTATATGGTGGGAGGAGCCGTGAATAAAAAGGAAAAAACTCGCAGGAGATTCCTGCAATACGGAGCCGGGCTGGCAGGTCTGGCCGTGGGAGGAATCGGAACCGCAAGGGGTCAGACGGCCGAATCGGAGGCAGCGCAACCCAAAAATCTCCGCTCCTACGGAGAGCGCTCCCGGTTTGAGAAGACAGCGCGCACATTCGGGGATGGCAGTCCCAACACATTCACTCCGCTTCAGGATTTGGACGGGATCATCACGCCATCGTCGCTCCACTACGTGTTCACACGCGGGATCACGCCCATGGACATCGACCCCCAGCAACATCGTCTCCTGATCCATGGCATGGTGGAGCGTCCGCTGATTTTCACCATGGCGGAACTGAAGCGCTTCCCGGCCGTATCCCGGATTCACTTCATCGAGTGCGTCGCAAACACGGCTCCGACGCGAGGCCGCGCCGAGGAGGAAAGAGTGCAGGAACGATTTGGGAAATCCAGTTGCAGCGAATGGACCGGCGTGTTGCTCTCAACGGTGCTCAAAGAATGCGGATTACAAAAAGGAGCAAGCTGGCTGCTTGCCGAATCCGCCGACAGAGTGACGCATTCGATGAGCATCACCATGGAGAAGGCCCTGGACGACGCTATGCTGGCCTATGGGCAAAATGGCGAGGCCGTGCGTCCCGACCAGGGTTATCCGTTGCGGTTGCTGGTGCCCGGATGGGAAGGAGTCCGCAATGTGAAGTGGCTGAAGCGAATCCAGGTGGGGGACAAGCCCTTCATGACGCACATCGAAATCGGCACCAACGCCAGCCTCAGAAAAGACGGCAAAGCGCGCTGGTTCAACATTGAGATGGGACCGAAATCGGTCATCACGCGGCCTTCCGGCGGACAGCAACTTTCCGGCCCGGGATTTCACGAAATCACCGGCTTGGCGTGGTCCGGCGGCGGCACAATCAAACGAGTCGAAGTAACCACGGACGGCGGACGGACGTGGAAGGATGCCAATCTGCCGGGGCCTATCCTTCCCAAAGCGCATACCCGGTTTCGCTTCCCGTGGAATTGGAATGGAGAAGAAGCGGTGCTCCAGTCGCGGTGCACGGACGAGCGCGGCGCCGTTCAGCCGTCGCTCCTCGAACTGGCCAAGATCTGGGGCGTCGAGCCATCCTATTTCCGAAAGACCGAAAACAGCGTCATCCATTTCAATCCCATTCAACCCTGGAAGGTGAACCGTGATGGAAGCGTCAAAAATGCTATTTGGGAAGTCTAAACTTATTCGCCGGCTGCTGGCGTTAGTCCCTTTCTGCGGGATTGCGATGCTGGCTCAGACGCCTACTTATAATCTGGGCAGAGCTCCTACGGCAGAGGAAAGCCGCGCCATGGGCTACTCCGTCGATCCAATGGGCAAGGGACTCCCGCCCGGCAGCGGTACCGCGATCGACGGGGCCAAGATCTATGCCCAAAAGTGCGCGGCGTGTCACGGGTCGGCGGGGGAAGGAACCAAAGCCGGGCCTCGTCTCACCGGAGGAAAAGGCACCATCAACACCGCTCAACCGGATAGGACGATAGGGAGTTTCTGGCCGTTTGCGCCACCGATATGGAACATGATCAACCGGTCCATGCCCGTCGGCCAGGGTGGAACGCTGAAACCGGATGAAGTGTACGCGTTGACCGCCTTCATTCTCTACCGCAACGAAATCATCAAGGAATCGGACGTGATGGACGCCCAGACTCTGCCGAAGGTCCAAATGCCGAATCGGGATGGATTCATTCCGGCAAAGCTTGAGGACATCAACCGGTTGCGTTGCCGCATCGGAACTTGTCCCTGATCGACCGTGGTCGTGCCGAAGCACGGCTTTTTCAGTGAGCAAGATATGGAGCTCGATACATCTATAGGGCGGAGGTGGGCGATGGGCTTGCGAAAGGGATTGGCAATTCTCGGGACTATGGTGTTATTGGGCGGTTTGGGCTTGATGGGCCAGTCGCCAACGGGTTCCATATCGGGCGACGTTTCTGATGCGAGCGGCGCTGTCGTTCCAGGAGCCAACGTTACAGTAACGGACGTCGCAAAAGGGATCAGCCGAGTTTTAACCACCGACACGGCAGGCCGTTATCAAGCGCCGGGCTTGATTCCGGGCAACTATCAGGTGCAAGTCCAGATGGAGGGATTCGAAACAGCGATTCGGCAAGGAATCCAACTAACCGTAGGCATGGATGCGGTGATCCACCTAACGTTGCAAGTCGGTCAGGTCGCTCAGACCACGCTGGTGACAGCGGAGGCTCCGCTGGTCAACACGGTTTCGGGCACCGTGTCGGGGCTGGTGGACGATCGGGCAATTCGGGATCTCCCTCTAAACGGACGAAGCTTTGACCAGTTGATCAGTCTCCAATCTTCCGCTCCGATGTTTCGCTATCAGGCAGCCAACGGCTCGATCGGCAGAAGCGCCACATTTTCCGTGGCTGGCGCGAGACCCCGGACCAATACCTATTTAATGGACGGGACCGAAGTGGTCGAATCCACCGGAACAAACACCTCACCGAGCGGCGCGTTGGGAAAGAACCTGGGGGTGGAAGCAATCCAGGAGTTCACGGTGCTCACAAGCAATTACAGCGCCGCCTACGGCAAGAGAATCGGAGGGGTCGTCAACATTGCCACGCGCTCGGGGACCAATCAGTTGCATGGCTCCGCCTTCGAGTTTCTGCGGAACAGCAAGCTGGACGCGCGGAACTTTTTCGACAATAAGAAGCCGTCTTTCAAGCGGAATCAATTTGGAGGTGCGCTGGGAGGTCCGATTCGGAAGGACCGGGCATTCTTCTTCGGCACCTATGAAGGCTTGAGAGAACCGCTGGGTCTGACCAGTATTGCATTTGTGCCGAACGACGCCTCCCGGGCGGCGGCTGTCCCGGCGATGCAGCCCTACTTGATCCTTTTTCCAAGAGTGAATGTGATCGACTTCCACGATGGGACCGGGGAATTTCTCGGCAATCCGGTCCAGCGCAGCAGCGAAGATTTCTACCTCGGCAGGGTCGATTACAAGCTCTCCGATAAGGACTCTGTTTTTGCCCGATACAATCTTTCCAATTCCAGCTTGAACCAGCCGGATCTGAATCCTCTGGCCTCCACGATCAACGATAGCCGGGGGCAATTGCTGACCATGGAATTCAAGAGGGCCTATGCGACCTTCCTGAACCTGGTGCGCTTCGGCTATAGCCGCAGTTTCCTGAACAACGAAGATTTGCCGAACATTTCGGTTCCCGCTTCTCTCAATTTCGTCCCTGGGGCAAAGTCGATCGGAACCATCGCTTTTGGCAGCGGTGCGGTGTCGGGAGGAAACGGTGGGAACTCCCTGACGACCGCCGGGACGAACAGTTCCGCCGGCAAATTCTATGTCCTGAATCAGTTCGAAATGAACGATCAGGTCTACTACTATCATGGCGCCAACGCTTGGCAATTTGGAGTCAAGCTGCAACGGATTCAGCACAACAGAGCCAACGTCACAAGCCTCCGGGGACAATATCTGTTCAGCGGTATCCAGGGCATTGTGAATGGAACTCCTACGCAATTTCAGGCGCCGGACCCGAATGGCGCCGGAGATCCGATCAAGGGCTACCGGCAAAACGATTTTGCCACTTTTATCCAGGATGATCTGAAAGTGGGCCGGAATCTCACGCTCAACCTGGGCGTGCGGTGGGAGTTCATGACAGCGCCGGGGGAAGTGAACGGCCGGCTCTCGAATTTCCGGAACCAGATTGTGAATGGACTCCGGGTGTATCAGTCGAAACCGACCCTGGGACCTGTTTTCGATACAAACCTTGGAACGGTGGCGCCTCGGCTTGGCTTCGCCTGGGATACCTTCGGCAATGGCAAGATGGCTCTTCGGGGAGGGTTTGGAATCTTCTACGATCCGATTGAACCGGAAAATATGGGAGTGGATCGCCTGGTGCCATTTTATAATCTCGTCCAGGTCGCCAACCCCGTTTTTCCTCTGGGTTTCTCGGGAGGAGTGGGAAACGCGGCTGTTCCCGCTCCGGCCGGATTCGATCCCCACGCAGACACCCCCGCTCGGGCGGCTTGGAACCTGGGAATTGAGCGCGAGATTACTCGCAATATTTTGTTCGATATTAGCTACGTCGGCTCCCATTCCTATCATTTGATCGAAGTGACCGAAGGGAACACCGCCGTCCCGCAAATCCTTCCCGGAGGAATTTATTTCTATCCGGCCGGCTCTCCGGCCAAAAATCCGCTAGTCGGTGCGGGAACTTCGCGCTATACCGATGGCGTCGCTTCCTACAATGGGCTCCAGGTAAACTTCACGCAACGGCCCAGCCACGGGTTCCGCTACAAGCTCTCGTACACATACTCCAAGACCATGGATAATGCTTCCGCTCTGGTCGCGGCGGAAGCGCAAGGGACGCCGAATATTCCGCAGAATCCGGACAATCGGCGGGTCGAGTGGAGCGTCTCGGCCCAAGACATCCGGCAGAACTTCGTTAGCAACCTGACGTATGACTTGCCTGGACAAGACCGGAGAGGCTTTGTGGGACACGCGCTTGGTGGATGGCAGGTTAGCGGGATCGTCACCGTAGCCAGTGGGCCCCCGTTCACTGCTGAGTCGGGTTTCAACCGATCAAGAGACCTAAATAAAGACAACGGAGACAGACCGGATGTGCGTCCCGGCGCCAGCAATAATCCGAATCATGGGGTGAGCGCCGGCTGCTCCGGAATCCCAGCGGGCCAGAAGTTGGGGACGCCGAATCGTTTCTTCAATCCCTGTGCGTTTATGCTCGCGCCGGCCGGATTTTACGGAAATGCCGGCCGGAACACTCTCACTGGCCCTGGATTCGCCGATGTGGACCTCACCCTAGTGAAAGTGATCCCGGTCACCGAGCGGCTGAAGATTGATTTCCGGGCCGAGTTCTTCAATATATTCAATCGCGCCAATTTCGGCTTGCCGAGCCCGCCAATGTTTTCCAGCACGGGACTGTACCTGGGGTCGGCCGGAGTCATCACCAACACGGTTTCGACTTCGCGCCAAATCCAATTTGGGTTGAAATTGCTTTTCTGAGCGCGGGTGAAAATTGAATCATCGGCTCGCGCTGAATCAATACCCAGGCCATCGCGAGAATAGGGAATCGGAAGAGGGATCATGTTTCATCAAGTCACAATTGCAAGTAATAATCGGCTGGTGCGTAGTTTGGCGGCAGCTCTGACCATAGCGTGTTTGGGCTGTTGGCCGGCAAGTGCTCAGGACAACACGATAACAGGTATCGTGCAGGGAGAAAGCGGCCAGGCCGTGGCCGGCGCATTCGTCAAAGCGGCGAACTCGGAGACGGGTCTTGCCGTCATGGTGGTGAGCCGGGCGCAGGGCCGCTATAGCACTCCGAAACTGCCTCCGGGAAAATATACGGTGCAGGGGTTTGGCGGAAACAATCGGAGCGACGTCTCCGGTCCCATCGAGGTTGGAAGCAATCGGCAGGCGACGCAGGATCTGGCGTTGAGCGTTCCCTGGGAAACGGCTCCGCCCGAGAAGAGGGTGACGGACGCGGATTTCGCCAAACTGATGCCGCCGGGCGACGGCAAGCGGATCATTACCTCGCGTTGCGTGTTCTGCCACGGCTTAGAGCGTATCGTCCCGACTCGCCACACGCGCGAACAGTGGCAGAAGACGGTCGAACGAATGAGCGGCTTCATCAGCGAGCGCACGGATCTCCAGAAACGAATCAATAAGGGCCCATTGACCGACGAGGAGCGCAGCGCGGTTGTGGATTACGTTTCAACGAACTTTGGCAAGGACGTTCCCCGGCTCCCTTCCGAGAACCCGCCTTACGACCCGAGCAAGCATTTGCCCCGGACGCTTCTGAAAGGCCCGGAAGCGAACTACGTTGCTATGGAATTGGATCCGCGCAGCGGAGGTCGGACCGGCGGAAAGGATCGAGGTACGGTTCTGGATGTGGAGTACGAGATAGGCGTGGATTCCCAGGGCACGGCCTGGGTATCGGGAGTAGACAACGAATTGTTTGGGCATATTGACGCGAAGTCGCTTGCGTTTACGCGAGTAGTTCTTCCTCCCGGCAAGACTCCTCGCGCGTTGGCCCAGATTGGAATAGACCCGCAGGAGCAGGTTTGGATTCTGGATAACGGCCGCACGCCGGATGCGGAACTGCTTCAGTACGATCCCAAAACTCAAAAAATAAAAACGTATGACATTCCGGCGCCTCCCAGGTTCCGGTCACCCCTCAACACGCTGCGGTTTTTGGACGGGAACGTCTGGGGCACGGGAAATTCATCCAGCCGCCTTGTGAAGCTGGACCCGCGCACAGGGAAAATCACCGACTATCATGTTCCCGGCGGCTCGCATCCCTATGGATTGACGATCGGCGCCGGCAAATCGATTTGGTACACCGGGATGTACGACAATGAGGTGGTGAAATTCGATCCGGACACGGGCGAGCGGACGCCTTTCAAGTTATCCACCGCGCGAGCCGCAATCCGGCGGATCGATTCCGATGCAGATGGGAACTTGTGGGTAGCCGCGCAGGATACCGGCAAATTATATAAGCTGGACCCGCGCACCGGAAAGTTCACGGAATATACTCCTCCCACGCCCCATGCCGGCGTATATGGCGTCGAGGTCGATAAGAAACGGAACATGATCTGGTTCACCGAGCGGGATGGCGACAGGATCGGGCGCTTCGATCCGAGCGCCAATACGTTTGTAGAGTTTCCTCTTCCTAGCGCCGATACGTCATCGCGCAGAGTATTGGTCGATCCAACCAACTCCAACCGCGTGTGGTGGGGAGGCACGAGGATCGGTTACATCGAGGTGATGGAATAACGAGGCCCTTCCCTAACGGGCTGCTCGACACGATGACGCGCGTAAAAACAAATCCGATCGTTGCCCTCGCATCCGCGATGCTGTTGCTGATTCTCGCAATCGATGGCGCGGGGCAATCCCGCGCATCCGAATCGCCTGCGTCCGTCGCGGCGGTTCCAAAAGCGGAAGAGGTTTACCGGAACGTCCGGTTCTTGAGAGGCGTGCCCTACGATCAATTCATTCCCACCATGTACATGTTCGCCGAATCGCTTGGCGTAGAATGCGACCATTGTCACGAAGCCAATCGGGTGTCGGACGCCAAGCCAACCAAGCAGATCGCAGGCAAGATGTTGCAGATGGTGGAGCGAATCAACCGGGAATCATTCGACGGCAGTCCCAAAGTCACCTGCTTTTCGTGCCACCGTGGAAGTCCCAAGCCAGTCGATATGCCTGTGCTTCACAGTACCGAGGGCAAGTCCCCGTCCGACGATGCGAAAAACAATCGGCGGACATTTTCAGGCGTACTGCCAACAGTGGATCAGCTTATCGAAAAGTACATGACAGCGCTGGGCGGGGCGGCCGCAATTCAGAAGATTTCCAACCGCGTGGAGAAGGGCACGGTGAACCAAAATCGTCCCGGCGGGGGGCCGCTCACCAAATTGTCGGTCGAAGCGACTGCGGAGACACCCGGCAAACGCATCACAAAAGGCTTCTCGGTAACCCATTTGGGAAACAGCCCCGACGCGTACGGAGTATATAACGGAGACTATGGCTGGGTTCGGGAGGGAAGCGGCCCTGTCAGAGTGATGTGGGACTCGCGGCGCGACGCTGCCCAGTTGGAGGACACGCTCAATTTCGCGCCCCACCTGAAACAATTGGTCCGCCGTTTGACCGTCGAGCAGCCGGAAGAGATCGGTGGAAAAGAAGCCTACGTCATTTCAGGCCGGATGAGCGCGCTGCCGCTAGTTAGGCTCTATTTCGACGCGGATTCGGGTTTGCTCGTCCGGCTGGTATATCACACCGAGTCGGCGGTCGGCCCGGTTCCTACTCAGATTGACTACGCGGATTATCGGGAAGTTGACGGCGTGAAGATTCCTTTCCGCTGGACAGTTGAACTCGTCAGGAGTGTTCATCTCACGTATCAATTGGATGAGGTGCGACAGAACGTTCCCATCGACGAAACGATTTTTGCTAAACCCAGTCCCCCGCCACCCATGTACTGAGCACTCGGCAAGAGAAATTTTTAGGTTTCGGAATTTTGGCGAACGACCCCTTCCGGATCGACCTCTTGCAAACTCATCCTTTATCGGATTTTCACTCACTTCAGGTGGTACAATAACAGCCGGTTGGGTCACCTTCGACGTTAGTCGAATCTTATGCTATCAATCACCGCGGACAAGCTGAAAGAGTCCGCCCAAGGGCGAACAGTTATGAATTTCAAATACTTAATAAAGTGAGGACGATATGCACCGGAACTTCTATTTGCTTATTTTCTCGATGATTATATTTTCAATCTCACCATTGCACGCAGCCCAGGAACCGCTGATCGGGACCTGGAAGATGAATCCGGCAAAATCGAAGTACAGTCCCGGCCCTCCGGTGAAGAGCGCCACGATTAAATACGAAGCGGTCGGCGACGATGCGTTAAAAAACATCCGCGATGAGACCGATGCAAACGGGAAGGCCGTTCATTCCGAGTACACTTCCAAATTCGATGGCAAGGACTATCCCGTCTCGGGTGAACTGGGAGGAGGGAACCCGCCTCGCGGCACGATTACCGCCAAACGCATTGATGCTTACACGACGGAGAACATCAACAAACTGGACGGCAAGATTACTTCGACCTCCCGCCGCATCGTCTCCAAAGACGGCAAGACGCTAACCATCATTGTTAAAGGCACCGACGGCAAGGGACATCAGATTGATAACCGCGTTATTTATGACCGGGTCGAATGACCTTCGGCCGGTCCAGGTCGTAACGACTCGCAAGACTTGATTTTTTCATTGGGGGAATAATATGCGCGTGCCATTGATTATGCGCGGCGCGACTGCGCCTACGTTGTCTGTGTTCTTTGCCTCCCTCTTAGCGGCAGGCACATGGTTTTTATTCGCAGGACCAACAAGCCGGACGCCTTTTCGCGCGGCCGGTGCGATCGCCAATCGTTTGCCGAACGGCGGTCCGCAACTGATTTCGATCGATCCCCTGCCGGAAGCGGAAGGGGAGATGTGCCAATGGGCGTCAGCGAGTGCCAGCAGCACTTTTCCCGTTGCTCTGGAGCAGACCGGCCCCGCGAAAATGTCCGCTCCGGAAAATCAGCCTGGCGCCTCGGCCGAAGTCGATCGGGCTCCTCTGCGCGTCATCCGGGATACGTATCCGACCTATAGCGCCATTTCCGTGGATACCCGCACGAACGAGACATTTCTCCTCGATGAGAACCTCTTCGGGTTGAAGGTATTCAATCGGATGGACAACACGCCGCCGGGCGCAAGCTTCACCGAGCCCAAACGGGTGCTGGGCGGCATCCAAACTAAATTGGAATTCAACTGCGGCTTGTACGTCGATCCCAAGGTCGGCGACATCTATGCAGTCGACAACGACACGGGCGACACGCTGTTGATATTCGCGCACGATGCCAAGGGAGATGTCCCGCCGATCCGCGAATTGAAGACTCCGCACCGGACCTATGGCATTGCCGTGGATGAGGCGGCGCAGGAGCTTTTCCTAACGGTCCAGTATGCTCCGCAAGTGGTGGTCTATCGCAAGCAAGCCACGGGAGCGGAAAAGCCCATCCGGACGCTCGAAGGCGAGCATACCAAGCTGCAGGACGTCCACGGGATCGCTCTGGATACGAAGAACGGCTGGATGTTCGTCAGCAATCACGGCAGCGACAGCAAATGGGATGTTCCGGGGACGGGCAAGTTCAACCCTCCATCCATCACCGTGTACCCACTGAAGGCGAATGGAGACACGTCTCCGCTGCGAACGATCGAAGGTCCGAAGACGCGCCTGAACTGGCCTGCGGCGATGTCGGTCGACGTGGATCGCGGCGAGCTATTCCTCGCCAATGACGCCGACGACTCCGTCCTGGTATTTCCTGTGACGGCCAACGGCGATGTCGCTCCGGTTCGTATGATCAGAGGGCCGCAAACCGGCGTCAAGAATCCCACCGGCGTATTCGTGGACACGAAGAATCGGGAGTTGTGGGTCTCGAACATGGGGAACCATTCGGCGACCGTGTACGCCCTGGACGCCAGTGGAAATGCGGCACCGTTGCGGACCATCCGCAGTGCACCGGTGGGAAAAGTCGCCCTAGCGATCGGCAATCCGGGAGCCGTGGCCTATGACAGCAAACGGGAAGAAATTCTGGTGCCGAACTGAGTCGCCCATCCGCAGATCGCGGCTTTCGCCAGGATGGCGAAAGAGAACTCGGCGCCGAAGCGATTGATCGCCGGCCAAAAAACCCTGCTCAGCCGCACCATGCACGACATTCGCTACGATGCCGTTCACGATGAAATACTGGTTACGAATCCTTTTGCTCAAGCCATCCTCGTCTATCGAGGGGCGGTGAATGGCGAGGAGGCTCCCATTCGCGTGATCCGCGGACCTCATACCGGCCTGAAGGGCTCGTTCTATGGGGGGCTGGACCGGTTGGATATCGATACGGTCCACAATGAGATCCTGGTACCCTGTCAAGATTCCATTCTCGTTTATCCGCGCGAGGCGAACGGCGACGTGGCTCCCATCCGGGTGATCAAAGGTCCGGATACAGAACTGAAGGGAACCACCACCCTGGGAGTAGATCCCGTCAACAACGTGCTGGTGGTCGCTACCGGGAGTTACCTGGAAGTCGGCACTGGGCAGAAAGCTTCCGGTGGTCTGCTGATTTTCAATCGCACCGACAATGGTAACGTAAAACCGCGCGGCACCATCGCGGGGCCGAAAACAGGCATCGCGCAAATTGCCCAGATACAAATGTATTCGCCGAAAGGATGGATTGTGGCCGCGCAACAGGGTGGCACCCAGGAGGTCGAACCCGAAGGCACGTTTGTGGGCGTTTGGAGCATCCACGACAACGGAGATGTAGCGCCGAGGTGGAAGATCGCTGGTCCGAAGAGCACGATGAAGCGGCCGCGCGGCGTAGCTCTGAATCCCGCCGCCAAGGAAATCATCGTAGCGGATATGCGCCTCAACTCCGTTTTGACATATTATTTCCCGGAGATTTTTTAAATCGAGCTACGCCGAGCCGGATTGAATCCCGTCGAACTCCCACAGCGAGGCTCCCAGGGCCGCGTTGTGTTCGATGACCTTCACGAATTCGTGAATTCCACACCGAAATGAAGGGAACGTTGCCATGACCGATCTGCCGAAAACAAGCCGCGCCGCCGTGCTGAACGCTCCACGGCAGCAAGTGGAAATCCGGGAAATTGAGATTCTCTCCCCAGGGCCGGGAGCCATGGTTGCCAAGGTTGAGGCGGCGACGGTCTGCGGCACGGACGTGCACATTTGGCAGGGCGACGTGCAACCGGAATGGCCGGTCGGGATGGGACATGAGATGGTGGGTCGCGTTGCAGCACTCGGCGAGGGCGTGGTGCGCGACAGTGCGGATCAGCCGCTGAGCATTGGCGACCGTATCATCTGGGCCTATCCCTGGTGTGGCAAGTGTTATTTCTGCACCATCGCGCGCCAGCCCAGCCTTTGTCCCAATGCGAAGATGAATGGCTGGCGCAGCGCGGAAAAGCATCCGTTCCTTTGCGGCGGGTTCGCGGACTATTGCTACATTCTGCCGCAGTGCCGCCCGGTCAAAGTGCCGGACGAAGTGGAGAGCACGATTGCATCGTCGGCCACCTGCGCTTTGCGAACCGTCGTCCACGGGTTTGAACGCCTGCACGCGTATGGCGGGATTGGCGTGCAACCATCCGTGGTGGTATTGGGAAGCGGGCCGGTAGGACTTTACGCTCTGGCGATGGCGATCGTATCCGGAGCGGGGCTCACCATCAATATCGGAGCGCCGGAACAAAGGATCAAGCTGGCCCGGAAATGGGGCGCGACTCATACCATCAATCTCGACGATGTGAAGGACTCGCGCGAGCGGATTGAAATGGTCAAGAAATGGACGGGAGGGCGCGGCGCAGACCTGGTGATTGAAGCCGCGGGACCCGCCGCCGCCTTCCAGGATGGGATCGAAATGGTCCGGCGCGGCGGCCGCATGCTGGTCATCGGACAAACCGGCGGCAAGCCCATCGAGTTCTCTCCACGCCGCATCAACAGCGGCATGCTGGACATCATCGGAGTCATCTCGGCGCATGTCGAACACTTCTACAAAGCCATGCAGTTCTTGAAAAACAACCGCGACCGCTTCAGCTTCGGCGACATGATCAGCAACAGCTACCCGCTGACCGGCGTCACGGCGGCCCTGGAGTCGATGGCCGCACTCCGAGAAATCAAGCCCGCCATTATACCCGCTTTGGGTTAAGTACGAATTCCGGAACGGATGCGGGAGGTGAATGGTTTGGCACCAAATCACGGCTTGGTAATCGAGGGAGGAACATTGATTGACGGGACCGCAAGGTCTCCTCAAAGGAATGCGGCCGTCGTCATGGAAGGAAATCGCATCACCGCGGTCGGCGAGAAAGGAAAAGTTCCCTATCCGCCAGGGGCGCAGGTCATTCCGGCCGCCGGCAAGTTCATTTTGCCCGGCCTCATCGACATGCATGTGCATTGGGCTGACTGGATGCCGGAATTGTTCCTGGCCCATGGCATTACATCGGCAGTGGATCTGGTCTCCACGGATTGGACCCTGGAGCAAAGCAAGGCACTGTCGGACGGCCGCATCGCGGGACCCCGGCTTTTCGCCGCGCTCGGACCATTTGCCGGCCGGTTGCTTTGGGACCGGCTTCCCAGCGAGATAGACAGCGCCGAGGTGGCCCGACGCATCGTGAGAGAGGCTGGAAGCGGCCGGTCGAAATACGCTCTGACCAAGGTCTATACGGAACTGACTCCGGACCAGCTCCACGCGGTGGTCGAAGAATCTCACAAAGCCGGACGAAATGTGATTGCACATCTCGGTAGCCTCGATGCGCGGCAGGCGGCCGAAGCCGGTGTCGATGCCCTGGCGCACGCTTCCGGCGTGGCGCTAGCGACCATTCCCGATCGCGCCAAAGCCGATGACTTGCGCACCTGTGTCAAGCTGGGGATCTCGATCGAGTATCCACTGTTCCTGGTCTATCATGCGTTTGTGGATCGGGCCAAGGTGAAGGAATTGACCGCTCTGCTCATCCGGAAAAATGTCCGGCTGGAGCCGGATCTGATTAACACGGCGCGCTGGGGCGCGAAAGACAGGGAAGCCTGGATCGCCGAAGACGCGAAGATCCTGAGCGATCCCAATCTGAAGTACATACCTTCCAACAACCGGGACAGAATTCTTTTCTCCAAGCCTCTCGAACGGTTGAGCAAAGAGGAACAGGTGCTGCTTGGGCAAGGATATGAGAACCTGCGCAGTTTCCTCCGCGGCTTTATTCAAGCCGGCGGAACGATCCTGGCGGGTTCCGATACCGCGGCGTTTGTTCTGCCCGGCGCTTCCCTCCATAGGGAACTGGAGCTTCTGGTGGATGTGGGATTAACGCCAATGCAAGCGATCCAGGCGGCTACCAAGAATAATGCGGAGTTTTTGCAGGAGAGCGATCTGGGCACCATCGAACCGGGGAAGTTGGCGGACGTGATCGTGATCGGAAAAGATCCGCTGTCCGATATCAAGAACACAAACTCGGTGGAGGTCGTAATCAAAGACGGAACCGTGATGGATACGAGCTATCACGCGGACTTCGTCAATCCGATACCCCGCGCGCGGGTGGTAGGATATCCGAATCCCAGACCTTCAATCAGAACCTTATACCCGATGACTTGTCAGGAAGTGAATCGGGATTTGGAGTTGATCATCGAGGGAGCCAATTTCATCGACGATTCCATCGTTGACTTCGATGGCGTAACGGTTCCGGCGACTCCGGTGAAAAGCACGCTCCTGCGCGAAACCAAATTCTACCCCGTTTACACTCAACTGGCCGCCACCGTGCCAGCCCGGCTTTTGAACAGGGCCGCCAGCTACAAGGTGTTCGTAAAAAATCCGACGCCGGAGGGCGGTGTCTCAAACGTCCTCACTTTTTTTGTGGCCTCCTGATCGTTGCTTCCTGATGGGGCGCCCGCTCATTCGATCACTTCTACGTAGCCAAGCTTGCCGCTCCTGGTGTTCCACCAGATGCGGTTCGGATGGGTGGGATCGAGCTTACTCATCCAGGGCACCTCATTCGCTTCCGGCAGCGAAAACTCCACAAAGGTGTTTGTGCTGGGATCAAACCGTCCTAACTTAGCCGCATCCGCTTCGCTGAACCAAATCAGGTTCCGTTTTTTATCCACGTCTACGTCGTGACCGGCGCTGGCGCTGGGAAAGGGATATTCCGCCATCTTCCCGGTGCGATAGTCAAGCTTCACGAGTTTTCTCCCCGCCTGTGTGGCGATCCAGAGATTCCCATCGGCGTCGGTTTCGATCCGACGGGCCCCGGGTTTCTGGCCATTGATTTTGTAAGGCGTCATCTTCCCGGTATCGGGATCCACCCGGATCACTGCACCGTCATCGTCGGCAGCGAACCAAATCATGTTATCCCCCGCGATGACAATTCCGAACGGGTGCTGGCCCCAGCGGACTGGCGACTGCGTGAATTCGGTGACCTTTCCGGTGCCGGCGTCCACCTTCACGAGACGATGATATGCGGTTCCCGTCGCCCAGATACTTCCATTCGAGTGGAACTGGAGCTGGTTGAACAAAACATCCCCTCCCGGAATCGTGGGAACGGGAACGTCGAACGTTTTGAGGATCTGCTTGCTCTGGGGATCGTATTGGAACCACTGGGCGTTGGGAATCACGTTTGACGTAAACCATATCTTGCCCTGCGGATCAATCGCCACGGTGCCGAACAGGTCGTCGTGCCACGGCAGGACAACCTTGCCCGGTGGTGTGAAAATACGGGAATAGGTCATCGTCTTGGGATCAAAACGCCCGAAGATCCCCGAAGTCAGCTCGCTGATCCAGAGCGTTCCCTGGGGGTCCAGAGCGAATGCTCCGACTTGCTGGCCGCCCGGCAACTTCAACTCCATGGCAACATACTTGGCCGCCGCTCCTTGGAGTAACGTCCGGGGCAGGAGCCGGTTCACCTCCTTGGAAGGCTCGGAAGGAGGAAGCGGCGTATCCATGCCGAAGTTCTTCGCCACATAATCCAGGATCACTTCGTATTCATGGTCCGTTAACGCACCTTTGGGAGTTTCACCGGCGGCAGCATGTTGCAACTCTTGGAGCTTCTGTAGCAGATTGAAGCGCATCTCCGTGACCTTCTGCTCCCACTGCTTTGGAGTCTTCCGCCTGGTAACATATTTCCACGTGCCATGGCACAAAGTGCAGTGGCTCAGCAAGAGTCTCTTACCTTCTCCATCCGGCATCATTGCCGCATACTGTGCATCAGGAAGCCTGTTTGTGGCCGAATATTCCTTTTGGGGAACACTCAATGACACGTCCATTTTGGCCTGAGTATCGCCAGCGACATTTACCGGCCCTGCCGCCTCGCTTTGGTAACCGCCCCCAAACCCCTGGACGCTATATTTGCCCGGAAGCAGGCTGGGCGTCGTGTAGCGACCCTGCGCCTGGCTGACCACCATGAAGGTGAGACCCGTCTCGGAGCTTCCGACCTTGACCAAAGCGCCGGCCACGGGTTGCCCGGATGCGTTTTTTATTATGCCTGTGATGATAGTGTTCCCGGCGCCCATCACCCAGCCGCTGAAAGTCGCTGTGACTATAGACAGATAAAGAATGAGCCTCGCCGGCTTCCCCTTTGCCCAACCAACATCATTGAACACGGTCTCCTCCTCATCCCACTTCGAATGTGTTTCTATTTCTGTCCGTCGCCATTCACTCACGGAATTCGAATTCGAGAAGAATATTACCACCGAACTGTCTTGGGAATTGAGAATAGAGTAAAAGACGGGTGCAATTAGAAGTGAGAGTCAGCTACCTCAAATGAAAAGCAGATCCCTCGTCGAAGACTCCTCGGGATGACATCGTGCTTTAAGATTTCAGGATGATGTCATCCTGACGACCAACGGGAGGAAGGATCTGCTTTTTCTGTCGGGTGTGATGACTCTCACCTCCAATTGCACCCCGTAAAAAACGGGGCATCCTGCCGGAAAGAAGATGGGTCAACGATGATTCATCATCGAATCGGTAGATCGAGTTCTCGCCCGCTAGTCATAAGCCGTAATTGCACTCAGACCGGTTCTTGCGCCAAGTCCGGCTCGCACTCCAAAACGGGAGAACGGCTGCGCGTTGAAATCATCAGGCTTGCCGCCACCATGCATAATCCACCCGAGATCCAGAAGGCGTCGCGGTAATCTCCCATATAGGTGCGGATGCTCCCCGCGCCAAATCCCGTGGCCGTAGGATAGGGTTGCGTCGGACTGACGGTACTGAACAGCCGGGCCGGACCCGTTACACCCGCTGCGCCATCAAATATATCGAGACCGGTGAATACCGTCGTGTCGGCAAAGGCAGCGGTCGCAAAGAAGCACAGAGAAAGGCACAGAGAGGCAATAAGTTTTTTCATAGTTTTGACTAAAGTGTCCCGCCAAGGAAGATTGGAACGGAAAGATTATACGTTATTCCCTGAAACTGCAGAAAAAAATCCCCTTCAAACAAAAAATGTTCCACTAGTGCCGCGCCGAAGAGCGGCTAGACATGGATCCGGTTGGCTCGGCGATCGATGCCTTCCCGTGCCGCAACACCCGTTCGCCGATAATGCCATACCTAAAATCCTGGGCGCGCTGGTCTCACTGGACGGCAATGGTCACGGTGTTGGAAACGGCGCCGCCAATGCTCAGCACTAGGGAGACGGCACTCCCCGGCGTGACGCTGGCCGGCACTTGTGCGTTGACCTGGTATAGACCGACGAAACCCGGCGCCAGGCCGGAGAAAAAGTCGCCGGTCGTCGAAACCGGAACGCCCCCGATGGTTACTGTCGGCGTGGTGGTGGTGACCGATATCGAGGTGCCCGATGCGGGCGCTCCGCTGGCGGGCTGATTAGTGACCGGGCCCAATCCGGTGCAGAAAATCGAAATGAACTCGCCGCGGTTAACCGGCCTCGCGGCAAAACCGGGAAAGCTGCCCAAAGGAGCGGCAATCTCGCCGGTCGCGGAAATCGTAATGGCTCCCTGCCCGCTTCCCGATGAATTGGCTGTGAAAATACCGGGCGCGAACTGCGTCAAGGCGACGGTGGACACAGCGTTCGAGGCAGCCCCTGTGTTGACGGTGAGAGTGGCTTGCGTCTGCCCGGCCAGCTCCCAGGGAACTTGGAAATTGATCTGGCTTCCCGAGACGCCGAATAAAAATGCAGCGATGCCGTTCAATTGCACGGTCGCTCCGCCGGAAGAAGAAGAGAGATTGGTGCCGAACGTGGAGACAATGCTGCCGGGCGCTACCGCCGCGCGGGCGGCGAAACTTGCGCCGTTAATCGTGCCGCCGGGATTGACGGAGGGTCTACCGGCTTGGTCCGAGATTTTGACGATAAACGCGTCGGAAATCGATTGCGAACGAATGGCGGCCTGGAAGGCGCCGGGGCTCGCGGGGAAATTATTCGAGGCCGTGGACCCCGCTACGTAAACGTTTCCCGAGGCATCGAGTGCAATCCCGAAGTCTTGATCGTCGTCACCGCCGCCGAGATAAGTGGAATAAACCAAGGCCGAGCCAGCGGCGTTGAACTTGGCCACGAAAGCGTCCGGGCAGGGAACCGTATTCGGCTCGCGCCCACAAGTGCCAGGACCCAAAAAGTTCTTTATTGCAATCGCGGTCGGGAAGTTCGAGGAATATGTCGCGCCGGCGACGTATGCGTTTCCCGATGCGTCGACTGCAATCGCACGGCCGCTGTCCTCGTCGCTTCCGCCGAGATAAGTGGAATAAACCAAGGCCGCGCCGGACGGATTCAGTTTGGCCACAAATGCGTCGTGACACGGGCCGTTGATAGCGATGGGACACGCGCCGCCGCTGAAACTTCTCTGCACCGGATTGACCGTGGGAAAGTTGGCGGAGCCGGTGAATCCGGTCACGTATGCATTTCCTCCCGCATCCACGGCGACGCCATTCCCGCCTTCATCGCCATTGCCCCCGAGATAAGTGGAATAAACCAAAGCCGAGCCCGCGGGATTCAACTTGGTCGCAAAGACGTCCGCACATGCAAAACGAGACAGGGGAGTCCCGCAGGTGCCGCCCGCCGCAGCGGACTGCAAAGGATTCACGGTCGGAAAGTTTGCCGACACCGTATATCCCGTTACGTAGGCGTTTCCGGAAGAATCGGCGGCGATTCCCGAGGCCTCGTCATCATCAGATCCGCCGAGGTAAGTGGAATAAACCAGAGTGGAGCCGGTGGGATTCAGCTTGGTCACGAAAACATCAAAGTCGCCGCCGCCGTTCGCGGGCTGAAACGGATTGCGCGTGGGAAAATTAATCGAGCTGGTAAAACCCGTTACGTAGGTGTTTCCGGAAGAGTCTATGGCAATGGCTTGCGCCTCGTCATCGCCTCTGCCGCCAAGGTAGGTGGAATAGACCAGGGCGGAGCCGTTGGCGTTGAGCCGGGCTACAAAAAGATCGGCATCCCCGCCGCCATTCGTAGCCTGTATGGGATTTGCCGTCGGAAAGTCGGTCGAGGTCGTGGAGCCGGTGATGTAAGCCGAGCCGAAAGCGTCGACGGCGATGGCCGAGCCTCGATCGTCACCGCGGCCGCCCAGATACGTAGAATACAAGAGCGCGGAGCCGATGGGATTTAATTTCGCAACGAAAACGTTGTTGGCGCTGCTCTTGTTCGTTGGTTGGAACGGCGTGGCGGTAGGAAAATCGGTTGAGCCGGTGAAGCCGGTGACGTAAGCGTTGCCGGCGGAGTCCACGGCGATTCCCCCGGCAAAGTCGGAATTGCTTCCGCCGAGGTATGTGGAATAGACCAGAGAGGGGTCGATCACCAGCGGTTTCGTCACATCGTAGGCAGCCAACTGGAAGCCAACTTGATGGCGGCCCCGGATTACGTAGCCCCCGGAGATTCCCCGGCGAATTCCGTGCTCTTCCTGGTAGATGACCGGCTTTCGTAGACGGACATCTTCTCCTCCCGCGCTGAGCGCGAGGTCCCCGCGCGAATCAATTTCGAATCGGTCGGCTCCTTCGATCTCCATGCGAATCGAGCCGGGGTCCGCTCCAGGAGCAACCACCACGTCGTACTCCAATTGCCCTTCCGCTCCGGAATTGCCGTAATAAATCAGGTCCACGCCAGGGTATACATCGCGGTATTTGATTTTGGAGTAGGCAGGCACGCCGGTGCGCCAGTGTTCCGGATTATTCCCGATGAGGTAGTTTGTTCTGCCGGGCAATTCCTCGAGGCCGATAACTTCCGGCGCCGGATTTGCAGCCACGAGTTTCATCCGCAGCACCGCTCCCACTTCCGACTTCCCACCCACAGATTTCACGGAACGATCTGTCTTCTGCGAAATCGGCGCAATCTGCGGATTGTGTCTTCCTTCTGGCTTCGCCAGGCTCAGCACGGCCTCGGTGCCCGTCAGAAAAAGCGTGTAGCCGGTGCCGCGGGTCAGAAATTTTACTTGAGCGTCGGTCTGTCCCCGGTTCTCTTCAAAACCGAGTGGAATCTTGCCGTAGCTTTCGACAATCCTCCGCATCGCATTCTGCGACACCGGTTGCGTTCGAAGATCGCGCTGGACATTGTGGTGAACAAGGCGATCAATGCTTGGGTTATGCGACACGACGACCGCGATGGCCGTGAGTTGCAGGCACAGCAAAGAAAGAACAAGCGATCCCGGTTTCATATATTCTCCGCCGCCAGGGGAAAGATGACGCCGTTCCATTTTAGAGGCGAGATGCCGTTTAGACAAGTATTTAAATGACATTTAAATGACATTTTTAATGACACCCGTCTTTTCGATTGCCATCGCTCATGCCACCGGATTAGGTCTCGAAGACTGCGCTTGTCGTCCAATAATCCGCGAACGTGAGAATGACGAAGGCCGAGATATTTATGCCACCGGATAGTGAGAGAGAATCCCAGGGGATTTTTTTTCTGTTGCGCGTCAATGATAATGTCCCCATGAGCGTTCCATAGAAATGTCCCCTAATCTAAAGACCTCCGAAGGAGGTCCGATTGGGGAGAACAGCGATGAGCGAGCGGGAGATGAGACGGGCGGCGGTATTAGCGCAAGTGGCGGCGAGGGAATGGACGGTGGTGGAAGCGGCGGAGCGGATGGAGTTAAGGTACCGCCAGAGCAAGCGATTGTGGAGGCGCTATCGGGAGCGGGGGGCAGCGGGGCTGGTGCATGGCAGCGCGGGACGGGTGTCGAACCGGGCGATGCCGAAGAAGCGGCGAGCGAAGGTGTTGCGTTTGATCCGGGAGAAATATACGGGGGAAGTCGGGCAACGCTTCGGGCCGACGCTGGCGGCGGAGCACTTGTGGAGCGAAGACGGGATCGCGATTTCGGCGTCCACGGTGCGGCGTTGGATGCGGAGCGAAGGACTGTGGAGCCGGGGAAGAAAAGTGCGAGCGCACCGGAGTCGGCGGGAGCGCAAGCAGCACTTCGGCGAGCTGGTGCAGATGGACGGCAGCTTCCACGAATGGCTGGAAGGGCGCGGACCGCGCGGGTGTTTGATGAACCTGGTGGACGACGCCACCGGCACGACGCTGTGCCGGATGGGAGAGCAGGAAACCATCGGTCCGCCGTGGGAGTCTTGACCGCCTGGATGGAGAAGTACGGAGTGCCGCGGGCGCTCTATACGGACTGGAAAAACGTGTACGTGCGGGAGCCGACGCCCAAGGAAGTATTGCACGGAACGCCTGCCCTGAC
>Ga0080064_1001710_pt1 | contig 42190 bp, 39 predicted proteins | sample Subgrocontami54m_FD_69260 | JGI IMG/M metagenome (GOLD analysis project Ga0080064, IMG submission 69260) | Subsurface groundwater microbial communities from S. Glens Falls, New York, USA - GMW46 contaminated, 5.4 m (SPADES assembly) (version 2) ...
CGTCTGGAGAGACCTGCCAGCTACTCGTGTTGAGCTCTGGCAGCGCCTCGGCGAGATACGGATGGACGGTTTCGGTCTCATCCTTGTAGTCGAGCATCGCGTTGAACATGCGAACCGGCCCCAGCAGCGAGCCCGAGAAGGTCTGGAGCGGCTTGGCGGCGATGCTCGGCGGCTCACCCCGCGCGAGGATCACCAGGGTTCGCTGGATGGGAGCCGCCCCCTGCGAAGGCGCTGGGTTCGTGCCGGCTTGGCGCGACGGAGCCGCCGAGGTGCACGCCGTTAGGACAAGGATCCCAAGCAGCCAGGTGCCAACGGAGCGCAGTTGCGTCACCATTTATGAAACCGAGGCGGTCGCCGGCTCGCCAACCCTCCACGGGCGGGACTGCGAGCGCAAGAGCGCCTCGACATCCTGGAGCGCCGGATCCAGCTCCGTATGCGGCGAAACCACCTCAATCGCGACCGGCGTGAAATGCTCTGGATGGCTCGCGTTCTTGGGCTCGATTCCCCGCTGCAAATCCCGCGCGGCATCGATCAGGATCTGACGCATCTTGATGAGTGGCGCGTCGTTCGATCCGAGGCGCTCTAGATTGCGCTCGACGATCGGTCCCCGGCCCTGCCGCTCGACCATGACCGAGTCCTGGGTCCGCTGGGACGGGACCCCGCTCATGTTCTTGACGCGCTGGAGCTCGCGATCCTGAAGGTAATCATTCTGGAGGTTGTATTGGTCTCGCCAAACGTCGATCACGTAGCCGTCGGGAAGATGGTAGGCGGCGCGTTTGAGGATAGGGGTGTATTTCTTCTCGTCTGGCGCATTTGGCCCCAGCCGCCGAAGCTCCTCTTCGGTTAGTGGCCGCTCGGGATGGGAAACGTACTGGAACACCGTGACGTGCTCGTCGTCGATGGGGACGAAGCAGCGCCCGCCAACCGGGTACACACTCGCGGAGATCAAACTGAAGATCGGAATCATCCAGCGATCGATCCGCCAGCGCCGCAATCCCTCGGCTTCGTGGGAGTGCGACGAGCGGATCATGCCGAATTCCGTTTGCCGCGGCGTGATCTGCACCGCATCGAATTCAAAATTCGGTCGGCCGCCGCCGGCTCGGGTAGTCCGAGTGCCAGGGCCGCGGGGCGACATCTGGCGGCCGTCAAACCACTGGTGGAGGAAGTAGGCGTGGGTGGAGTCCATCTCGCCTTCCATCCCCTGGAAATAGTTGCACTCCTGGATCCACCGCGCCACCGACCGCTGGCTCGGCGGCACCTGACACCACTCGAACAGCGGGAGCTCGGGCATGAGCTCCAGCGGGCCCATGTAGGTCCAGATGACTCCGCCCCATTCCCGCGTAGGGTAGGACTTGAGGTGAATCTTGTCCTTGAACGTGGACTCCGGCGGCTCGGACGGCATGTCCACGCAGTTGCCGGCAACGTCGAACTTCCAGCCGTGGTAGAGGCAGCGGAGGCCGGACTGCTCGTTGCGCCCGAAAAAGAGTCGGGAGCGCCGGTGAGGACAGTACGCCTCGACGATGCCGACCACACCCTCACTATCGCGAAACGCCACGAGATCTTCGCTGAGGAGCTTGATCCGGAGCGGCGCGCAATCCGGCTCGGGAAGCTCATCGGAGATCAGGGCGGGCATCCAGAATCGGCGGAACAGCTCCCCCATCGGCGTACCGGGGCCGGTTTGGGTGAGAAGCTCGTTGTCTTCTTTGCTCAGCATGGCTCGCCCCCCGGGTGGTCTCGAACAAGAATGGCCCACTGTATCACACGCGCCCAATTGAGAGGCGTCCCGGCCTGGGCTATCGGTCTCCTGCCACGGTAGTCGCACCCGTCGGTACGAGCGTTTCCGGGCGGGCCTACGAATTTGCGGGCGCTGTCCAACGATTGCTATGAGCGACTCGTGTGCCGCCGCCTAGGAGCCGCGCAATTTGGACTCCAGTCCTAACCCCGTCGAGTAGGCCATGGCCATTCAGATCGCGCGCCCGCCCATGCTTCACCCCGCCTGGAGGAGGCGGGAAGAATCCGCGCGATTTCCCGTGTGGATGGACCATCGCGCGGCATAGGAGGTGAGGCGGCCCAAGCGAACTCCGCTTACCGCAGGTCCCAGTCCTGGATGTTCCAGAACACATTGGTCTCGGGGGGGCCCTCATGGGGACCGGTGAGCGGTGCCGCCGCGGCCCAGACCAGTGGGGGGAACAGGAGTGAGATCGCGGGGAGCTCATCGCCGAAGATGCGGGTGAGTTGCGTCATCTGCTGCCCGCGCTGGTCGCGGTCGAGTGTTGACGTGAACTGGCCGACGAGGGTGGTGTACCGCGGGTCCGTCCAGCTCACCTGCGATCCACCGCGCCAGCCGTTCTCTGGCGTCGGCACGTTGCCCGGCACCGGAGACACGACGGTGCGCTCGGTTGCCGGAATTGTCGTGATGGCAAGACCCGGGTAGCCGAACTTGGTCGCGAGGTCGAAGGCCTGAGCCGGCGGCGTCATCCGCTGCTCGACCTTGAAGCCTGCGCCTTCCCAGGTTTTGGCGAGGATTGCCACCTCATTGGCATCGGCGGTCCCGGCGCGCAGCTCGAACATGAAGGGGCCGTCAGTAGGGCTAGAGTAGACACCGTCCGAGCCCTTCTCAAAGCCGGCCTCGCGCATGAGCTGATCCGTCAGGCGGAGGTCGAAATCGTGCTTCACCGCGCCCCGTTGCACCTCCGATCCCCACTGGCTGTTGGCGGGAAGGAAGAAGTCGGCCTCAGTGGCGAGCCCCGCGTCGATCGCCTCGTTGATCCCAGGGCGATCGATGGCGTGCGCCAGGGCGCGGCGTACGCGGACGTCCCCGAGCGAGCGTGGGGAGATCAGCGCCGGCAGGAACTGCACGATCAGCCCGTGCCAGACGAACACCTGATAGAACACCCGCCCAGCCTGGCGAGGCTGCCATTGCTCCTGCAGGGACACGGACTGGGGGAGCCGGAGGGCGGTGGCAGACGCGAGCTGGACTTCGCCACTCAGCACGTTTGCCAGCACGGTATTCGGGTCCGAGATGAAGAGCAGCCTGAGGTGGTTGATCCTGGGACGGCCGGTGGCGTGGCCATCGAATGCCTCGGCGTCCAGGGATGCGCCGGGCTCCCAGCTCGTGACCCGGTACGGGCCAAGGCCGACGAAGCCCTGCGTCCAGTACCGATTGTTGACGAAGTCATCCGTGGTCTGGCTGGTGAAGGCGTCTTCTAGCACGTGGCGCGGAAGCGCCGGGAGGTTGCGGTCCCTGCCCGTCAGGTGGGCCGCGTCCGGGTAGAGCTGCTTCCATTGAATCACCAGCGTGCGGGCATCCGGAGCCTGCACTTCGTCGATCGCGCTGAAAGGCGGCTGGGAGGCCAGGCCGAGCGCCGGCGTGGCGTAGACGCGCCATCCGAACACGAAGTCATCCGCCGTGAGGGCGGCCCCGTCATGCCAGGTGAGATTCGGACGCAGGCGATAGGTCGTCGCCATGCGGCCGTCAGGCAATACCCGCCAGCCATCTGTGTTCATTTCGGGCAGCGCCTCGACGAGGTACGGGTGAGGAACAGTCTGGTCGTCGACGTTGGCGACATCGGCGTTGAAGATGCGCCGGTGATCGACGTTGGCAACCTCCTCGGCCGGCGGGCGCAGCGCGAGCCCTTTGGGCTCTAGGCGCAGGGCGGCTACTAGCGTCCGCTGCGGCGCGGCTTGCGCCGGCGGCCGAGACGCGCCAGTCGACGGTCCAGCACTGGGACCACCTGCGGTGCACGCGGAGCATGGTGGCCAGCAGGAGGATTCCGAGCCAGAGATTTCGCTTCATGGATCGCACCTCCCCGTCCTTTGCGCAAGCCCCGCTGCCCGAGCGAGGCCAGCACCAGATTACCGTACGGGGCGCAGCGTCGCGAACCGGAAATCGTGCTTGACCGATTCCATTCTGAGAGTACACTCGACGCGACAAGAGCGAGCACCTAACCACACGTAAGCGAAGGAGATTGTGGATGGCAACGATGAACCCGCGAATGCCCAAAGTGCAGCAGCCGACTTCGGCGGAAGATATCCTCGGTGCGCTGCACACGGTCGTGACGCGCCCCCACGTGCGCGGCATGAATGAAGCGCTCGGGCTCAAGGCCGGCGAGCGCGTCCTCATGATCACGGACAGCACGGTTGACCCAATCATGAGTGAAGGCTTTCAGGAAGCGATCCGCGATGCTGGTGGGCACATCGACATCATCAATCTCGAGGGCTATCCCCTCATGGACGACCCGATCGATCTCGTCGACGGGCCAAACACGAGCAACTGGTACCCGAAGTGGGCCTGGGAAGCCGCGAAGCAGGCGGACGTCTTGCTCTGCCTGGCGTTTTTCAAGTTCCCCCACACGCCCAATCTGCCCTGGGGGCGGGAAAACACGTACAACGCGAACTGGCGAATCCAGGGGCGAGCGATCCAGTGGGAGATCCCTCCGGATATGCTGCTTAGCCCGGCGCTCACCTACCCGCTCGAGGTGTGGGATGCCATCGACGCGAAGCACAACGACCTGATGTGGGGCGCGCGGCGGATCGAGATCCGCGAGGACAACGGCACGAATCTCACCTGGGAGGTCACCCCAGAGGACTGGGCGTCGATCGAAGGCCGTAATGATGAAGACACACCGGCGACGAAGAAGTCTTACGTCCCGGGCCATCAGTTCGTTCCGTTCCCAAAATCCCTGCAGTTCGAAGGCCAAGTCGTCATCAACAGCCTTACCTTCGGAGGACCGGTCCCGCCGACCAAGCTCACCGTCGACGGCCGACGCGTGACGCAGGTCGAGGGGAACAGCCATTTTGCCGACCGGCTGCGGGAGACCTTCGAAACGTACAAGAATGCGACCTGGAAGGGCTTGCCCGGTCCAGGGGCCAACTGGATCAGCACCTTCGCGGCATGCACCAACCCCAAGTTCCGCCGGTCGCCGAACTGGGAAAGCACGCGCGGCTCGGCCCGCGTGCACACGTGGTGCCTCGGTCATCGGCGCTCGGGGTTCCTGCATGCCAGCGTCGGAGCCGCCCTCGAGAATGAGAACAGCAAGCTCATTCGCCATTTCGACATGGCGTTCCCGAATCTCTCCGCCGATGGCCGACCCGTCATCGTGGATGGCCATCTGCTGGCGCTCGATGATCCGGGAGTCCGCGCGGTGGCGGAGCGCTATGGCAACCCAGACGAGCTACTCCGTGAGGACTGGATCCCGGATCGCTACCGCGCGATCTAGCTGCAGATCGGTGGTCGCGCCGGTCGCTGACCCGTGCGCCGAACGGATTAGTGTAGTGAGGTGGGGCGCCGCGCGAGGGCACCCCACCTCACTACACTACGCTGAAGCCCTTCGAGCACTGGCTCGGCCCCTTGGCGGCCCGGGGCTGCGCGCTCACCACTTTGGGGCGTCCTGGCCGAGGCGTACGTGATCGAGGACCACCCAACATTGCTGCCTCATAGGAGACAAGCCCCAGCGTGTCCCGAGCGGCTGGACGTGCTCAGCGGTGAGAACGAACGTGCGTTTCCGCCGCGTTACCTTTTCGACGCCAACCCGGCGTAGTGCACCCAGATACCGCTCGGCTTGCGCGGTGTGGGCGCCACCTCTGGCTTCAGGTGCTCCTGCTCACCCAACAGGCGCATGTTTTGCGCGAACGCGGCGCCCTGCTCGCGGCTCAGGACCGCGTGGTCCTTGCCCGCGGCGCAGAAGGCGAGATAGTTCATACGCGCTTGCTCCTCTAGATAGAGCATGTTGATGACCGAGTCTTCCATGTCAGCGCCCACCGTCGCCGCTCCGTGGCCCTGCAGCAGGATCGCCTCTCGGTTGCCCAGGAGCTTGGCGACCTCGGCGCCATCCTCCTCGCGAATGATCAAGCGTGGGCTGGCAAACATCGGGAGCGGCTGGCTGAATAGCTGCATGCCCTCGATGCACATCGGGCCGAGCTGCTCCTGGAGGACGCTCATGAGCACGGTGTAGCGAGGATGGACGTGCACAACGGAGTTGATATCGGGCCGCTCCCGCAAGATGCACGAATGCATCTTGACCTCGTTGGGCAGGTTCAGCTCCTTGGCGCCGCTGACCTTGAAGCCGTTTGTATCGACGACCACCATGTGCTCTTTCTGTGTCATCGAAAGGGCAGGGCCGAGGGCCTTGATCACGAATTGGTCCGGCTTGCCCGGCACGCGGTAGCTGACGTGCCCCCGTTCGATAGTCGAGGAGTCCGCCAGACCCATCTCGAACAGCATGCGGTTCGCTAGCGCAACCTCTTCTTTGACGTCGTCGAGCTCGGACAATCACTCTCTCCTGCTGTAGTTTGCGCCGCGCCCGCCGCACGCGCTGGCCCCTGACCGGAACGTGAGATCGGGGGCACTCTCGAAGGCAAACAGGCTGGCATCGGACGATCGCGGTGGGAAATTCGACAGGGGCGGCCGCTATTGCCTGAGCGCTGGGTCAGATCAGTTCGAAAACTGATCTGCGGATTGAACCATACAGCAGGTGAGGACCGCCAACCGGTGAGGCAGTCGCTGGGACCACTGCGCCGCGCGGCAACTCGCCGAATCCAGGTCGTTCGAATCGCCCCGGCCGTGTGGTACCCTGGGATGTCGCTAGTATCACCAAAGTGCGGTGGCCGACGGCTGTGCAAGACGGCCATCCACTGCGAAGGGAGCCTGGGACCATGTTGATTCGTCTTGTAATCGCCCTCATTGCTGTCACAAGCTTGTTTACCTTGCCCACGTCTTTCTCGCGTGCGGCTGCCCAGGATGACCAGGAGACAGAGGCCACTCCGACCGTGCGGTGGGTGCCGCGCTGGGACCGCCAGGAAAGCGGCGCCAGTGACAATTTGTTCGCCGTAACCTTCGTCAATCCGATGCGTGGCTGGGCGGTCGGCGCCAACAACACGATTTTGCGGACGACGAACGGCGGCGAAACGTGGACCCGCCTGCAGGAACGCCGCGACCGGGGGACCGACTTCCGTGAAGTCACCTTTGTGGACGAGAACCACGGTTGGGTCCGATCGAACGAGAGCTTGCTATACACCAGCAACGGTGGAGACACCTGGCAGCCTGCCGCCAAGCCGGAACGCAATGCAAGTCAGTTCGGCCCCGGCTCGGTGCTTGGCAACACCCGGCTCCAACTGGTAACCGTAGGCGCCAGCCAACGGCTGTATCGAACCGACGACGGCGGGCAGGCCTGGACGCAGATCGGGGGCCAGCTCCCGCGGGCCAACTACGATTACCTCGTCTTCACCGATCTGACGCACGGCTGGGCTTCCCACGGCTTCACCCCGAGCCAGCTCGCCATGACGCAGGACGGCGGCGCGACCTGGTCGGTCGTAAGCCAACCCATCAATCAGAATTCCAAGATCGTCTTTGCGAGCCCGGCGACCGGCTGGATCCTCGGGGAAAACGGCACGGTAGTGCTCAACACGGCAAACGGCGGACAGTCCTGGTCGACGCAGTCGACCGGGTTGCGGACGTCCCAGCCGCTCACCGATATTCAGGTCCTCAGCGAGGCGCTCGGCTACATCCTCACCAGCTCGGACACCGGAGTCGTTCTGCGCACCGCGGACGGTGGAGCATCCTGGCAGTCCCTCGGAGCGCTCGGCACGCGGGAGGTGCGCGCCGTCTCCTTCACCGATGCCGAGCATGGCTGGGTGGTGGGAGACCAGGGGTTCATCGATTACTTCCATCTGGTTCCCGTGCCAGAGGAAGGCCCCGCCAACGCTGAGTAGCGGGCTGGCCCCCGGCCACAATCCGCCCGATTCCACTTCGTGGCAACAAAGTGTCGCCGTCCCGACTAGTGCCATCAACATGCGATACTTTTATGTCGTCTAGCTGACTGGCTGGCAGCGGGGCGCCGCGGAACCTCCCCCCGGCTCGGCAGCGACTGCTCAGCCGGGGCGATCCGTGTTTTGCCCCCGCGGAAAGGGCTGCCGATGGAGTTGGAGCAGTCCCTGATTTTTGCCCAGGAGCTCTCCCGGTTGCGCAGGGACGGCCGGAACCTCCGGCGCCGCATCGAGGAGCGAACGGTCTTGCAAACTGTGCTCGTCGCTGATGATGACCCGTTCATGCGAGCACTCATCGTTGCGACCCTCGCCCCGGAGAACTACGAGGTCCACGAGGCGGGTACTGGGGCGGAGGCACTCGCACTCGTCGAGGAGCACCATCCGTCGCTGACCATTCTGGACGCGCGCATGCCGGCCCCGGACGGCTTCGTGGTCTGCGAGACCATCAAGTCGAATCCAGAGTTGTCTGACATCCTCGTCATCATGGTGACGGCGAACCCTGCCGATGAGACAGGGGCAAGGGAGGCTGGGGCGGACCGGTACATCAGCAAGCCGTTCAGCCCGCTGAAGCTGCTGCAGACGATCGAACAATTGCTGCTCGATCGTTAACCCCACCCACAACTCGATTGAATGCCAAAGACGAATCGCTCGTATCATCGGAAGCCGTGTCCTCGAGACCGCTGGGCGGTGACCCGCAGTAACTGGACTACTGGACGCCGACGCTGCCACAGCGCAGAATAAGGCGTGAGCAACATGCACGTTAGCGAACAGCCCCTCCTTCGCAACCCGGTCCTGCTTATCGGCTTCTCGGGCTGGGTTGATGGGGGACAGGTTGCCACCAGCGCAATCCGCTTCCTTATCGACTCCTGGGACGCGAAGAAGTTCGCGGAGCTCGATCCGGAACTGTTCTACAACTTCTCCCGGAATCGTCCTCAGGTCCACATCAGCCCCGATTCCTCGCGGACCATAACCTGGCCAGAAACGAGCTTCTACTATCACGTGGATCCCCAGCTCGAGCGGGATTACGTCCTGCTGCTTGGGATCGAGCCCAATTTCAAGTGGCGCACCTTTTCCCAGGAGATCATGGAGGTCTGCGAATCGGTCGGGGTTGCCAGCGCGCTCACGCTGGGCGGGGTGATCGCGGATGTGCCACATACCGGTCCGGCGCAGGTCACGGTGTTCTCATCCGACCCGGAGCTTCGCGCCCGGTTCCCTGAGCTAGGGGCGCGCCGCGGCGGTTACCAAGGACCCACCGGCATCATCGGCGTGATCGCCGATGGCCTGACGAAAGCGGACGTACCGGTGGGCAACATGCGGGGCGCCGTCCCGCACTACGTCGCCGCCTCGCGCAACCCCAAGGTGCGCCACGCGCTCCTCGCCCGACTGAGCGAGCTCTATGGCTTGGGACTTGACCTGTCGAAGCTCGAGATAGCGAGCCGGCGTTTCGAGCGAAGGGTGAACCGGTCGCTCAGCGACAAGCCGGAGATGGCGGACTACGTCAAGAGCCTCGAAGCGCGCAGCGAGAGTTCCGCGCCTAAGAACGAACCAGGTGGACCCGATGCCGGCCAAGGCGGGGTTGGAGAGCTCCCCAGCGGGGAGGAAATCGTCCGCGAGCTCGAGGACTTCTTCCGGCAGAGCCCCAGCGGTCGGGACGATGAGCCTTCGGCGGGACCCCCACGGAGCTAGGCCGCAGTGGCGGTGCATTTCGTGGAGGACCAGCCTGATTCTTCCTCGCTCGCCGCGGTCAGATGGAGCGCGGTCGAGCTCCGAATCTCCGAGCGGTGTTCGAGCGTACGCCCGGAGAGATTGATGGGTGGCACGAAAACGATAGTCGCATGCTTCGAGACTGAGCCCTGGGAGATTGCGTATCTCGTGGAGCGATTGGGCGACGTCGAACTGCACACTGTGCCCGAGCCGCTCACCGCGGAAAATACCGATCTTGCCCGCGACACCGAGCTCGTCTCGGTCTTCATTCATTCACATCTCGACGCCGAGCGGCTCGCCGCGCTCCCAAACCTGCGCTTCATCGCAACGCGATCCACGGGGTACGACCACATCGATCTCGCCACGTGTGCCGGCCGCGGCATCGTCGTGAGCAACGTACCTACCTACGGCGAAAACACGGTCGCCGAGCATACATTTGGCCTGATCCTCTCGCTTTCGCGGAGGATCCATCAGGCCTATACGCGCACCATCCACGGGGACTTCTCGGTCAGTGGGTTGCGCGGCTTTGATCTGAAGGGCCGGACCCTCGGCGTCATCGGGACGGGTCACATCGGACTCCACGTGATTCGCATCGCGCGTGGCTTCGGCATGGACGTCCTGGCGTTCGACACCCGCCAGCAGCCATTGCTGGCCGAGGTGCTCGGCTTCAGCTACGCACCGCTGGACACGTTGATCGAACGCGCGGACATCGTCTCGCTCCACGTTCCATATCTGGCGAGCACGCACCACCTCATCAATCGGGACCGGCTCGGCCGCATGAAGCCGGGCAGCCTGCTCATCAACACAGCGCGCGGCGGCCTGGTGGATACCGAAGCGCTCATGTGGGCGCTAGATGAGGGCATTCTTGCCGGAGCTGGCCTGGACGTCATCGAGGGCGAGGAGGCAATCGCGGAGGAGCGCCAGCTCCTTGATCCCGGTGTGGGGGCCGACAAGCTCCAGGCGGCGATCCGCGGGCACCTCCTGTTGCGCCGCGAGAACGTCGTGATCACCCCGCACAACGCCTTCAACTCCGAGGAGGCGCTCCAGCGGATCCTCGATACGACGGTTGAGAACATTCGCGCATTCCGCAGCGGAGCACCGGTGAACACCGTCTCGGTCTGACTCTCGACAAGTCGCTACGACGATGCCGAGCCGCGTATCTGAGTTCTTGCCCTCGCTTTGCGGGGTCCACTCACAACCCCCTGCGTAAAGACCCTGTGCTTGGTGTTACGGTACCGCCACCGGATACGCGAAGGCATAGACCGCGGTGTAGGGCACGCGAAGCTCCTGGCCAGCGCTCGCTTCGCTGCATCCTGCGGCAGGTGCCCGGCCTCCACTCGTGTCGAGTCGTTGGATGTAGTAGCCCCCCCGAAGGAGTGGTCATCACCCCACCCTTTCAACGCGGGAACCACCCAACGGGGCGTGGGGGGACTCCTCCCAGCGTTTATATCCTTTACTTACCAGGAAAATCCCAGACGACACCAAGGAGGTCGAACAATGGAACGGCAGATGCAAATCGGTTGGCGACGCGGATCGGGAGCGGGGACCCAGATCGAAGATCCACCTGTCGCCCGCTTCTTGTTCTCGGACACGCGGATGGCGTGGGTCTGGCTCCCCTTCCGGCTCTGGCTCGGGTTCTCGTGGATCCAGTCGGGGTGGGGCAAGTTCCAGAATCCCGCCTGGATGGACGGGGGCTCGGCATTGCAAGCCTGGTGGACCCGCGCGATCGTCGTGGACCCGAAGGCGGTGATCAGCTTCGACTGGTACCGCGAGTTCATCACCTTTATGTTGAACGCGCAGGTCTACACCTGGTTCGCCAAGGTCGTGCTCTTCGGGGAGATGGCAATCGGCATCGCGCTCATCCTCGGCGCCTTCACCGGACTCGCCGCGTTCTCCGCGGGGTTTATGAACTGGAACTTCGTGATGGCCGGGACCGCCTCGACCAACGCGCTGCTCTTCGCCATCGCGACCTGGCTCGTCCTCGCCTGGAAGACCGCGGGCTGGATCGGGCTGGACCGCTACCTTCTCCCTGCGCTCGGAACGCCATGGCGGCCAGGTAATCTGAGCAAGCGCCCCGACGACGACGTGCCGGAGCCGCTCGGCCGAGCCGCCTGACCCAGCGGTCCACTCGATGCTCCGCCCCAACGCTGGCAATCGCAGAGGCCTCAAAAGCGATAGCCAGCTTCGGTGCGCTCGGTACCCCTCGCAACCTCAGGGCGGCCGCCACCGGCCCTCACGCGATGGGATCGTAGAACGCGAACGTCGTTGTCTTCCCGCGAATGCCATCACAAAAAAGGGCACGGTCATCCGCAAGCAGCGCCTTCACCTGGCCCTCCCGGTGGTCAGACGGTTCCTAGGTCGTCGTAAGTATGGCGGCTGAGCATGCTATGTTGCCTGGAGTGCCAATGTCATTTGGCGCGGGGCGCCTTGGAAAGGGTGATCTGTGAGCCCTGGGCTTCTCGGAGCGATCTTCGACGTCGACGGGGTCTTGCTGGCTACGCCACACGAGCGCGCCTGGCGAGAATCACTGCAAGACCTCATGGGGGCGGATTGGGCCGATCTCGTCACGGCCACCGACTACGCACCGGAGCGCTTCACGAGCGCGCTGTATCAAGAATTGATCGCGGGAAAGCCCCGATTCGACGGGGCGCGGGCGGCGCTGGAGCACTTTCGCGTGCCAGAGGTCGACGCGCGAGTCTTGGAATACGCAGACGCCAAGCAGGCTCGCCTCATGGAGTTGATCAAATCAGGCGCGTTCGCTGCGTTCCCAGATGGGGTCCGGTTCGCGCTCGCGCTCAAGATGCGAGGTCTCCGACTGGCCGCGGCGTCGTCATCAAAGAACGCGAGAGACTTGCTCCAACAAGTTCGTCTGGCACCCTACCCGACCCCCCAGATCGAGAATGAGCTCGCCGTCTCGCAGCATGTTGCGTCAGGCGCGACACTACTGGATCTCATGGATGTCGACGTCTCCGGCCGTGATCTGCCACATGGCAAGCCTCACCCTGCCATCTTCCTGCTTGCAGCCGAAGAATTGGGGCTGGCGCCCGCCGTCTGCCTGGTCGTGGAGGATGCGCCCGCGGGCATCGCGGCTGCCAAGGCTGGCGGCATGGCGGCTCTTGGCGTGGCTCGCGCCGGAGACCAAGCGCTTTTGAGCGCAGCGGGCGCGGACCTGGTCGTCTCGACGCTCGACGAGGTGGACGTCGAGCAACTGATGGCGGGCCGCGGGTCCGATTGACCTTTCCGCCCCGCGGGATATGATGGCTTCGGAAGTCCCCTCGATTGCGGCCAGCGCCGCAACGGTTTGACCTCGGCAGCGCATACAACGAGAGGGAGAGAAGCGATGAAGGCATCAGCGGACGTGCCGTTCTTCAAGATGCAGCGCGAGTATGGCGACCCATACAAATCCCCATACGAGCTCTGGAAGGAGCTCGAGGGCATCCCGACGATCCGCGACTATTACGTAAAGGACCTGCTTGCGGTTGAGCTGACCAAGTGGGAGTCGCGCGGCGGCTCGGCGGTATTCGTCAATCTCGAAGGATCGCAGGGATTCAACGACAGCTACGTCTATGAGCTGCGGCCGCAGGAATCCTCTATCCCGGTCAGGCACATCTACGAAGAGACGGTCTACATTCTCCGCGGGTCTGGCGCGACCACTGTGTGGACCGATGAGCAGCACAAGCAGACCTTCGAGTGGCAGACGTCCAGCTTCTTCGCCATCCCGCCCAATGCCTGGTATCAGCACTTCAATCTGTCGGGCGACGAGCCAGCCCGTTATTACGGGATGACCGCTGCGCCGCGCATCATCGACGCTTTCAAGAACCTGGACTTTGTATTCAACAATCCCTACGTCTTTAGCGATCGCTTCAAGGGGGAAGAAGGGTACTTCAAGCAGGCCGAGCGCTCTGCTCGCGGGGGGTACCTTTCCAACTACATCGCCGACGTGCTTGGCTCCGCCATCATGGCGGAAACGCCCGGCTACAGCGAGGGCCGTGGGCCTGGAGTGCGCAGCACCGGCTTCACCCTCGTCAACGGCACGATGCACAACCACAGCTCCTCGTGGCCCGTGGGCGTGTACAAGTCAGCCCACCGCCACGGCCCGGGGATCAATGTCATGATCCTCCGGGGCGAGGGGTACACCCTGATGTGGCCGAACGGCTCCCAGGAACCGGCGGTCAAGTGTGATTGGGGACCGGGGAGCGTCCTGGTTCCGGGCGAGGGCTGGTTCCACCAGCATTTCAACACGGGCGCTGACCCCTGTCTGTTCCTCGCCATCGGTTGGGGCATCGAGAAGGCGAAAGCAGGCGGGGCGCGTGGTCGTCGTCGGCAACGGGGGACGAGATCTCGTTCGCAGCCGAGGACCCGGCGATCCATCGCGACTACGAAGCGGCGCTCGCCAGTAACGGCGTCAGGTGCAAGATGGGCGAAGTGTCGCCGTTTTGCACGTTCAAATAAGGATTTGTGACCCTTAAGGATTTGTGACCCTACGGAAGTCGGGGGCGTCCCCCGTCGGCCGTCCGGCCAACGTCCTGCTTGGTCTCGTAGTTGATGTGGACGTTCGATCCATCGCTGGGTCCTGAGCGATTTCCCATCAACACCATGGGACCGGTGCCGGTGTTTTCAAGCTGGTAGAACGTGCCACCCGTGATCACGACAACCGTTCCCGGCTTCATCACTTCGGCACGTTCTTCCGGGAAGTGGATGGTGCACTCCCCCTCGATGAGATACCAGGTCTGGTCCCGGTTATGGCAATGCATGTCATCGATATCGCCCGGCTTGGGGTAGATGTGGAGCCAGGTGTGCATGCGGGGCGTGTTGAAGATGACCCGGCGGCGCGGGTCGTCGTGGAACATCTTCACCAGGTCGAATACTTCAGCGGTCATCGCATCCCCTCCAAGATCGGTCGGCGTGAGTCTGGCGACAGGTACGTCGGGTGTCCACCAATCAGCATCGGGTTGTCCTGGTGTGGATCCTTCCGCGAACAGCGGGCGGGAGCAATTCAGCCACCGAGCGCTTCTACTCGTCGATCCATTGCGTCAGGTAGCGCCACGTCGAGTTCGGAGCCGGCGCGCCGGCTGGCGCCTGGGCTTGATTCCGGGCCCGGGTGCCGCGCGCGTCGCGGAAGACCGCGATGTCCTCGTTCGAGATCGGCTCCGGGTTGCCGAGCAGCGCGGCCCGGTAGTTGATCTCCGCCAGGTCGTTCAACCGCCAGGCCGTGATCGTCGCCTCCTCGACGCTCGAGCCCACGGCGGTAATGCCGTGCCCGCGCATCAGGCAGACGCTCTTGTCGCCAATCGCCTTGGCGAGGTCCTGGCCGAGCGCGTCATTCGAGATCAGCACACTGCGGGGATAGCGGGGAATCCCGTCCAGGACCAGTTGCAGGGCAAACGGGTCATAGGCACCGATGAGCGGCAGCAGCTCCTTGTTGCAGATGGTGAAGAGCACGACCGTGGTCGGGTGGACGTGGATCACGCAGTTCACGTCCGGCCGAGTGCGATACAGCCACGTATGGATGTACACCTCATTGGGTGCCGCCAGATCGTCTGGCCCTTCGACTTTCTTCCCGTCCATGTCGCAGATGATCAGGTCGTCTGGCGTAACGTACCGTAGCGCGGCCTCGCCGGCGCCCCGGGCCTTGATGAGCAACTGGTCGGTTCCGGGAATCCGCCAGCTCACGTGGCCGGCCGGCTCGCGGGTCATCTGCATTTTGCCGATGATCCGGCAGGACTGCGAAACCGCGGTGCGGGCAGCATTTAGGTCCGCCATGGACATTTCTCCGTTGTGTATTGCTATCCCAGAACCGGCCGGCTACTAAGCTCGGTGATGCGAATGCTCCGGGCCAGGCTCTCACGCACGAGGATGTCCCAGCGTGGCAGCAGTGGAGTTGGCGCCGCCGCCCCTGCTTGCCAGCATCGCGAGTATATCCTTCAGGCATATCATCGGCGGGCCACCCACGGATCGATCCCTGAGCCGGACAAACCGCCCAGCGCATACCCTGTGTAGACCGGTTTCAGCATAATGCTTTGGTCTGGCGTCACAGCGCCGGACGCCTTTCGCCACCCACGCGCCGAAGAAACGAGGAGGTCATGGGATGCCGGTGATCGATGCCGATACGCACGTCGATGAGTGCGAGGCCACCTGGGCCTACCTGGAGGGGGCGGACGCGAAGTTTGCTCCGATCACCGTCATGGCGCCGGAAGGCAGCGGAAATGCTGCGCGCGGCCGATGGTGGCTGGTGGATGGCCAGTTTGTCCCGCGAGCGGTGCGCGACGCCGTCCATCACCCACCGCAGGCATCGCGCGAATTGCACGACGTGCGGGTCCGGCTCGGAGACATGGATCGAATGGGCGTTGACGTCCAGGTGATGTTCCCGACGTTTTTCATCCGCTACGGGAATACCAGCAACCCCACAGCGGAGGCCGCCCTCGCAAGGTCGTACAACCGCTGGATCGCCGAGAAATGTGCCGAGACGAATGGTCGGCTCCGATGGATCGCCCAGTTGCCGATGCTCGATTCGGATGAAGCGGTAGCAGAGCTACGCTGGGCAAAAGACCATGGGGCGTGCGGGCTGTACAAGCGCGGATATGACCTCGAAAAGCCAGTGACTGATCCCCACTTCTTCCCGATCTACGAGGAAGCCAGCGCACTGAGCATGCCGCTGTGCATCCACACCGGACACCCCCTTCCCGGAAGAGAATGGGACCGCGGGTTCCCGCTGATCGCAGCGTTCATCTCGGTGGTCGCCTCCCGCCTGCCCGAGCGATTCCCCGGCCTCCGCTTCGGATTCATCGAGGGCGGGGCTTCATGGATCCCCTATTGCCTCTCTCAGCTCGGAATGCAGCAACGGTCGAACGCCTTGCACGAGCGGACTCCGACCTTCGAGCTCCCAAAGAATCTCTTTCGCGAGAACCGGCTATTCGTGGCGATCGATCCGGTTGACGACATCGAGTACCTCCTGCGGCTGGGCGCTGAGGACAACCTCATGATCGGAACGGACTACTCCCACGGCGATATCTCGGCGAACGTGAGCGCGCTCGGCGAGGTGGGGAAGTGGGTCGAATCCGAGAAAATCAGCGAGGCCGCTGGCAAGAAGATCCTGGAAACGAATCCGCAAAACTTCTACGGGCTGTAGACTCGAGCCCTGACTATGGCTTGGCCTTGCCCCCGTCCCGATGAATGGTGCCCGCGTGGGCCATGTGCCGATCTCCCGATATGGGCGCAATTGTCAAGCCGCGGAGGAGTGCATGTACAAGTACGAGGGCATGATCGCGGAGACGGTCACGTACCCGGGGTACGACGGCGACATCATCGAATCGTATCTCGCCCGGCCCCTGGGCCCTGAGCCAGCCGGCGGCGTCGTGGTGATCCATCACGCGCCGGGGTGGGACACGTGGATCAAGGAAGTCGTGCGCAAGATCGCCCACAATGGCTACGCGGCCGTGGCTCCGCATCTGTACTGCCGCTACGGTCCTGGAAGCCCGGATGACGTCGCGGCGGTGGCGCGGGGCGCCGGCGGCGTGACGGACGCTCAAGTCATCGGCGACGTCAAGGGTTCGATCGACTACCTCAAGCTGCTCCCGAACCATAACGGGAAGATCGGGGTCATCGGCTTCTGCTCGGGCGGCCGACACACCTACCTTTTAGCCTGCAACCTTCCGAACATCGACGCGGCGGTGGACTGCTGGGGCGGACGCGTGGTCGCCGATCGGCCTGGCGACGTATCCGAGCGCCAGCCGATCCAGGTCCTGGACATGACGAAGAACTTGAACTGCCCGCTCCTCGGCATTTTCGGGAATGACGATCAGAATCCCTCGCCGGCCCACGTCAATCGGACGGAGGAAGAACTCAAGAAGCTGAACAAGACCTACGAGTTTCACCGGTACGATGGCGCGGGTCACGGCTTCTTTGCCGCCGATCGGCCGGGCTACCGCCCCGATCAGGCAGTGGACGGCTGGAAACACGTCTTCGCCTTCTATGACCGTTATCTGAACGCAGGCTCCCGAGAAGCAGTGGCCACGGGCATCTGACCCGCTCGGGCAAGCCCTACCGCTGCCAATGCGAGGAAATGTCCGTGGTGGGCTAGGTCGGGGACGGCTGGTTCCCAATTGCCCCACTGGGTTTACTTTGCGAGCCTCGTCAGCTCATCTGGACTCAAGCCCATCGCGGCGGCAATTTGCTTGACCGCGGGCTGACTCAAATTCCCGCTCGGCTTCAGCGGAAGCAAGACTTCGGCATAAGTCTCGTGTTTAAGCTTCAGATGCTTGTGGTGCCCTGGCTGGACCGCATAGCCCTGGCGCTCCAGAAAACGGCGCATGTCGCTGGTCTTGATTGGCGACAGGGCGAACCCTTTTTCTTTCCCCATATCCCAGAGTTTGCCTTAACGGCCAGCAACGGTGCGATGCGGCGGATCAGCGACTTGGGAGACACAGTCCCTCGGTTTCGAGCGAGAAACGCCTGGAGATGGTCGTTTCCCCCGTCCGCCAGGGGCAATTTCTCCCCACCGTTACCGACAAACAGTCCAGCGCGACTTGCTGGTGTGGACCATAATGGGGCAATTCATCGCATGCCCGATCCAGGCGCACGCGCGCCGGGCCGGAGAGGAGAGGTTGACATGGTGGTAGCGCAGTCAGCAGCCGTAGACGAGCGCTGGGGCGAGTACGCGGCCGATCAATGGTCGGATGCCCTGGTCACGTCCTTGAAGCTCGGCGGGGTCGATTTCCTCTACTTTGTCTCCGGGTCCGAAATTGCCTTCTGGCAGGAGGCGACGCTGAAGGCGCAGCGCAGCGGTTCGCCATCGCCGCGGCTCGTCACGGTGCTCCATGAGGGCGTGGCGCTCAACGCGGCGATCGGCAGCGCGATGGTCACGGGCCAGCCCGCGGCGACCGCGGTCCACGTGGACGTCGGCACGTTGAACTATGGTGGGGGGTTGCACACCGCCTGGCGCGGATCTTATCCCGTCATCATGACGGCCGGCACGGGCCCCCGCGCCTATCCCGGTTCTATGGAAGGCGCGCGCAACAACAACATCCAATGGGTGCAGGAGCCCCGCGATCAGGGTGAGATCCTGCGCCAGTACACCAAGATGGACCATCGCCTCGAGTACCAGGACAATCCCGGTCTCATCATCAGTCGCCTGCTCCAGGTCGCGATGAGCGAGCCGAAAGGCCCCGTGTACATGTCGGTTCCGCGCGAGATGGCCATGCAGCCACTGCCCGGAACGGCGCGGTTCCCGACCCGTGACGTCCTGGGTGTCGCGCGACGAACCTGGCCCGATCCCGCCGACGCCCGCACCGTGGCGGAATGGCTGATCAAGGCCGATAACCCGAGCATCTACACCGGCCGCTCGGGCCGCAATCCCGAGTCGGTTGCCGCGCTGGTCCAGCTTGCCGAGCTGCTCGCCCTACCGGTGATGGAGCTCGGCGTGCAGCAGGAGGTCAGCTTCCCCTCGACCCACCCGCTCTATGGCACCGGCCCGCTGCCCCGCGACGCGGACGCCATGCTAATGGTGGAGAGCGTCGCCCCATGGACCTCGCCCGAGTCCATGCCGCGGCGCGACGCGAAGATCGCCTGGGTCGACGTCGATCCCGTGCAGTCCCGCTACAAGACGTGGGAGTTCCCCGCGAATATGTGGCTGCCCGTGGATGCGGCGAATGCCGCCCGGGCCATCTACGAGGCGGCGACCGCGCTGTTGAGCCAATCTGACATGAACCGCATCGCCGACCGTCGAGCGCGCCTCGAGGATCGCAAGCGCCAGCAGGACGCCGCGGCGGAGGAGCGCGCGCTGCGGGCCGGCAAGCGCCGGCCGATGCACCCGATGTGGGTCGCTTACGAACTGGGCAAGGTCCTGGAATCAGATGCCATCGTACTGAACGACGCCCTGAGCAATGGCGGACACGTGCGAACCTACCACAAGCGCTCCCAGCCCGGCGTGCACTTCTCCAGCGGCGGCTCCTCTGGCGGTTGGGGGCCGGGCGCGGCCTTCGGCGCCAAGATGGCCAAGCCGAATCAGGATGTGGTGCTGGCGACTGGCGATGGCTTCTTCGTGTACGGCACGCCGCTCGCGGCCCTCTGGTCGGCAGAGCATTACAAGGCGCCGTTTCTCACGGTGGTGTTCGTGAACCGGAGCTATAGCACGGGGACGAGGGGCGCCCGAGATACGTATCCAGAAGGGGTCATGGCGGAGACCAACACCTACGAAGGTGGGGTGTTCGATCCGCCACCGGACTTCGCGAAACTCGCCGAGGCCGGCAATGGCTACGGGGAGACGGTGCGCGAGCCCGCGGAAGTCGGGCCCGCGCTCAAACGTGGCCTGGAGCAGGTCCGCAAGGGCACCCCGGCGATCATCGCCGCCTATCTCCCAACCATCGTCGAAGAGTTCGACCTGGACATGAGCGCCGCCGTCCGCGAGCGGTAACGTCCAGCGCCGGGGGCGTCAGGACGGCGGGAGCTGGATGTGCATTACCACGGCAGCCGGGTCGATCGGCGGCCTGGGCTGCCAGCCCGAACCCTGCGCCCACACCAGGCCGGCAATGCCAATCATGGTGAGCGCCGTGCCAAGCGTTCGCAGCATGCCCAGTCGACGAGCGCGGTACCTCAAGCGGGCCGAAGGAGTCGGGGGGGCCGTCGGAACCGCGGGAACTCCCGCATAGGCGTCCTGCAGCGCTCGCGCAAAGCGCGACCGGTCGTACGTGGCCCGACGGCCTGGGTCGCGCAAGATCGCATAGGCCTCGTTTACGGCTTGCATTTGCTGCGTCGCATCGGGCGCGCGGTTCACGTCCGGATGGGCCTGCATGGCGAGTCGCCGATAGGCACCTCGGATGGTTGCTGTCCCCGCGTATGGCTTGATCTGCAGGGTCTGGTAGTAGTTGCCGCGCGGTGCGGGGCCATTTCGATCAGGAGTACGGAGCACGACCGCGCGAGATCGGATCCCCGGGCACGTGCCGACCCCCGGTGCGACCGTTTGCAACGAGCTTCCGTGCGGCAAGGGGTGCCGTATGCCGCCCAGTCCGATTCGAGGATCCTTGATCAATTTTCTTCCTGCCATCAGCCAGACTCCCGATCGGTGACCCGCTCTGAGGCCTTCGACTAGCCCCACGGCATCGGGCTCTCGGGGAAAGCGCCCGTCATCGGTCACCTGGGAAGATACGGACCAGCCATACTGCCGGGCTGTGAAGGCGGCCACACCCCCTGGGTGACACCCGACACGTTGGCGGGCCTGCCGCGCGCGCTGGCGCCTCGATCCGCAATTGCAGGGCCGATTGCTTTGAGCGAGCGAGGCTGCCCCGATGACCGCTAGCGGGGCGCTGTCTATCCGCATTGGAAACCAGTTAAGTAGCCTGCTTACCCTACAATTCGGGACGGTACGGATCGCCAGTCGACCGAGCCGCGCCGGCGAGGCGGACGCCCAACTTCAAAAAGTGGCACGCGTTGAAGTATCTTCATGGTCGGCTCCGAGGCGAGGCCGAGCTCGTCCGCGTTGCCCGCACGAGGTGTAAAGATCGAGCAACCGCTCGTCGCTACGCAAGCTGGAGTGACCGAACACCCGGTGACACGACGGGCACTCTCGTCCCGATGCAGCATACGCCGCGTCTTTCGGAGGAGCCGACGATGAAACAGGAAGAGGAGCGACCCGGGCTCCCCGCAGCAGCGGAGACCGGGACCACCGCCCCCGAGCCAGCGGATGGGTTTTCATCACTGCCGGCGGGTGCGGTTGCCGAAGACGACGACCGGACCGTCGATCTCCCGCTCAACCCGGCCGGCCCCTCATCTCTCGACGATGACGCTACGTTGGAGCTACCGGCCAAGACGCCGCGCGCCCCGAGTGACCCCTATTCGTCGCTGCCTTTCCCCACAGCTCCGCCGAGCCCGCCTGCGCTCGATTCTGAAGCGCAGCCCGAGGAACTACCAGCAGCGGATGAAATGGTGGCGCGGATGCGCCGGGAACTGGAGGCGGCGGCCATCGCACGAGACGTCCTCTCTCCCGATGGCGCGCGCAAGATCGCTTCTGCACCGCCGCCGGTCGCAATAGCGATCCCGAGCGAGCCAGAACCCGAAACCCGAAGGGCAGCGTCTCCGGTGGTGCTCGGAGCGGCGGCGCTGGTTGTCGTGGTGGGTCTCGCGGTAGTTGGCGGTTTCGCCCTAGCAGCGCGCTCGACCGGTTCAGTCTCGGCGCCACCAACGCCCGGCATAGCACAACCCCCGGCTGTGGCAGCGGCCCCGACCGCTCCCATTGCGCGGCCGTCGGCAACCCCCGAGTCCGTAACTACGGGTGCATCGGTGGCCATTGACCCTACCGCTCGTTACGCCGCCGACTGGTCCCAGGGAAGCAACGGCTGGCCGACGAGCGGGGGCTGGTCATCATCGGGAGCGATCCTGCACAACGACGGGTCGGATTTTGGCGATGCCAACTGGGTGGGCGGAGCGTGGAACCTCCGGTGGGTTGCGGCACCCTATACGCTTCCGGCGGACCTCACCGACTACGCCGTCGAAGCAGAAATCCAGGAGACCCGGCGACCTGCATGCGGGAGTTTTGGGCTTGTCGTTCGCGGCGCCTACCAGATTGGCATACACGACTGTCAGGCCGCAGCGGGTGCGCCGTTCCTATCCATTCGATCCAGCGCGCCGCGGATTTTGGCGAATGCGCCCATCGATGGGTCTTTTGACCCAAGTCAAGGTTGGCACCTTTACCGGATTGAAGTTCGTGGCGACGATATCCGAGCCTTTGTGGATGGGACGGAAATTGCGGCGCTTGCCGATTCGGCCGCCAACCAGGCAGGACCGGTTGGATTGTGGGACGACCACACCGAGATCAACGTCCGGGCGTTTCGCGTACGCGAGCTTTAGTCCGTCGATCCACGACCCAGTGATCGCGAGCCCGCAGCCCCTCTCATGCCCCTGGAAGGAAGACTAGATAGGTAGCAGTCCCCATCGGAACGGCGCGCGTTACATAGTAGGATCGGCCGATCGCTGCCAGCACCTCCGGCGGATACCGCTGCGCATTGAGCACGATGAGTCCGAACCGGTGCTGCTCGATGTCTGCAACCATGGCCCGGGCATCCCACAAGCCCTTGTCGTCGAGGTCCCGGAGGTGGTTTGCGCTCGCAACCGGCGGTCTTCCAGCGACAAGCGCAAAGCTTGGCTCCTCCGAAAGCACCGGGCCGGGGTTCGCGCGCATGAGCTCGACGATCTCTTCGCCGGCTGCCCGGTCACTGAGCGACGGTTCGCGACCGAGAATCCACGCCTGCACGCCACGGTCCGGCAGGAAGGGCACGTTTCGGCTCAGCGGCCCGTGGGCCATGAGCAAGGACTGGACGAACAGCAGTGCCCCCAGCAAGACCAGCGGATCGACGAGCTTCGCGCCCAACGCTTTGCCAGCTACCCATCCCGATCTGCCCGTGCCATGGGCCGCCGGCATGGGACGCTCGGAGAAAGACCCGGCAATGCGTGCGATCCCGGCCCCAGCTAGGATGCTCGCCACCGCGATGGCATTCAGAAAATAGGACTCGCCCGCGCCCGGGTGGATAACGAACAGCGCCTCGATCAGAGCTGTCCCCAGGGCAAAGATCCAAGGGGTGAAACGGCCAGTCCGCAAGAGATACCAGCTCTGGCTACAGGCAAACGTGAGCAGGACCGGATGTACGCTCGCGAAATTTAGAAGGTAACGGGCGAGGGTTTCTGGATCATAGGCCCCGGTATTCGCGCTCACCACGTTCAGCCAAAAGGCGCCACTCGTAGCTGCGCTGAGCACGACCGTTACGCCGCCGGCTGCCGCTGCGAAAACGCCGGTTGCGATGAGGCCGAGGCCGCGACGAGTCGCAATGAGCCAGCCGAGACAGGCAACGGCCGTGAACAACCCCGTTGGCTTCGTGAAGGCACCTGCCAGGAGGCACAGGATGCACAGGCCCAACCGTCTACTCGTCGGGTGCTCGAGGCACGTGAGCGCGAGAAGGCTGAAGAGAATGAGCGTGCTGTTGAGCCGCGAAAGGGCCGTCGTGTGGAACACATAGGGGGAGGCGAGGAAGAGGCCAGCCGCCAGGATACCGGCCAGCGATGCTGACGCCGCCGGAACGCTGGCGCGCGAGAGCCGCCACGCCGCGGTGCCAATGAGCACCGTATCGAGCACCGTGACGAGGCTGGCGAATGCGCGAGCCGGTGCGAGCGATGGACCAACGATGGCCATGGGAAGCGAGACAAGCGCCGACCACAGTGGCGGATAGTTAATCGAGAAATACGGGAACGTCCCGTTGTGGCTGTAGGGCAATTGACCTTGAGCGATCAGCCAGGCGCTCCACGCGTCGGTTCCTTCGCCCTGGTCCCACCCGAAGGGGAACGAAATGAGGCGACCCGCGAAGCGAGCATAAATAAGCCCATAGACGACGAGCATGAGCCCGGCCGGCCACAGGGCGACGGTACGTGACCGAAGCCAATGGGCCGGCAGTATCTTACGCTGGAGGTCGAGAAGGATCCCAGTAGAAACCACAATCAGGGACTATATGAGCACGTCACCCATCGCAAGTGCCAAAGTTACTCGTTTGAGACGTCAAGTGATCCATTCGAGACGTTTTACAGCGATGTTAAGCGCGTCGCGCAACCGGACCTACCCGAAACGGCCGCAGGGTGTGCCGCCCGTTGCACGTCGGTTGGCGGGTCGAGAGGCATCGGGCACGCACCACGCTCGCACGTGTGGCGAGACCGCCAGTCCTTGATGCTGCCCTTGGTCCATCCGGCTGTAGCGAGAGATCCGGAGCCCATACCGCGTTGCCCAGACGGCCGGGTGTATCCTGATGAGCGACACCCTCCGCCGGCGGGAGAGCCGCGTGCGACTTGACTTGAACCGCCGTCATGGACACTGAGGGGCCACCAGTATCGTCGGCCCCCTCCAGTGCACCCCCGCCTCCGTCCCGTCCCCAGGGCGCGCTCTACGCATTCACGCATGCGCGCACCTTCGCCGCGCTCGTCCTGTTCCGCGACTACCGACTCCTCTGGCTCGGGCAATCGGGCAACACCATCGGGCAATGGATGGACCAGGTGACCCGGAGTTGGCTCATCTACGAGCTGACCGGCTCAGCCCTACAGCTCGGTTTGGTCAGCGCCGCGCGCGCCATTCCCATGCTGTTCTTCAGCGTTCTGGCGGGAGCCGTTGCCGACCGGTATGGCCGTAAGCGCCAACTCGTCATCTCGCAAGTCGTGAACGCGGGGCTCAACGTCTTGCTCGCCGCTCTGGTGCTCACCCACCACGTGCAGCCCTGGCACGTGTACGTCACAGGGATGCTGGCGGGCATCGTCCAGGCCTTTCAGCAGCCCGCGCGCCAGGCCATGATCCCGGACCTCGTGGATCGCGCCCACCTGGGCAATGCCATCGGCCTCCAATCGCTCGCGTTCAATGCGAGCCGCAGCATTGCCCCGGCCTTGAGCGGGCTCCTCATCGCGTGGGTCGATGTCGGCGGCTCCTACGTCGTCCAGGCGCTGATCTATTCGGTCGCTACCATCTGGACGGTGCAGATCCACGATCCGATTAGCCGGCGTCCGTCGTCAGCAATCGCGGGCATCAAGCCGCCCTCCCTTGCGGAAGGCACCGCCGCAGGCGCCCGCTACATCTGGGCAAACCGGCCGGTGCGCGCGGTCATGATGATCGTGCTTATTCCCGCTATCCTGGGCCAACCGTTCACAAGCTTGCTTCCGATCTTCGCGCGCGACATCCTTGATGTCGGTCCCCAGGGCCAGGGCATGCTGCTCACAGCCCTCGGGCTCGGAGCACTCGCGGGGGCAGTCGTGATCGCAACGGTGGGAAACACCGAGCGGCAGGGCATCTTCATGCTCCTTGGGGCGGGCTTGTTCGGCCTCGGCATGATCGGCTTCGGCCTCTCCCCGTGGTTTGTGCTGTCGTTGCTGATGATGGCCGTCGTCGGGATCTGCGACACCACCTACGGGACCCAGGCGAACACGATCATTCAGACGAACACCGATCCGGCGGTTCGGGGCCGCGTGATGGGCGTCTACTTTTTGAACCGCGGGCTTGTGCCACTTGGCGCCCTGCTGGCGGGCGCGCTGGCGGATCACATTGGCGCACCCCGGACCGTCATGCTGATGGGGGCGTCGTGTGCCGCCCTCGCACTGTGGGTCGCATTCGCGGCCCCTGAAGTCCGCGACCTGCGCGGCATGCTGACGCGCGAGCCCGCCCCCCTCGATCCAGCGCTTGCGGAGCCAGCCCCGTTGCGCCCCCCGTAGTGAGCGGCGACAGCCGGGACAATCCGGATCTTGCCGATCGGGGGCGCGACCAGTACATTCGGCATGGACAGGTCGCAAGGTAGCGCCCGAGGTGCAGCGTGGCGAACATCCTTCAATCAAGTCGACCAAGTCGACCGATTTCCTCGTGGGCGCTCAAGGCGATCGTGGCGTTGTTGTTCGTGCTCCCCTATGTCGCCTGCAGCGCGCCGGCCCCTACGCCTGCCGGAGATACCCGCTCGGACACCGGCAGTCCGTCTCCCAAGAAGATGATTGTGGGCATCCTGGACGAACGGAAGGGCTGGGCGCCCTGGGATTTCAGGACCAGCGCCGGTGGGGCGCAGAACCCCCTCTGGCTCGTGAGCCGCACCTTGACCATCGTGAATGACAAGGGCCACGTGCAGCCCGTCCTCGCTGCCGCTGTACCGTCGATCGAGCGAGCGGACTGGCGGATCTTTCCCGACGGCTCCATGGAGCAAATCTGGAGGATTCGGCCTGAGGCGAAATGGCAGGACGGACGCCCGGTCACCGCGGACGACTTCGTCTTTGGATGGGAGGTCCTTGCCAACCCCAACGTGCCGACCCAGGCACCGGCAGCCAGAGCGCTCGTGAATTCCACCACCGCGGTCGATCCTGCGACGTTGCTCGTGCGATTCGGCTCCACCACACCAATGGCCGGCAATGCGCTTTTCGACCCCCATCCCCGGCACATTTTGGGCGACGTATACGCCAGCGGCGATCTGGACCGGTTCATCAACCACGAGTACTGGAGCACGTCGTACATAGGGACCGGTCCCTACCGCCTCGCGAAGTGGGAGCTCGGTTCTTTTATGGAGTTCTCCGCCTTTGCCGACTATGTGGAAGGCAAACCGAAGATCGATACGATCGTGATGAAGTTCATGGGCGATACCAACACCTTGTACTCAAATATCTTGACCGGCGACGTCGAGGTCGCCCTACCAGACGGGCTATCGGTGGAGATGGCTGCAGAGCTGAAACGGAGCTGGGCGGCGCCCGGCACGGGAAACCAGGTGATTCTGCACCCCGATGGCCGATTTTTCCGGCTCGAGTTTCAGCACAAGTCCGAGTATGCGAAGCCGGCCGCGGCTCGCGACCCACGGGTGAGACGCGCCTTCTACCACACGATCGACAAGGAAGGGGTCATCGAAGTTGAGCTGGCCGGGCTCGGCCAACCCGCCGATAGCTGGATTACGACGGACGATCCCCGCCGGCCGCAGTTCAAGGACGCCATTCCCGAATGGTCGTACGACCTGGGGCTTGCGCAGCGCGTACTGGCCGAGGCAGGATGGCAGCGAGGACCGGATGGCGTCCTCGTCCACCAGCCAAGCGGTGCGCGCATGGAGACGGAGATTCGCGTCACGGCCAGCCAGGGGCACGTCAAGGCCCTCTCCGTCATGGCAAGTGGCTGGCGCCAGGCCGGGGCGGAGGTGACGGAGACCGTCATGCCCCAGGCCCTGCTGGCAAACCGCGAGTATTGGTCGACGCAACCGTTCGCAGGCCTCATTGGGCATACCATGGACATGCAATGGGAAAAGACGCGCTACTCATGTGAGACGGCCGCCCGGTCCGAGAACCGCTGGACGGGAAACTACTACGGGTACTGCAATCCGGGCATTGAGGCGGTGATCGATCGGTTGCAGACGGCCGTCGCCGAGTCCGACCGTACGGGCCTGCAGGCGAGCGTCATGCGCACGATCCTCAAAGAGGACTACGCCGTCGCTCCGTTGTACTGGCAGGTGACACCGATCGTCTTCGCCAAGGGGATCAGCGGGCTCGGCGAGCTCGCCCCGGGTCCGTTCGGCAACACCTGGTCCCCATGGAACGCCCACCTCTGGGACACTCGCTGAACTGCGTGCGCCCTATCCATCGTTGAGTCGGAAGAACTCGACCGCGTTGCCCGCAAGCATCCGGTGCCGCTCCTCGTCAGGCACGCCGACGAATATCTCGTCGATGATGCGTCGGGAATTGGGCCAATCGCCTGCCGCATGGGCGAAGTCACTGCCCCACAGAACGCGATCTACCCCGATGTCGTGGCGGAGCCGAACGCCAACCGGGTCTCGGAGAAAACCCCAGAGGTTTGCCGTGAGCAGGTAGGTGCTCAGGGGACGAACGGGCGACTCGAGACCGTACAGGCGTTCGAGCCAGTGCCGACTGCGGTCGAAGCAGTCATCGATCTGCGACAAGCCGAACGGCAGCCAGCCGATCTGGGTTTCCGCCCAATAGATCCGCAGCTTCGGGAATCGATCGTAGACGCCGGCCATCGCAAGCTGGACGGGGTTCAGCGCATGCTCATCGGCAAAGCGGACGAGCATCTTCATCGGATCCCGGAGGTCCACCTTCGGCGTCCGGACATACGGGAACGTGGGGCCATTCGGCCCTCGAAACGTCTCGTGGACGGTCAGCGGGATTCCGAGGTCCAGCGCGGCCGCCCAGAAGCGGTCGTCTTCGGGCGCGGGACCCGACTTCCCCGATGGGAAAGCGATCAACGCAACGCCCTTGAAGCCTGCGCGGACGCAATACTCCATCTCCTCGACCGCATCGTCGACACCGGTGTCCGGAATGAGGCCCATGGCGATGAGACGATCTGGAGCCGCGGCGCAGTACTCCTCGGCGAGAAACTCGTTGTAGGCCCGGAACATCGCCCGGTACGGCTCGTTGTCGCGGATGCCCCGCCAGTGATTCGGATACATCGGATGGGTGAAGAGAATCTCCGCGTCGACACCGTCCTGATCCTGCTCGCGCAGCCGCTGCTCGGGGGTTCCAGTCCCAGGACTTCCCTCGTAGACGACGGCGTCGGGCACGTGCTGCTCGTACGGCTTGCCGGTGATCGCGAGCGCTGGGGCAAGCGCTGGCCGGTTCTCGACGATGATTCCGTCCGTGCCGCCTGGGAGTTTGACGAGCCGCGGCACGCGATCCCGCCACCGCGCCGGAACGCGCGCGGTCCAGCGTTCCGGGGCGATGTCCAGGTGCGAGTCTCCGGAAACGATTCCGTACCGGTGTTCCATGATTTGCCCCTAAGACGATGCGCTGACCGCGATTATAGAAAGGCGGCAACCCGCATCGCCATCGTGTATATAGCCTGTGCAAGATCGGACTGGCGTGGATGCAGCACGAGGAGGGTTCTTGCTGATGTCCTGGCGGCGACGCTCGGCGAGCTTAGCGATATACGGTCTCCTTGTGGCCGCCGTGCTGGTGCTCTCTGCTTGCGGACCGACCGCTCGACCAACGGGGCCAGGGGAGCCTCGCTCCGGGTCGAGCTCTCCGCCGCAGGCAAGTGCGCCTCGGGGAACCCTGACGGTGGCCTGGGCCCAGGAGCCCAGCAATCTCAGGCCGAAATTCGGCGAGCAAGGCTTCGTCGGCGCCGACCTGGGGAACATCTTCGATTCCGCCCTCGCCTACTACGACAATCGGGGCACGCTCCATCCGCTGATGGCTCAGCAGCTCCCGACCCCGGAGAACGGTGGCTGGGTCATCAATCCGGACGGCACGATGGTGACAATCTTCCGGCTCCGTGAAAACATCCGCTGGCATGACGGCGTGCCCCTGACGGCGCACGATTTCGCGTTTGCCCACCGAGTGGACACGGACCCGGGAGTCCCCTTCAGCCGCACGATCGAGGGGCTCATATCCGAGGTCGAGGCGCGCGACAACAACACCATTGTGATCAGGTGGTCGGAGTCATACATCCGGGCCAACGAAGGATTGCGACCGCTTCCGCGCCACCTGTTGGAAGAGAAGTACCGAACCGCCAGGGGCGACGAGTTCGTCTCCGGGGAAGAATGGACCACCGGCTTCGTGGGCTCGGGTCCGTACCGACTCGAGCGCTGGGATCGCGGATCGAGGATCGTCGCGCGAGCGTACCAGGACTGGTTCCGAGGGCCGCCGCGGATCGAGACGATCGAGATCCGTTTCATCACCGACCCCAATACGGTGCTCGCTCACATGCTCTCCGGGGAGGTGGATCTGGCGTGGACCCCGCTGGTCCGGTTCGATATTGCGACCGCGCAAGAGCTGTGGGCCGCGCGGGGCGAGGGCTATCTGAAGAGCTGGGAGACCCGCCTCCGATACCTGGAGTTCCAGTACCGGGAGGTGCCCAACTGGCAGCGCGCGGGAGCCGACCCGCGCATCCGGCAGGCGCTCATCCACGCGATCGACCGGCCGGCAATAGCCGAGGTGATGACCGGAGGCCTGGGACGCGCCGCCGACGCCTGGGTGCTGCCCGTGGACCCCATATTCCCCGACGTGGACCGAGCCATTACCAAGTATCCGTATGATCCCAGGCGGGCAAGCTCATTGTTGGCGGAGGCCGGCTGGCAGGCTCAGCTTGGGTCCGGCGTCACCGACCCGGATGGGAAAACCCTGGACATAGAGATGAACGGGGGATCCACGGGGCCGCAGATCGCGACGATCATCGCGGACAACTGGAAGGCGGTGGGCGTCAACTCGAGTGTCGCCACAACTCCGGCGGCGAATGCCCGCGACCCAGTATTCCGCGCCACGTTTCCGGGAACCCATATCGGCGAGACGAACGCCACGCCTTTCGGCTTCCGGTTCATCTCAGCCATGATCCCGAACCCGCCCCTGACCTTGGGCTGGAACGTGGGCAGCTTCAGCGATCCCGAGGTGGATCGCCTCCACAACCTCGCCGTGACCTCGTTCGATGAGCGCGTTCGGCGCGACGCTTACGTTGGCCTGAACCAGCGGATGTCCGCCCAGGCCGCGTACTCGCCAATCTACTACCCAGCAGAGATCGTGCTGGCGCGAAGCCGGTTGACGGGGCCCGTTGGCGAATACGGTTGGGGTCTGTCGTGGAACATTTTCGAGTGGGAAGTCGCTGACTGACCCCACCGGGCGAATCACAAGGGATGGTGGCACCTCATCCGGGTTCGCCTACGTCCAGTGCCATTCCCAGACGTTCCAAACGAAGGCGCCGACCTGGGACCAGGGCCGCCCGGGGCCCACGAGCCCCGGGCGGTACACAACTGGGGCGGGTTCCACATGCGTGACGTTGACGAAGGCATCGGCCGTCATCGTGCGAAGCGCTTCAACCAAATCGTTTCTCGCTCCTTCGCGTCAGGAGTCCCGAGAACCTTTGGCCAGAGCTCGTCGAGCACGGGATTCACGTAGCCGGTGTAGTTGCTGCCACGCCATCGGTTGTCGGCGATGGTGACCTGATCGCTCGTCCAGACCATGTTGTCGTAGCGCATCGTGCGATTCTGAAAGCCCACCGCGGGAATCTTCGAGCGGAATTCCCGGTCCCGCTGTTGCGCGAGCGCCATCACCTTCATTTCCGGTGAGACACCAAGTACTTTCCAATTGTCTACCACCACCGCCGCTTGCTTTTGCTCGATGTCCGTGAACTGGGCCGCGAGCGGCATCGTGAGGAGCTCGCCGGAGGCATCTCGGAGGCTGCCATCGGCACCGCGCGTCCACCCCGCTTCTTGCAAGAGTGTGGCTGCGCGGCGCACGTCGTAGTCGTATTTGGATGCCGTCCGGTCCACCGCGGGAAACGCTTGATCGTCTGTGGCAAGCCAGAAGTGGTGCACCTTCGCTGTGCCGCCGTATAGGCCGTCGACGACGCCTCCGTCCCGCTGGGGGCGAAGCCACCTAATCCGCACGACCCATTACGACCCGTCCGCGTGTTCCGGTTCTACACAGGAACCCGCATCTCCGCGTAGGCGTTGCGGATCACATTTCCCGGGTACATGCCCGTAAAAGCCCCGTTGTCGATGAGGACCTCGCCGTTCACGATGGTGTAGTGAACGCCGCGGGCGTGTTGCAGCACCCGGGTCAACCCGCCCGGATAGTCGTTGGCCTCCTCCACGTCCTGGGACTCGACCGTGTCCGGGTCGAACAAGACGAGATCCGCGGCCCACCCGGGCCACACTAAACCGCGGTCCTTGATCCCGAAGATCGAAGCCACGTTGAAGGTCAACTCCCGCACTGCCGCCTCGAGACTCATGAGCTGCCGCTCGCGCACGTAATGCCCGAGCAGCGTCGTGCAGACGCCGAAGTTGGAGAGGTACTGGACGTGGGCCCCGGCATCCGACTGCCCGACGATGGTGTAGGGGCTGCGCACGATCTCCCCCATGGGATCTTCGATGGGAGCGCTCGAGATGAACATGGTGTCCAGGTCTTCCTCGAGCGCCAGGTCGAGCATCGCATCCAGCGCATCCTTGGCGCCGCGGATGCGTGCCAGCGCTGCGCCGTTTTTCCCCTGCAGCGCCCCGTTCTGCGGCAGCCGGGTCTGCAGCACCCGGAGGCGAGCGACCCTGGTCATGAACACCGGGTCCATCTCCGCGCGCAGGGTGGAGCGGACCTCAGGGCTGGCGAGAGCATGCCGGCGCTCCTCCAACGGCAGCCCCATCAGCATCATGCCGCTCGGGAGGATATCGAAGAACTGCGAGTTTCGCAGCGTGAAGCGGTTGGCGAAGGGAACGATGTTGGTGTTGCCGAAGAGGCGCAGCCCCTGTCGGAAGAACCCGTCCAGATAGTCGAGCTGCTCCCGCCAGCGATCGGGCTGGTCTCGGTTGAAGGCGACGCCGCTCCAGACCACCGGTCGGCCCGAGGCTTCGCCCAGCCGAGCGATCCAATCGATGTCCTTGACCTGGCGGCTTCCTGTAGCGGAATGCTGGATCACGCCAGCGCCGAACTCCGTCAGTACGCCGACCACCCGAAGGAGCTCGTCTTCTGTGGCAATGCGGCTGGGCAGGGGCTTGCCGTCTTCCCGGAAGTGTCCGGGGTTGCGATTGACACTCCAGCCGATCGCGCCGTCCCGCATCGCCTGCCGCATCAGGTCGCACATCCGCTCGATCTCATCGGATGTCGCCTCACGCTCGCCTGCTTCATCGCCGAGCACGCACTGACGAATCGCGTTGTGGCCGACAAGGCACGCCACATTCACGCCCAGGCGCTGGTCAAGGAGGTCCAGGTACTCCGCGGTGCTGTTCCAGCGCCAGTCCAGGGTCTCGAGAAGGGGGCGCGGCATGGCCTCCACCCGGACGAAATTGCCGATCAGCGCGCTCTCATGGCCAGGAAGCGCAGGCATAAGGCTGAGTCCGCAATTGCCGGTGACCAGGCTGGTGACACCATGTTCCGGCAGGGGCAACGCCGCGGCGTCCCAGAGGAGATGCGCATCCATGTGCGTGTGCTGATCGATGAACCCCGGGGCCAGCACCAGGCCATCCGCATCGATGGTTCGCTTGGCGGGCTCTCGCACCCGGCCAATGGTGGCGATGCGGCCATCCTGAACGGCCACGTCTGCCGCGTAGCCCGGCATACCGGACCCGTCCACAACCCGAGCGTTCTTGATCAGCAGGTCGTACGCCATGATCTTCTCTCCCCATGGTGCCATCGACGAGCCCGCCAGGATCCTCGAATCGGCCAATCATGCACGGCGCTGATTCTCGATCCCGGTCGTTTGGCCCATCCTAGCGTCCTGGATAGGTGAGGTCAAACGCCCGGATCTTCTACTGCTGATCCTTCAGCCCGATCGTTGCCGTAATACAGGGCTCATTGCCCAACGCGATGGTGGTATGGCCCTTGCCGGTTGTGTCCTCAACCAGTCGGGCATCGCCCGGGCCAAAGATCTGTGTTGATCCGTCTTCGAATCCGATCTCCAGTTGCCCAGAGAGGATGATCACGAACTGACGCTGCGGCGCCGGATGCCAATCCTGCACGATCCCCGGCTCCCGGAATCCGAATCGGATCGAAGTCGTGTCCAGGCCTTCAAGCCACGTCGGCGTCTTGGCCACGTCGACCACCTCCCAACGGGCGTGACCCTCCGGGTCCGTGTACATGCGATAGGCTCCCATTATTCCTCCCCCCGAAATCTATCCCTGGCGAGCCAGTCCGATGGTGCTCGTGCCCCGAGTGCTGGTCGTAGAGGATGATCCCGGCGTGCGGGAAACCCTCGATACGCTGTTCACCCTGGCCCTTCGACGTCGTCGACCTCGTCGCCACCATGCAACGTTACGTCGGCAAGAGCAACACGGCTCGGGTTATCGGCGACGGCCGATCGTAGGCCATGGAGCGCGGATGGATCGGGTTCCATCGGCTTTACCCGGGCGGCTTTACGCGGGCGGCTTTACACGGCCGTCAGGATGCCCGTTCGAGTGACATGTGGACCTGTGAGAGCAATTGAGTGATGGCGAACGGCTTCGGAATGAAGGCCGACGCTCCCATCTCCCGCGCGTAGATCTCAGGCCACGGATCGGTCGTCATCACCACAATCGGGAGCTGGATCCCGAGCTCGGCAAGCATCCGAGCCAGGCCAGGGCCATCGAGAAGTGGCATGTGAATGTCCAGGAGCACGAGCGACGGACGCTCACGTTGGATTGCCCGTAACGCTTCGATGCCGTTGCAGGCGGTGGCGACGCGGAAGCCCGCCAATTCCAGGGCTGCTGCGAGCGCATCGCAAATATGCGGGTCGTCGTCGACGACCAGAACCTGGCCATGGTCCATGTGTTACCTGTTACCGCCTGGTTTGCCGAAGTAGCTGTCGGTATTCAGCATAGCAGAAGGACGGGGTATCTCAGACCCAGAAAGTTCGTCCAGACGGCCGTTGCGTTCTGCAAAGCGCAAAGCCGTTCGGGTATACTCGCTTCAGTGGTAATAAGTTCAGCCCGCCGCCCGGCGGGGTATCGCACAGGTTCTCCCCCGGAAATTCGTCCGGCTCTCCTGTTGTATTCTCCCCTTGCGCTGACTGATTTGTGCCAACTTTTTCTGACCCAAGGAGTCAGCACGTGTACGAAGACAAGATCCTGACCTGTCGCGACTGTAACCAGAGCTTTGCGTTCACCACCGGTGAGCAAGAGTTCTTCGCCAGTCGCGGCTTCACCAACGAGCCCAGCCGCTGCCCGACGTGTCGGGCCGAGCGCAAGCAGAGCCAGAACGCGGGTGGGTACGGCGGCGGCTATTCGAGCGGTGGCTACGAGCGCCCGCAGCGCGAGATGTTCCCGGCGGTCTGCGCCCAGTGTGGGAAGGACACTCAGGTGCCCTTCCAGCCCCGGACCGATCGCCCCGTTTACTGCTCAGACTGCTTCGCTGCCCAACGCGGCGATAGCTACTCGGGTGGCGGCCGCAGCAACCGCTACTAAGCGCGATCGCCACTGACGCGCAAAGCGCTAGTGGGCGGAGTCGCAGCTCTTCCGCAAAAGGCAAAACAGGAGGGGCCCCGGCGGTGCCGGGGCCCCTCCTGTTTGTTTCGCCGTCGCGGATTATTTACAAGAGCGTTATGAATGGAGTCTCATGTGCGAATCGCGATAGTCGCGCCCCTGACCGAAGCGGTTCCACCGCCACTCTACGGCGGGACCGAGCGCGTGGTTTCGGTACTGACCGAGGAGCTCGTCCGGCGCGGGCATGAGGTAACGTTGTTCGCCAGCGGCGATTCGCAAACCAACGCGAAGCTCGTCGCTTGCTGCCCACAGGGCCTTCGCCTGGACCCTGAGGTCCGGGACACCGTCACGTATACCATGGTCCAGCTCGGACAGGTCTACCAGCGGGCGCACGAATTCGACCTGATTCACAACCACGTCGATTATTTCGCGTTCCCGTTCGCGCGGCTCGGCGTGACCCCAACCGTTACGACGACTCACGGGCGGCTCGACCAGACGGAAGTGCGCCGGCTCTATAGCCTCTTTCCAGACCAGCACCTCGTGTCGATCAGCGAAGCGCAGCGCATTCCACTGCCGGATGCTAATTGGCTCGCGACCGCATACAACGGTATCGATCTAAGCCACTTCCATTTCCAGCCCGCGGGTGGCGACTACCTAGTCTTCTTAGGACGAATCAACCCTGAGAAGCGACCGGACCGAGCCATCGAGATCGCCCGCGATCTGGGCATGCGCCTCGTGATCGCCGCGAAGATCGACCCCGTAGACCAGTCCTACTACGAACACGCGATTGCGCCCCTGATTCGGGACTGCCCGCTCATCGAATTCGTGGGAGAGGTCGATGAGCGCCAGAAGGACGACCTGCTCGGGGGCGCATATGCCTATCTCTTTCCCATCGACTGGCCGGAACCATTTGGCCTCACGATGGTCGAGTCGATGGCGACTGGCACGCCGGTAGTGGCCTATCGAGCGGGTTCGGTGCCGGAGATCGTCGTACCCGGGGTGACGGGTTACGTCTGTGACACATTTGGCGAGATGGTCGACGCGGTCCAACTGGTACAGGGAATTGATCGCGCCGCGTGCCGGGCGCACGTTGAGCAGCGGTTCTCAGCAGGCGCAATGGCTGACGCCTACGAAAGCGCATTTCGGAGGCTCGTCCCCGACAGCCTTCCCGCCGCCGCGTGAGCCGCTCTGCCGAGCTCCGAGGGACGTTGCCTGCCACGACGCGGACTCCCCTCACGCGCGGTGCAGACGGCGCCCGTTGCTAGCGCCCGATTCAGCCGCTGGGTCAACCATGATGCGACCAAAACCACGCCCTACGAATTGGACCCCGTCAAGTCCGGAGTTGCTCTCCGGCCGTGAATGAGCGGGCCCGCACGATCGGACTAGCTCTTTTCTTAAAATTGGTGTAAAAAGGGCTAATTCTTGTTCCGACCGGACTTGCCTTGTGGTCTGCGTCTCGAGGGAGAGCGGCGATGGGCGAACCCACCGCGGGTACCCAGCCCAGGTCTTGTGCCCAGTGCGGAGGTGAATTCCGACCCGCTCGGCGCACGAGTCGCTACTGCAGTCTCGCCTGCCTGCACGCAAGCATGCGCCGCAGTGAGGAACGCCGCTGCCGCCATTGCGGCCGGTCATTCGCCCGCAAACCTTGGCAGTTCAACCGCGATGAGAGTCGCACCACGACGTTCTGTAGTCGCGCTTGTGCCGCGGCCGCCCAGCGGGGCCGGCGCCGGATCGATCCGACCGTTGCCATCGAGCGCACGTGTGGTACGTGTGGCACTGCGTTTCTTGTGGGAGGAACGACAGGCGTGTCTCGGCGCCGGCGGCATTGTTCGCCACTCTGTCTCGCGCAGGCCCGGAATCGCGCGACGGCCCCCGCTCGGCTCCTCCCAACAGTAACGGCGGCGTATCTCGCGGGAATGATCGACAGTGTTGGGCGGGTAGCCCTCTATTCGCGCGGGCCAACAACCGCTGTCCGCGTTCGGGTGCGGGCCCCCAACCCTCAACTTGCCCAGTGGCTCATGGACGTGACCGGCATTGGCCACCTCCATACCAATCGCGTTTCACGCTGGAATTGGTGGTGCTCCGGCGAGGCCGCAGCGTCAGTGCTCCGACAAGTCCTTACCTACCTCGTCGCGAAACGGCCCCAAGCGGAGGTTGCGATCGAAGCCCAAGAGGGCGTGCGTGACCCCGCACGTCGTGGCAATGTAGCGTGGCTGTCCGACGTGCGCCAGCGCATGGCCGAGCTTAACGCGACTCTCTAATGTGGCGCTGACAACACGTTGATGGTGCATAAACACTGCCCCCCGCGGGGGCCGGCGGGGCCGTGCGGGGGGCAGTTCGAGAGCCACGGCTCATCGGGGTTATTCGCCGCGGTCGATCGTCTTGTTGAAACGGCTCGGCGGCGCATTCTCAATCGCCGCTCGGTTCGGCATGTAGGACGGCGCGCTCTCGCCGGAGACCGAGCTGATCTCGCCGGCCAAGGGGGCGCTGCTCGGCGCGGCCGCGTTGCTCGTCGCGGCCGTCATGACATCAGGACCGCTCGCGCTCTCACTCACGACCGTCCCGCCGGCGGCAGCCGCGCCAACAGCCGTCCACAGCCCCAGGATCGCCGCGAAGCTCATTGCACTCTGGAATCGCGATGGGTGACCGACCATTTTTCACTTCCTTTCATTTCTTGAACTCTCTCTTGAACTCTCTATTGGGACGCTTTGTCTCGAACGATGGTTTCGGGATTTCCAGAACTGCTCCGCCGTCCCCCGGCGAGGAGCTTAGGATCCGCGGCGCGCCTCGCATTCACATGGGGTTCCCTCCTCGCATCTCCTGGCTTCTCTGCGCTGGATTGACTATCAAGGCCTGCACGGCACGAGAAGGTGTGCCTGCACACAACTTGGGGGACCACTTGCCGACACCTCGACATCAGCGACGCCCTCCGTCTGTGATGGGTCCGACTTGTGGACGCGGCGGCAGCGCCGCCGAATCGGCATTACACTTGCACGCGAAAACGGAAACCGGCCCTAAAGATCGAGGAGGGAACCGTGGCGAGAGTCCGGGTGGCAATCCTCGGGGGAGTGACCCGGCTGAGCGAAGCGCCGACGCTCGTTGCCCGCGGGCGGGGGTACTTCGCAGACCAGGGACTGGAGCTTGAGCTTGTGGGCGCCCACGGTGACGCCGCCATGGCCATGGTCTGCGATGGCCGGATCGACGCCGCGGCGATGCGACCAAGCCTCTACTTCTACCGTGAATGGAACGCCGAGCGGCCCGCGGCGCTCGTGGCCGACGGTGGTCGCTTGTTGGCCGGCAGGGACGGTGGAGCGATCGTCGCGCGGCCGACTCTCGTCGCGGATGGCTCCCCTGCGCGCCTACCAGGACCTTCGGGGGCTGCGAATTGGCTTGAGCCCAGACAAAGGTGACCACGATTGGCTGACCATCGCCGCGGCACTTCGCCCGGGCGGCCTCGCCTGGGACGAGGTCGAGGTCGTCGAATGCGACTATGGAGACGGCCGCCACGAGGCGCTGGCCGCGGGCTCCATCGACGTAACGACCGTGAGCAACGCGAAAAGCGTCGCTCAGGGCCAGGAGGCCGGTGCCTTTGTGCCGTGGAAGTTCGAGAACGACGTTGAGGAGGGCCGACAGGCGTCGGCGGTCATTTACGGCCCAACGCTTCGCCAGGACCAGGACCGCACCATGCGCTACATAGTTGCCTATCTCCAGGGAGCTCGTGATTACTGCGGTGCCTTCCACGATGGCCGCGAGCGGGACGCCGTTATCGACGCCCTTGCCGCAGAGTCGGGCCTGTCGTCCGCGGTCGCCGCCAGAGATGTGATTCCGCTTGCGCTCGATCCGGATGGCTACCTCAACGTGGAAAGCCTGCGGGAGGATCTCGACTGCCAGTGCAGGGAATTCCGAGGCAGCTCAGCCACGTCGCACTCCACGTGCGGGACCTGGACCGCGCCGTCGCCTTCTACAGCCAGGTTGTCGGCCTCACCTTGCACAGTCGCCGTGGCAGCGCGGCCTTCCTTGGCGTTCGCGAGGACGCCTCCCACGAGCTTGCGCTTTTTGGGCTCCCCGAAGGCGCCGCCGACCCGGATCCGGAACGCGTGGGCATGTACCACAGGCGTGGGAAATGGCGTCCTTCGAGGAACTGGAGCAATTTCATGCGCGGCTCCTGGCGAATGGTGCCCGAATCGCCGGCTACAGCGATCGCCAATGCAACGTGATGTTTCTCGATCCGGATGGCAACGAGCTCGAAGCCTTCTGGGAAGTGCCGCCGGATATCGCGGAACGAGCACGTGAACCCGGTGGCACCCCTCTGCCTCGGCTCACCCGCTGAGGTCACAGCGGGTGGGAGGATCCGGACTCATGCGGATCGCCACGGGACAAAGCTCAAGAAGGGTGAACCCTGGTAGAGGCCCGCGCGCACCTCGAGCGTACCTCCATTCCGATTGGTGCTCACCATCCTCAAGCAAGCGACCGCGGGGTGAGCGCCGCCGGGGCGGCGAACGGTCCCGTTCCAAGCGACGATTCATGCTCGGCGCGGTACCATGCGAGGGATTGGCGTGAAAGTTGACCGCCATTACCTGGCTGGGGTGGTGTAAAGAGCAACACGCCGATCCGGCAACGGAGTGAGTTCGGTCCTCCTCCGCCAAGCGGAAAGGAGCTGCGGGTGCAATTCCCGCCCCGCCTTTGCAGCGAACGCCCCCGGTTCTACGAACCGGGGGCGTTCGCATGTCTCGGTAATCTCGGGGGCGCCTTGGGGGCACGCCTACCTGGCGTCGCGCTCGCGACGCTCCAGGAGCAGCGCGCTCATGATGAGAGCCAGCAGAATCAGGATCGTGACGCCGTCGACCATGCGCACTCCACGTTCGGGGATCCTTCCATCCTACGGAGCGGCGCTCTCAGCCCCCTCACGGAATGAAGCCGGACTGCCACGGAGACGTCTCATTCCCAGCGACGCGGCCGGACCATCTTTCGCCGCCATCACAGGGCCGTGACCCGATTGAGACACCTACGGGCCAACTAGGGGAGACCGGGCCGGCCCATCCGGTTTACTATCGTGCGCGCGGCAGTACAGTGGGGAGATCGAGGTCCGAGCACGCTTGTCGCCTCGCCATCAACCGACAACTACTGCTATCATCAGCCGCGCGAAGCACGAGAACAACCGCTGGCGCCCCACGAACCTATCGGCAGCGCCCGGCTGGAGACGTACTCATCGCTCGACCCATCAATGTCGCCGCCGTGGCGCTGGCGATCACCCTCTTTACGATCCTGCCCGCCACGCAAACCCTTGCGGCGCAGTCGGTTGACATTCCCCAGGCTGACACCTACACCGTGCAGGGCGGCGACACGCTGAACGCGATCGCGCGCCGCGCCGGCGTCACGGTGGACGCCCTCATCCGCGCCAACCCGCAGATCGATCCCGACACCATCTACGTCGGCATGGTGCTTCGGCTGCCCCCCATTGGGAGCGCGCTGCCAGCCACCGATATGTCCCCGCGTGCGTCTCAGGCACCGTCAGATCCGTTCGCGCTCAATGTTCCGCTGGCAGGTCCCGCGGCGATCCCTGCCGCGCCGGCGATCGCGCGCTCGCAGGTGGTATACACCGTGCAAGCTGGCGATACTATGAATTCGATCGCACTCCGCTTCGCTACGACGCCTGCCGCAATTCTCGAAGCGAACGGACCTATCGTGACCAGCCGCCTGCAGGCCGGGCAAGCGCTCCTGGTGCCGGCAGCCCCCAGCATGCAAGCACCGATGACCATGGGCAGCATGCCAACGGCAACGGCGCCTGGCCTCTCAGCTCAGCCAGTGTCGAGCTCGCCTCGGCCGGACACGGCCCGCCTTACGGCGGGGGCACCCCTGGCGCCTGGGTTCACCAACGCGCCGGCCCCGGGGATACGGACCCCGCCAAGCAGCACCGTGGCAAGCATCCCGAGCCGTGGCACCGAGATGACGTCGTCGAGTCTGAGCTCCACCAGTCCCGCCGTCCAGATCGCGCTCCAGTTCGCGGGCTCGGCGTACGTATACGGCGGGAACGGACCAGGCGGCTTCGATTGCTCGGGGTTCGTCGAGTATGTGATGCGGCAGCTCGGACGCAACGTTCCCCGCGATCTACCGGGGCAGTACAGCGCGGGCTACCATCCGCAGGGCGAGCTCGAGGCCGGTGACCTCGTCTTCTTCCAGGACACGTACGATTACGGCCTCTCCCACGTCGGCATCTATATCAACAACGGCAACTTCATCCACGCGATCAGCGAGGCGAGCGGCGTCGGGATCTCCAACCTGAACGAGCCGTATTACGCCGAGCGCTGGTACGGAGCCACCCGGCTCCCCGACTCCGCGAAGTAGCCTGCCAGCTCATCGACGGCTTTAGCGCGACCCACAGACCTGGCTATGAGTGCTCCGGGATCGTCGCGAGCCAGGTAACCAACGCCGCGATCGCTTCGTCCCAGACCTCCTGCCGGGTTCGTCCAGTTCGCTTCGCGACATGAAAACCGTGGTCCGCCTGCCTGAGCAGGTGCACCGTCACCCGGGGTATCAGCGCGGCCGCCGCGCGCAGCTCCTCCGGCGTCGCAAAGGCATCGTTCGTTCCAGAGCAGAACAGCGTCGGAACCGCAATCCGCGGAAGATGCGCATCCCGGCGCTGGTCCGGTCGGCCCGGCGGATGGAGCGGATACGCGAAGAGGGCGAGCCCGTCCACCGCCTCGCCCTTCCCCACCACCTGGGAAGCGATTCGGCCGCCCATCGAGCGCCCACCGGCGACGAGCCGACCACCGCGGTCGCGGGCAAACCGGATCGCGGCGGTCCAGGTCGCTTCGAGCACCGGCAGCCGATCGGGGAGCCGGCGCCCCTCTTCTGTGTAGGGGAACTGGAACCGCAGCACCCCAATGCCCTGCGGGGGCAAGGCCTCGGCCAATGCCAGGCCAAACCCATCGCTGAGCTTTGCGCCAGCGCCCGGCGCATACACGACGCACCAGCGTGGCGCTGCCTCCGCCGGCGTCCAGAGGCCGGACACGGCGCGTCCGTCCGGGAGCGCAATCGTGATCGCATCGTGCTCGGTCAGCGGTCCGCCCTGGGGTGGAGGCCGCCGCTCCGCATGGCGCCGTCGCAAGGCCCGGACGTACCCTTGCCCGTGATTACGGCGGCGCCCACGGCGCGCGAGTTGTTCTCGGTCAACGAGAGCTCCTGAAACACCAGGCATCCTGATTTCCCGAGTCTAGGGGAGTCTAGGCTCGAGTTCCGCCATTTTTTTGTCGCTAGGCCCTGACTGACTGTGATCGGATTGTGTGTTCGTGAGGCCTATAAAGCACATGGCTCCCTTGTAAACCTGGGGATTGGAAGCCTCCAGGGGATAAGGGAGCCATGCA